>OLMA01000164.1_pt1 | contig 70468 bp, 64 predicted proteins | sample 1604671 | NCBI WGS metagenome assembly OLMA01 (sample SAMEA104055725, study PRJEB20765) | soil metagenome | biome: Arctic tundra; feature: Polygonal ground; material: soil | place: USA | collected 2011-09 | depth 0-0.5 m | reverse complement strand
AGTAATGGCGGGCCTTGCCATTAACCATGCCAAGGCTACCCTTGCCGGATTGGAACTATGCCTTGCTGAAACTTCATCCAATCCTTTCAGTATTCTCATGCCCCGCTCATTCATGTAATTGGTAACAATCCTCTTTCCGTGTGCTCCTGATGCATCTTCTTTCGTCCTGTATTTACCGGTAAGAAAACCTTTAGCGAGTCCGTAAAAACAAATAACTCCTACATGGTTCTTTAAACAAAAATCCTCCAAGTCTTGTTCGAACTCTGCGCGATCATATAAGTTATACATGGGTTGTAGGGTCTGATAAGCAGGGTACCTATTTTTTTTACTTATTTCAAGTGATTTAGCCAATCTTTGGGTTTTGAAATTTGATGCGCCTATTGCCCTTACTTTACCTTGTTTTATTAAAGTAGTATAGGTTTCAAGTGTTTCTTCTATAGGCGTATTCTCATCATCTTCATGCGATTGGTAAAGGTCTATATAATCAGTTTGTAGTCTTTTTAACGATGCCTCAACAGCCTGCATAATATACTTTTTAGAGAGGCCTTTCATGCCATCGCCCATGCCCATGGTATGCCCTACTTTAGTAGCTATAATAACTTTACTACGCGTATTGTTTTGTTTCATCCAGTTGCCAATAACAGTTTCCGATTCACCACCGGTGTTGCTAGGTACCCAACGGGAATAAACATCTGCTGTGTCTATCAGGTTAAGGCCGCTACCTGCAAAAGCGTCTAATAGTTTAAATGCCATAGCATCATCTACAGTCCACCGGAATACATTTGTACCTAATGCAAGTTTTCCAACCTTTATTCCTGATTTACCAAGTTCGCGTTGTTCCATAAAATTGTTTTTACATTTCAAATGTAGCTAATTCTTAAAACAGAAAAACTCCGTATTTCAACGAAGCTTTTTCAGGTTGGTTTTAAGTGTATTATCTGGCGAACATGGCGTGTTCAGGAATATGAAAAAAGTAGTCATCATACTTTTTGCTTGATTCCAATTGGTCTACATAGAACATTCGTATACTGGTCTGGCCTTTGCCAAATGCTTTACAGAAGTAATAGCCTGCCTCAGTTTGGGTCATTCGTTTTAGATAACCTTTTTCATTAAGGGTTTTGTATAAACACACTATGGGTAATATACTGCTTCTTGATTTTGGTATGAAAGTAAACAAGCCATCTTCTGTTTTCCTTATAATACCCATTCTGTGTAAGTATGCAAATATTTTTTCAGCCGAATTTCTGTTCTTGAAAATATCATAGAACGACAAAAGATATTTATTACCATCTTCTGTAAGTAAAGTATCAAATGAAAAGCGTGATGCTTTAAAATCAGAAGAAATATAAGCGTTTGAAGTGTTCATTTTCATAGTTTCTTTTGTTAGGGGTTAGAGAGAAAGGCATGGATTAAACAACCATTACATACATCTAAGCATAGCCTGGAAAAGAAGAAAACAAACAAACAATAATGCTACAGTGACATAAGGGGTGGCGCTTGAGAAAAATCTTGCTATCATGTTATGTGTTATTGATTATAACACAAAGGTACGTTGGCATTATAGCGTAGCAGTTAAGTATAAGTTAATTAAAGATTATCAAATCGGTGGAAGTGATCAGTTATTTCCTGCCATATAGTTAGTAAGCTCAGAAATAGAAATACCGCAATGTTTTTTGAACACTGAATAAAGTTCCGTGAGTTCTTTAGTAGTTGCTTTTTCATTGCAGATACTTTCCATCTTATCGGCTATATTTCCGGCTTCAACCATACCCATATACTTTATCTGCACCTTGAAGTTATGAATGTTGTTTTTCAGTGCAACATGATCCTCTTCTTTTAACGCTTTTTCTGACGCTTCTAATATTTTAGGGCATGACCTCAAGTAGATGTTAACATATGTGCGCACACGCTCTTCATCATTTTCACATGATTCTTTCAAAAAGCTTAGATCTGTGGTTTTATTATGTACAGTAGATACAACTTCCTCTTCTTCTTTTTTCTGTAGTTCAATACTCCTTTTATTTTTTGCATAATAAAGTGCAAACAAAAGTTCATTGGTATTAAATGGTTTTGGAACAAACCCATTCATTCCCGCCGCAAGACACCTGTTTATATCCCCCTGAATGATCGATGCTGTTAGCGCTATGATGGGTACCTGGTTGTAAGGAGCACTAAAACCTTTACGTATCTTTTCTGTCGTTTCATATCCATCCATCACCGGCATTTGAATATCCATGATTATCACATCATGATCGGTGAATTTTTCTAAGGCTTCTTTACCATTAGTCACAATATCAATTTGAACCTCAGGTATTTTTAACTGCAAGGTTTCGGCGGCCAGCAACCTATTGAATTCATTGTCTTCCACCAATAAGATTTTCAGCCCGGTTAGTTCTTTTATAATAGTGTTGCTTACCTTGTATGGTGTTTTAACCTTGACCTTTTCATTGCTGTCCTTATACTCTAATGCAAAACTGAATGTACTTCCTTTGCCAGGCTCCGAATCAACTTTTAGAATTCCTTTTTGCAATTCAACTAATTGTTTTGAAATATAAAGCCCCAGACCAGTGCCGCCATATTTACGGGTTGTGCCCATTTCAGCCTGGCGAAAAGGCTCAAATATTACATTTAGTTGTTCTTTGGAAAGACCGATACCGGTATCAGAAACCGAAAAGGCTATCTTGTTTCCTTGTTTAATAACGCGTAACACTATACTTCCTTTTTCTGTGAATTTTATGGCATTATCTACCAGGTTAGTTAAAATCTGTATTAATTTGGTAGGATCTCCAATCAGGAATTTAGATGTTAAGGGATCGTACTCAAGTTTTAATTCAAGTCCCTTTGCAGTAGCCTTATCTGATAACGTGTTAATGACAAGTTCTGTAACTTCTTTAGGTTCGAATTGAACTTGTTCAAGTATCATTTTTCCTGCCTCTATCTTGGTTAAATCAAGAATTTCATTAATTATAACTCGCAGCGAATCAGCTGATTTGCCAATTATTTCAAGATATTTACGTTGTTCCTCCGTTGGCTTTTTTTCAAGCAATAGATTAGTGAATCCCATCAGGGCGTTAATTGGTGTTCTTATCTCATGGCTCATATTGGCAATGAATTGCTGTTTTGCCTGTTCGCTTTCTTCTGCTCTTTTGCGTTCCTGTTCAGCTTTAAGTTTTTCACTTTCTATTTGTAGATTTTTCTGGGATAATTTTTCTAATGACCTGCTATATGCATTATCCAGTACCACGGTAATTAAAAAAAGGATAGCTATCAACCCGATACCTGCATTAAATGTCATAAGCGGCAGATATTGTGCCTTCACATCATTAGGATAGATAATTCCGGCCATTGATAAACCACCAAGTATTACTGCAATTATAAGAGTTAGTGCAAACCAATAATATCCCTGTTTTTTATTGGTAAATAATATGGCAAGGATAGGGGCAAGTGTAAACCAATCGAACGACCAGCTGAATAAACCCTGAGAAAAAAGAACATTAATTATGGAAGAGAACAATGCAACTCCTGTAAATATATTAGCGGCAATTATTCTCGAAAGCCCATTTTTGAAAAGGAAAAGGATGGTTGAAAAAGCACAGACAGCAAATATCATGTTGTACATGATATGATGCATTTCAAAATAAATAGTATTGAAAAAATAGAAGATTCCAAATAATGTACTCAGTAAGATCGCATTAACAAGCAATGTAGCTTTGCGCAACTCTTCATCATCGTTCCTATAGTGGTCCGGAATAAGAAATTCATGAAGTTTTTTTATCATTTAGCTTTAAAGTAAAATTCCTTTTTCTGTTAAATTTCCCTTTTTTCTAATACTTCAATGGACTGACGGATACTTTCAGGTATCGTTACTTTTTCATTCTTTTTAAAATCGAATAACACAATTACATCCTGTGCTTCGGCAGCTATTTCATTCTTATCATTCAGTATTCTATGATGTATACCCATACTGCTATTCTTTATAAATTCAACCCTGGCTTCTACTGAAATATTACCCGGATAAAATAATGGTTTGCGGAACTGGCAAGCAGAGGATACAAGTAGTGGGCCAATTTTTTTGTCAGGTAATCTTCGTGAAACTTTGACATTTCCCAATAGTTTACACGCGAAGCCTGCATAAATTTAAAGAACATTACATTATTTATGTGCCCGAACATATCCATTTCGCTCCAGTCGAGGCGTATGTTAAGCTTCGATGGAAAATGAATATCAGTTGTGGCTGGCTGGTTTTTTTCTTGTTCGTTCATAAGCACAAATATATAGAAATCAAATTTGTTTTACTGAAATGCGAATATGCGCAGTTCTTCCTTTATCGTCGGTACATGATACTTTTACATTGCCATCTTCAGGTGCAAAGAAAACAGATTCGTCAGGTTTTGATTTACCGTAAAATTTATCATTAACGTACCAGTATACCGTAGTAACATCGTTACCTGCGTTGCATTTGAGTAGAATGTTGTGGCTTTCACCTTTCATTAAAAGATATTGGGTTCCATTTACAGGTGATTGAATAGTAAGTGTTTTATCATTATAAACTCTTGAACATAATGGGTTATGTGGGGGGATTTTCTTATAGGGGATTTTGTATAAATCAAAGTACGTTATCATTTCAGGGGGGTAGCTTGGGTAGATTTTTTCTACGTATCCTGCTTTGGGCATACAATTCCTGCAATATGAAATAGTTCCTTTTGCATCAGTGTAAACCATTTTCATGTGGTCGCATGTTTCCGTTGATGATACTCCCGGAATATAATAATCGGGCACCAGGTTCGTACACCATGTATCGGGTAATTTACCTGTTTCTGAACATACCCAACGTACACTTAAGTGCTGTGGAAATTTCAACCAGTTAAAATCAGAATAATAGTTTAGGGTACTGAATATTTGTGTCATTAATGGCACAGCACAACTTGCCCCGCTTAATTCCTGAGATTCTGCAGCATTAAAATTGCCAACCCAAACACCTATGGTGTATTTGTCGTTGTATCCCACACACCAACCATCATGGTGTCCATACGAAGTTCCTGTTTTCCATGCTATTTTAGGGAAATGTTCAGCATCATCCATATTCGCAGGCACATCTGTACGTTCCATTTCGGTGAGTATGTGTGATATCATAAATGAAGATTCCTGTGAGATCAGTTGTACGGGCTTAATTTCCAACTGATCCTGGGTGTACCTTAGGGGTGCATATTGACCTCCGTTAGCGAGAGTTACGTAAAGCCCCGTTAGTTCTTTTAGCTTTATTCCACAGCCGCCCAACACAAGTGATAATCCCAGTTTTTGCTGTTGTCTTACTAATGAATGACAACCACCATTTTCAAGAACATTTATAAAGGTGGCAATATCCATATTACTGAGCATTTTTACAGCAGGCACATTGAGGGAGTTCAACAAGGCATCTTCTACAGTTACTTTGCCGCGGAATGTTCTGTCGTAATCCATGGGCTGGTATCCACTAAAGTTTGAAGGAACATCATATAGAACAGACTTGGGAGTGGCTAAGCCCTGGTCAAACGCAAGCGCGTACATTATTGGTTTAAGTGCGCTTCCAGGTGAACGTATGGCATCTACGCCATCTACCTGGCCCTGGTGGGCCACATCATTAAAATTTGATGAACCTACATAAGCTATAACTGCATGGTCTTTATTGCGGATAATAAGAACAGCAGCATTTGTAATATTCCACAGTATGAGTTTTTGAATATTCTGAGTAAGGATATTTTGCGCTTTCTTTTGCATATCCAAATCAATTGTGGTATGGACATATGATTCTCCTTTTGCTTTATTTGCAAGTTCTATACATAATTGAGGAGCCAGCCTGGGTATCTCAATTCGTTTTGCAAACAACGGTTCCGAAATAGCTTGTTGAATTTCTTTATCCTTAAAAATATGTGCTTTATTTAGTCGTTGTAACCATTTATTGCGCGCTGTAACAATGGCACCGTTACTTTTATCGAAACGGTAATGACGCGGGCTATTTGGCACGATCATGAGTGCTGCAATTTCTGCTGGACTAAGATTGATCGGCAGTTTTTGAAGATAAATAAGTGAAGCTGCTTTAATGCCCTCTACATTCCCACCATAAGGCAAGAGGTTGAAATACATTTCTAGTATTTCCTGTTTGGAATACTTGCTTTCTAATTGCAGTGCCCTGAATATTTCCTTGAATTTATTTGTGAATGTTCTACGTTCAGGCGATAACATACGCGCTACCTGCATAGTAATTGTTGATGCTCCCGATACTACTTTTCCCGCCCGCACATCCTGAAATAATGCCCTTGCTAATGCAATAAGGTTTATACCCGGGTGGTAATAGAAATATTTATCCTCTTTATAGATAAAGGCTTTTTTTAATCCTAACGGAATATCTTCTTTGCGGATCTGTATTCTCCATTTGTCATCCTTACTTAAAAAAGCAGACATAATAGAGCCATCGGAAGATAAGACTACTGTGGAGTAGGTGAGTCGTTGTAGGTTTAAAGGGTATAGCCAATCGGCGACTTTAAATAAAAAAATTCCAGTTATAATAAATACGCAAATTCCAGCTATTATTTTTTTTCGCCTGGCACCTAACCTCCGTAATACGTTATTAAAGAACATTTTTGTAAAATATAACTATTAACAGGAGTCTACCGTTTAGTGAGCAACACAATCATGTCTTTTTTTAGAAAACCAATCAGTTTTTCATCGAGGTTAAATTTCAGACAAATTGAATCTATATCCTTATTAAAACTTTCTTCATTATATCGGAATTCTTCATTTCCTTTTCCGGCATTTGCTGAACGCCTTGCAAGATAACCGATAAAGCCCTTTTTTGAAGATAAGTTCTGAACCGGTTCTGAAATAAGAATTTTACCAGTGCTTTGTAATATTTTAGTGAATAATGCATCGGTATGTTGTGGTGCGAAATGGTAAAGCGAACCTGAAATTATTACCATGCCTGATTTGTCTAGTTCCTTTATAGTTACCAGGTCAACACATTTTGCATTGAAATTATTCTGTACCGCATAATCAACGAAGCTTTGATTTATATCGAGCCCCATCCATTGAATGTTGTGTTGTTTGCAATACTTAGCTATATATACATCGCCAAAACAAAGTTCAAGTATCGAAGAAGGTTTCTCTTTAGCTATTACATTCTCAATTACGGAAAATCGCTTCCTGTAGCTTCCTGTATACAACAGATTCATAATTGCTCTGTACAAGTGTATATTCTTATATACTATACTGGTGTCTGTACTCATAACGTTAATTATTGTTATTTCACAACAACTTTACCACTTCCGCTATAGGAATGGTACGAATCATCATACATAGCGTCAGCTCCTACCGGTCCCATTACATAAGTGCCGGTTGACACCACACGGACAAGGTAATAAAAATCCTGCCCTTTTGGTGTAACATTAACAAAGAAAGTAATGCGGTCATCTCTTATGTCCATATAATCAGGGGTTGCCTTGTCTTTTATCCATTGTAGTTCGCGGTCAGGATTAATACGTGGGTTTTCTATTTCAAAACATGCAGGTATAATATCGGTTATGGCCACGTTATCAACTAAGCGATTATCAAGTGATTCAATATGAACCTTAATAACCACCAGTTGGTTCTCTTTAAAGTTCATATCTGTAAGTACATTTCCGCTGTTATCGTAATAGCTTTTTCTCACTTTCATATAGCTGTCTTCTTCTTTGAAATTACTACCTGTAGGAATACCTTGTGTTTCATAATAGTAATAAATATTGCCTGTACCGCTTGTTTTTATTTCTATCTTTTTATTGGTAATATCCTGTTTGGCAACGTAAGTCAGCTGATCAGAAGATATATCTCCGGACTTTGCTCCGTTTATCCATAAAGAAGCCGTAGCATTTGATTTAATTGCATTTTGTGAAAGTTTACCTAAGGCAATTAATGCAAAAGCATTCTCCTGGGTTGAATACCAATTATTTTTTTTCAGTTCCTCGGAAATATGTTTTGCAAGAATTGGTATTTGTGCATTGTCAGGTTGGGCATCTACCAATGTTGCAAGTGAAATTGATTCATCGCGCAGGTAAGAGTAGAAGCTACCACTTAAACTCCTTACAGCTCTTTCGCCCTCAAACCCATTAGGCAATAACGATGAAAATGCTTTCACATCTCCGCTAAGTGCATACGCGGCCGCAAGCATATATTTACTATCAAGCGTCATTAAGTTCGGGCTCGATTTATAATAGTTCATAATCGAGATATCTGGATGGCCTGATACTGCAAGCACGTATAAAGAGTAAAAAACTTCCTCGGGTATAACTACTTTTTGACGTAGTATATTTTGTGAATCGTAGAAGAAGTAAGCTTCGTTCTTTGTGCCGTTTAATTGATTTTGTAGGAACAGAATAAGGTTATCTGTTACAGTATTGTCAACTTCGTACCCTGACTTTCTTGCTTCAACCAGGAAATGCAGTGCATAAGCCGAGCACCACCAGCTTTCTGAAGATCCATCCATTCCAGGCCAATAAGCTAGGCCCCCGTTATATAACTGCGCGGAATATATTTTCTTTATAGCCTCGGTTATGATAAAATTAGGGTTGTAACGCTGGTTGTTATCCTTTTGCCCTAATGCTTTTACCAATGCCGAATAATACAGAACGGGAAAAGCAGTAGATACCGTTTGTTCCATACAACCATACGGGTAACCAAGCAAGTCGCCCAGGTTTTTATTGAACTGTGCCAAAGGAGATTTGCTTATTAAAATATACTCTTTAGTTGGGTCGCTGCTTGCGTACGCCGTATTAACATTTATATCTTTCACCTGTCCTCCATTAACTTCACCTGCCTCGGTCATTTTTTGCAACGGCATTGGAGGACGAACCGGTATTTCTTCATGTTCAGTATATGTCGCACCATTGGCTTTTACCGAAATATTTACATGACCCACATTTATTGCAGCGGTTGCATTTAACTGGAAAACAACATCCTTTTCGGTATGCGCAGGTATTTGAATATCCTGGCTTGCTGCCCCAGATACCTGTAATGGGCCAGATACATTTAATGTGGCTGTCGCATTCATGCTTTTGCCGGTAGTGTTATTCAGGCTTACATTTAGTGTGTTCTGATCGTTGGGGCTAAGGAACCTTGGCAAAGAAGAGGAGATAACGATAGGGTCAGCTACGGTTATGTTATGATCGCTGCTTCCGAAAGCGCTGCCTTTGTAAGCCACCGCCATTACCCGTAATGAGCCTGAAAACTCAGGAATGTTTATAGAGTATGAACATTCTCCACTACCATTTGCTTTTAATGTCCCACTCCAATAGGATAATATGCGTACCCGCTTTCCACCAACAGGATTAAGGCGTCCTTCAAGCCCTTCATCACCACCAAAGCTTGACAGGCCTTGCGAGAAAAGTTCCGGTAAAACTCTTGGATAAATATCAAAGCTGTTTACTTCCAAGGCTCTTTTGCTATAGAAATAACTGTACGGGTCAGGGGTCTGGAAATTAGTTATTTGCAGTGTGCCTTCGTCCACAGCTGCAATAGTTACTTCTGCATTTGGTTGAGTTTTTATTTTTATGGTTTGCGTGGTTTTAGAATGGCAATTATCAACCGCAATTATCTGCACATTCAATTTGTTTGCCATATCCTCAACCTTTATAGGTATAAATCCGCGGGCAATTGTAAGTGGTATGGAATTGTCACTTAAGGGACGAATTAAAGAAGCAGATACATATACACCAGGCAGATCATCCTTCCGGATAGGAATGGAGAGACTTGCTGCTTTATTATCGGTATGTACAAAGTATTTTTCCAATACCTCATTTTGCTCAACGGTTACAATTAGTTCACCATCGAACGGGCATTTGAATAATAGTTTTGCATCATCACCAGGTTTATAAGAATTTTGTTGTGCTACTATTTGAACATTCCCTTCCTTCTGCACCTGGAAGGAGTTATTCTCTGTATTGCCCGAACCATATGCGTAGAAATATTTCGATATATAACTGTTACAACCTGAGTATGGCATGATGCGTATTTCATATTCTCCTGACTCAGAAGGTGTATACGAAATATCGGCTAACCCTCCGCTGAATGTAACTTCTTTATAAAACTCAGTATGTTTTACTTCTTGCGAAACATAACGATAAGAATTATAGCTATTTGTTAATACGGTTTCCCATGTATGCCGTATTACCTGTACATAAGCCGAAGCGGAAGACGGGAACGCATTGCCATTTTTATCAGTAGCGACAAAACCTACATTTAAAGGCTTATCAGTTCCTACCCAAGTGTCAAAGTCTTTTATTCCGAAAAATGTTTTCTGGGTATACACTTTAAATTGAACTTGACGGTTCACGGGCCTTCCTGTTTCGTCAAATACAGTTACAATGCTTTTACCGGTAAGTAAACCAATATTTGCCTGGTCGGGTAATGTGTAGCTAATGGTTGCAGTTCCCTTGTCATCAGTTTTTCCGTCCGATGTTTGCTGTTCAAACGTTATATTTTGCGGGCGTGTAATATAAAATGTATAATCGCTAAAATTCTTTGAAGCGAAAGGAGTGAAGTCAAGATCAAGAGTTGATTGATAATTTTTGTTTGCAGCAGGAGGGCCAAATAACTCATTAGCCTGTACAAATATTTTTGCGGTAGCTCCTATATCATATTGTGGCGCGTCGGTCTGCACATTAACTTTTATACGTTGCGGCATAAACTCTTCAACCAGTATCTGCATGGACTTCAACACCACATCATTACCTGAATACATGGTGACGTTGTATGCACCTGTCATAGCTGCTGACGGAACCGAGAATGAAATATCGCATGAGCCCTCTTCATCAAGCTTGCCTTTTAATTCCTGTAATTGTTTACCATTCGGCATGGTTATTTTAAACTTAACAGGTACATCTTTCAATGTATGCCAGTCGAATGTGCGTATAATACTATTAATGCTGATTGTATCACCAGGGCGGTAAATGTCACGGGCACTATACATGAAAGCATCGTAAGGAACATTAGTTGTGGTTTTGCCCCCAATATCGAATGGCGACATATTGATTGTATTGTCAGGCAAATTCATAAATGAAAAATCGTTGCCACTGGATGCAATAATGGCTATTACATCTTTACCCGGGTATTTTGATCTATCGTATTCAAATGTTGCAACACCATCGCTATTACTTGTCGCGGTATATATTTCCTGGTTATTATCACTTACAAAAGTTATCTTAACTCCCTGCATGGCAGTTCCGTTCAAAAGTGAATGACAGAATACATAAATATTCTTTTCTCCTTTTTTAACAATTGTTCCTATATCTGAAACCACCAGTAACTTACTATCCTGTATCCATGGCTTCTTCTTATCCTGTACCTGCACCATGTATATACCCCTTCGTGAATTATCAAACTGAATATCGGAAGGAGTAATGTTTAATAAAGATGTCATGCCCGACATAGGCAGGCTGGCCGCATTTATATCTCTTCGAGTAATTACATCTCCGAATGTTGTATCTGCTGTATAGTCGTACGATGAGTGGTATCCGTCACCACCATCTTCTTCATCGCCGCCGTCACCATAACCCCGGTACTGTTGTCCTTGACGGAGATAATGTAAAATATTGTTTTGGTAAACCTTGTAAACAGTCAGCCTTACTTTAGGTACACTTATAATTTGTACGCCAATATTCCTGTTTCCTTGTGATGAGAGGTAAATACTGTTCTTATCTGAAAAGGCTATGTATGGAGGAGGGGTGCCAAAATGAATAGAACCATTGTAATCGTCTTTCAATTCAATGCCAAAAATATTCCTGAGCTTGCCTGAGATCGTAAGAGTATAATCCTGCTTATTTGAAAATTCCCCGGTTATTTTAAATCCATTACCGGTTGTAGTAACTTTAAACTTTACATCGGGTTTGATTGTAATATATTGATCGAGATTTTCTGCTACTACAGGTTGTGTGGTTGTTATGTTGATATATGATTGTCCGTTTTCAAATACCGGTAATGCATTTTCTACCTGGAACTGATCTTTAGGTGGTATCTGTGCAAGGTATTCAATAGCCTGTTCCGTTTCTTTGTTACTTCCTACGCAACGTACTCCTTTATCTATACTTATATTTAATGGACAAGGGTAAGTTGCTCCTTCAACAGGTTTAAATAAAAGCTTAACCTGCATACCATCATCGGCAGATACCAATTCTGCTTGCATTAAAGTTTTATCCTGGGTTAGTTTTAGTTTTTGAAGTATGGCCGAAGGCGAAACACTATAATTGAAATCAAGATTAACGCCAACGTAAATACCTGAGGAGGCATTACTATTTTTAAGCGTCCAGAAAGTTTCAACATTCGATAGCTTTAAATAAGGTGTATGGAATGTTATTGGTTTATCATCAATAGGAAGACTTGTTTTGGTATGGATGAGTAATTTTTTCGTAAGCAATATTTTATATTCCGTACTTGGCAGAAACGACTGAAATGGAGAGAAGGTAAGCTGGTTCCGTCCAGTCCATTCATACACGCCCTGAACGCTCGGGCTCATACTTAAATAGTGAACACTATCTGCTTTGTATAGTAATGAATCTCCAACGAGGTCTGAAGAAAAAGTAAATACAAGTGATTGCTGCACTTGAACTTCTCCATTTTGGAAATTAACATCTTTAACATATAGTTTTCCGTTGCGGTTACAAGCAGAAAATAAAACAACAAGGCAAAGTGCCGTAAGGATGGAGAAAGATAAACGCTTCATTGAAGTATGGTTAATAAAGAATTAGATATGGAAATAAATTATAGTGTACGAATGTACAATATCATTTAATGCCAAACATAAAGAAAGTGCCTGTTAATGAGAGCCAAACGTTACGCCAAGCACATAAACAGGTAGTTCAGAATATGAAGTGCCTGATTTAAAGAGGTTTGACATTCTGTAGTTAAAGAAAATGGCTATACCTGTTGTGGCTCCAATTCTGAAGGTTAAGCCATAGTTAGTGGGATTCGTAAACACCAATTGCCTGTCTATGGTTTTAGTAGAAGAGCCACCTGCATTATTGGCCACAGTAAAATTATCCCATGCAATATGCTTGGTATAAAAATCCCAATCGAGATAAAATCCCCCATCAAAAAATACTTTTCCAAAATAAAAACGGTCAAATACTTTTCCACCTATATTATCAAAACTTACTTTTTCAGAATTATGAAGTATATTATTTGGTAAAGTCTTTGAGCTGTCCTGTTTAAGAAAGAACCCGGTAGATTTATAATAAATATCAATTCCAATACCGTTCCACTTCACAAATTTATAGCCAATACCAACGCCAACAATAAATTCCCTCGATTCACCATATATTATACTCGAACCGCTATTGGACTTACCTAATACAAATCCTCCGCCTATAAACGCATCACGCATTTTATGAGAGGCAATTCCATTTGTTGAATCAGTAGAGTTGTTTTGTGCTATTACTGGAGTAATAAAAGATAATATAAGGCCTGTTATGCAGTATTTTAATTTCATATTGTCGGGTAAAAATATGGAACAAATATAGAATTTTAGGTGTTTGCCGAGTTTTATTAGTTTCTTACACTCGCTTTTTTATATTTGTGAAGAATCAATTGAGAATGAAATGAAATTACATAAGTTAAGTACGAAATCTAACCCTAAATTTGATAAAACTGAAACAGAAAAGGAGACTGAAAAACTCAAGGAGAAAATATTCGACTTACAGAATGTACTTTTTGCAGAAAGGAAACATAGCTTATTAGTAATACTCCAGGGTTCAGATGCATCGGGAAAAGATGGGACAGTACGACATGTGTTTTCGTTATTAAACCCAATGGGGGTAGAGGTTAAGGCATTTAAAGCACCTACGGAAGAAGAGAAAGAGCATGACTTTTTATGGAGGGTACATAAAGAAGTGCCTCGTAAAGGAATGATACAGATTTTTAATCGCTCTCACTATGAAGATATTTTGGTTCCTACCGTGCATAAAACCGTGGATAAGGACTTGATAAAAAAGAGGTACGAACGTATAAACGGATTTGAGCGCGATCTGTCTGAATCAGGAACTATTATTCTGAAATTTTTCCTGCATATATCCAAAGAGGAACAGAATGTAAGAATTAAAGAAAGGCTTACAGACCCTAAGAAATTATGGAAATATGATCCTGCCGATAAACAGGAGGCTCATAATTGGGATGCATACATGAAGGTGTATGAGAAAATATTTGAAAAATGTGGCCCCGATCAGCCTTGGATAATTGTGCCGTCTGATGATAAATGGTATCGCAACTATGTTATAGCCAAAGTAATATACAAAACGTTGAAGTCGTTAAAAATGAATTATCCAAAGCAGAAATCTGATATATTTACATCAGATAAAAAGAGAAATGCCTGATATATTAGACCAGCTACCTCCTGATTTACTGAAGTTCATCCTGGTAACCGTATTTTCTTTATTGATTGGACTTGAGCAAAGACGGCATAATATAAAAAGCGCTCCCGAAACACTCTTCGGCACTGATAGAACCTTTACACTTATTGGTATTTTGGGTTTCATGTTATATGTTGCCAACCCGCAAACTCTTATTCCTTTTGCTATAGGCGGTGTTGTTATTGGTGGTTTGCTTGCTATTTATTATTATCAAAAAATAAAGGCGCACCAGCTTTTTGGTATGACGTCGCTGATCACGGCACTTATAACTTATAGTCTTGCACCACTGGTTTATACTCAAAACCGAGCTTTAGTGTTATTGTTGGTTGTTGCGGTATTGGTAATTACGGAAGTAAAAGAGGGCTTGAGGAAATTCACAACTAAATTTGACAATAATGAATTTACTTCCCTTGCTAAATTTATTGTTTTGGCTGGTGTTGTTTTACCCTTATTGCCAGATGCACCTATTTCAGATGTTATAAATGTTTCTCCATATAAATTCTGGTTAGCTATAGTAGTAGTATCAAGTATATCGTACTTCAGTTATTTATTACGGAAATTTGTTTTCCCTGATACCGGGATATTACTTACTGGAGTACTAGGTGGTTTATACAGTAGCACATCTACTACAGTAATATTGGCAAGAAAAAGCAAAGAAGATGTGGCCGGTAATCGGGTAGTAGGAGCCATGTTCCTTGCACTTACAATGATGTATTTGCGGATATTCCTGTTGGCGTTATTCTTTAATGCCAGTATAGCGATGCGGTTATTGCCGGATTTTGCTGCTCTGGCTTTAATTAGCTTGTTAATAGCGATTTACTTTATTAAATTCAAGAAGGCAGATGCAGGTAAGCAAAATGAGGCTTTGGCTCCGTCTGTACATCAAAACCCACTTGAATTTAAAACAGCACTTTTGTTTGGCGGACTTTTTATCGTGTTTGCTATAATAACGCAATATGTTATTAAGACTTATGGTGGCCATGGCGTAAGTGTTTTTGCTTATGTAGTTGGTGTAACCGATATAGATCCTTTTATAATTAATCTTTTCCAGGGGAAAATGGCAATTGATGCATCTATTATTACAGTTGCGGTGTTGAATGCTATAACGAGTAATAACGTTCTCAAGCTCATCTATGCCTTAAGCCTGGGTGATAAATCAATCCGGAAAGAACTAATTATCAGTTTTGGTATATTGATAGTGGCTGGTATTGTGGCTGTGATCATTTAGCTACCCTTAATTGGAACTATTTCTATCTTTGTTAAGATAGTTTAATAAAATAAGCCATTTAATCTTATCTCAAAATGATTCTCGGAATTGTAATAATCGTAATAGCTATAATACTAGCTTTTGTTTATAATGGACTTGTATCAGCAAAGAATCAAGTTGAAAACGCTAAAGGAGATATGGATGCTATGCTAAAGAAGCGGTATGATCTATTGCCTAATCTTGTTTCAGTTGTTAAGACTTACATGAATTATGAGAAGGATATTTTGACAACGGTAACAGAACTAAGAACAAGAAGAGAATCAGGAAATGTATCTGAAACCGAAAAAAGTGAAATAGATAATAAGATTGGGCAGTCGATGCGGAGCGTCATGCTAAACGTGGAAAACTATCCTGTTCTTAAAGCTGACAGAGAGTTTTCCCGCTTACAATCCTCATGGAATGAATGCGAAGAACAAATTGCTGCTTCCAGAAGAGCCTATAAATGCAGCTATTACAAATTACAATAACACATTTGAAGGTTTTCCCGGAAGCCTGTTTGCCAAAGGGCTTCAATTTGAACATAAAGAAGTACTTCAGATTGCAGAAGAGGAAAAGGCAAATGTAAATGCAGCCAACCTTTTCGAGGCATAATTGGCGGTCCTTCCGAGAAGTTTATAATCGAATCTGAATATGCAAACAGATGAAGCACTTAGGGGATTCTGTGTTAAGCTTCTTTCGCAAAAGCAAGATGAACTAGAATCCATAAGAAAAAAATCAGGCCATCAATATTACCGAATCGTATATACAGTCATTATCGTTTTCGTTATTAGTGCTATAGTTTTAGGCGTTATAGGAGAAAGTATTTTGATACTGGTTTTATTATTTGTACTTGGCCCTATTTTTTTTGGCCTGCTTGCATTTTATCTCAAGTCAATAAGGGAGGAATATAAAGTTTCGTATAAAAGAGGAATAATACCTGAAATGATAAGGTTTTATAATGAAAACCTTTCATATTATCCTGAGAAAGGAATACTCTTTCAGGCTGTTGAAGTGAGTAACTTGTTTACATCAGGGTATAATTTTGAAAGCAGTGACTATGTTGAAGGCCAAATCGGTGAGACCTTTATTCAGTTTTCCCCAATCAAATTTGGATTAAGCCAATCTCTAGACCCTTCAGCTTTTGAAGGGATGTTCATGATAGTTACATTTAATAAAAACTTTAATGGTCGTTATCTTATAGTGCCAGGTATTTATAATAAAATCATTGGCGGTATTCTTAGTAAAACAATACATGGATTAACTGGTGACTCCCCTGAGCAAATTCAAATGGAAAATGAGGATTTTAATAGATTATTTAGTGTATATGGTACTGATCAAATAGAAGCCCGCTATATCCTTACCCCTTCAATGATTCAACGGATGGTTGATTTTCGCAATTCAGTTAATGAGAATGTTTATTTTTCTTTTACAAGGTCAAGACTATTTATTGCATTTGAAATGAGGAAGAAAACATTATATGAGCCTGATTTCTCTTCAAATATTGATGTCGAAGATTTAGTGAACTGGGGAAGAGGGATTCAATTAGCTTTGGGAGTGGTCGATGAGTTTAAATTAAACACTCGCATTTGGAGTAAAGGTTGATTGAGTGTTTGAGTTTTAAATTATGACGTTCAGTTAAAACCCTAACTTTGCCCCTTCTAAAACAATACCTATGACAATTGATTTAAGGAGCGATACTGTTACCCGCCCAACGCCCGAAATGCTTAAGCAGATGTTCACTGCTAAAGTAGGTGACGATGTGTTTCACGAAGACCCTACTATAATTGAATTGGAAGCAAAGGCTGCTGCAATTTTTGGTAAGGAGACAGGCTTGTTTTGCCCTTCTGGCACTATGACGAACCAGATAGCAATTAAAATGCACACCCAACCCGGAGATGAATTGCTGTGCGATGTTACAGCCCATGTATTTAATTTCGAAGGTGGTGGTGTTGCGTTTAATTCCGGTGTACAGCCTAGGCTAATATCTGGAGATAGAGGAAGGTTTACAGCGAAGCAACTGAGTGATTCATTTCACCCCGATGCTGATTGGTTGCCACGCACGACATTAGTTGTAGTAGAAAATACATGTAATAAAGGCGGAGGTAGTTATTATAAACTGGATGATGTAAAGGAAATTGCGAAAGTATGCAAGGCTAATAAAATAAACCTGCATATGGACGGAGCCCGTATTTTTAATGCGTTGGTTGAAACAGAGGAAGATGCAAAGGAATATGGGAATATTTGTGATTCTATTTCAGTTTGCCTTTCTAAGGGATTGGGCGCTCCTGTAGGTTCTGTCTTGTTAGGGAGTAAAGGGTTTATAGCTAATGCCAAAAGAATACGAAAGCTTATGGGTGGTGGAATGAGACAAGGTGGTTATTTAGCTGCTGCCGGAATTTATGCCTTGGATAATAATATTAATCGCTTGAAAGATGATCATAAACGAGCAAAGCATTTGGGTGGTTTACTGAAGGGGAAAAGTTATATAGAAAACGTATTACCTGTTGATACTAATATTGTAATATTCAGCCTGAATGATAAAATGCCTTCTGCTAACTTTGTGGCAGAAATGGCAAAAGAAAACATTCTTGTTTCAGTAATGGGGAATCAATTAGTACGTATGGTGACTCATCTTGATTTTACTGATGAGATGCTTGAAATAACAGAAAAGGTAATAAGAAAGATCTAAAATAGTATGGCATACCAATTTTATACAGCGGAAGTAACCAATATAATTGACGAATCGCATAATACAAAACGGTTCTTTTTCCGGATTCCTGAAATGCAGAGTTTTAATTATGGTGCAGGGCAATTTGTAATGCTTGACATACCTATTGATTCAAAAATAAAAACACGTTCTTATTCTATTGCATCGGCGCCAAGTGGTTCTAATGAATTGGAATTACTTATATCATTAAATGAAGAGGGATTGGGGACACCTTATCTCTTTAATAGTATAAAGGTCGGTTCAAAACTGCCATTATCACAACCTGCGGGAAAATTCATGCAGCCGCCATATGCTTCTATAGGTACCGATATATGCATGATATGTACCGGTACAGGTATCGCTCCTTTCAGGGCATTCCTTCATGATGTGAGGAACAGGAATGTGCCTCACGGAAACATACATCTTATTTTCGGGAGCCGATTCGAAAAGGATCTGCTGTATAGAAAAGAAATGGAAGAGCTTATGCAGTTAATACCGGGGTTCTCATACACTACTGTGCTTTCGCGTGAACAAAGCCCTTCTTACACAGGTGAAAAGGGGTATGTACATAGCATTTATGAGAAATTATATGCTGATAAACGCCCTGCCATGTTCTATTTATGCGGTTGGAAGGTGATGATAAAAGAAGCACGTGATAAACTTCAAGCTATGGGTTATGATAAGAAGATGATCAAATTTGAGCTATACGACTAGGCGGACATTATACCCTCAAATATCGTAAAAACGAGAGTCAATTAAAGGAATTTCTTACCTTTGAACACTACAAAAGATCAGCGTATGAAGACTGTATTATTTCGTGAAGCATTACGTGAAGCAATGATGGAAGAAATGCGTCGCGATGAGCGCGTGTTTTTAATGGGCGAAGAAGTAGCCCAATATAATGGAGCATATAAGGTTAGCCAGGGTATGCTCGATGAGTTTGGAGCACGCCGTGTTATTGATACGCCTATTGCTGAATTAGGTTTTACGGGTATTGGAGTAGGAGCAGCCATGAATGGCCTGCGCCCGATAATTGAATTCATGACTTTCAACTTTTCTTTAGTAGCTATTGACCAGGTAATTAATTCAGCTTCAAAAATGCTTGAAATGTCCGGTGGGCAATTGCCTATGCCTATAGTTTTTAGAGGCCCTACCGGTTCTGCCGGTATGTTGGGAGCACAACACTCAAATTCATTTGATAACTGGTATGCTAACTGTGCGGGATTGAAAGTAATAGTGCCATCAAACGCTGCGGATGCTAAAGGATTGCTAAAGTCTGCTATACGTGATGACGATCCGGTTGTATTTATGGAATCGGAACAGATGTATAGCGATAAAGGGGAAATACCGGAAGGGGAGTATCTTATTCCAATTGGTGTGGCAGATATTAAACGTCAGGGATCGGATGTTACGATAGTATCATTCGGCAAGATCATGAAAGTGGCTTTGGCCGCTGCTGTTGAATTACAAAAAGAGAATATATCAGCTGAAGTAATTGACCTGCGTTCTATACGTCCTATTGACTATGCTACCGTTATAAACTCAGTTAAAAAGACCAACCGTCTTGTTATTCTTGAAGAAGCATGGCCATTAGGTTCTATTGCTACAGAGGTTGCATTTAAAGTACAAAAAGATGCGTTTGATTATTTAGATGCTCCAGTATTACGTGTGACATGTGCTGATGTACCAATGCCTTATGCACCTAATCTAATTGAGTTAGCATTACCTAATGTTCCGAAATTAGTGAAGGCGGTAAAGGACGTGATGTATATTGTTAAGTAATATTACTGCAACATTTTCTTCATACAAACACTATACTCTTTTCCAATATAAGGCTCATAATTAGGAGTAACTATGTATCCGGTTTTCTTATATACGTGTATGGCTTCTTTTTGCAATATTCCGGTTTCTAGAATTGCGTACTTGTGATTTAATTCTTTTGCCCATTTCTCAAGGCCAGCCATAATAGTAGTCGCAATGCCATTTCCTCTTGCACCTGATTGAACGAATACACGCTTCATTTCAACTGTATCATCATCTACCTTCTTAAAGCATCCACAACCAACAGGTCTTCCATCGGTGTAAGCAACAATAACGGTTTCCAGGTTCTCAACTTTATTATGTGGTGCATATTCTCCCTGAACGGTAGGGTAAGTTTCCCATAGCTCTTTATCGAGGCCTTTTATGAGCTCTCCAAAATCAGCCGAATCTGAATTGGTTCTTTTAAGTTCTGTTTTTGTTTTTAATTCCTTATTCATATTGCTTACAAGAAAATATTAATGACCAGTAGCTAATTTGAAACTCAAGCCACCTTCAATAAAATAAGGAGTTCCCAATCCAGCTTCAAGATGTAAACCAACATCATCTGTAAAATAAAATTTTATTCCTGTTAAAAGCTGGAAGCTTGGTAAGTTCAAATTGCCTTTAATCGAAGAGTAGTTGGGGTCGTTGGTGTTGTTATCATCGTTCCAGTGAGAAAGACCAATACGTAAGCCAGAATAAGCATCTAAATGATCACTGTGTGAATAATGGAATAAAACACGCATGCCAACATTTAATCTGCTTAGATTTTCAGTTACTGTTTCATAATACCCTGTTTGAGTATTGGCATAATTTTGTGTGGTTATGATATCTGCCTGATACCCAACCGCCAGTCCAAGGCTAACAACATTTCCGAGTGCCTGGTCTGCCATTAGGTTGTAGGCAGGCGTAACAGCATAAGAAATAGAAGTATTAGTTTGATTACTTTGTAAAGCATCCAATAATAGAAAAATAGTACTTGAACCAACACCCGCATTTACACAAAAGTCGCCCTGATGATTTTGGGCACTTGCCGGTCTGTTACTTATTAATAATGAACAAATAATCAAGCTGGAAATAGTAGTAGTTTTTCTCATGAGAATTGATGTTGGAGGTTAATCGAATGTGCTTTACAAATATAAATAAATAGTCCAATATAAATAAATGAATTATCAAGGTTTCGGCGGAAAAAATGCATATAATTGCAACAAATTAAAATTTATGAAAAAGCTGAGTTTGATGCTGGGTTTAATGTCGATAGTTGCGGGAATCTATTCATTTACTCCGGGCAAGGATAAGGAATGCCCTGCCGAAGGAAAACCTAATCCTAAAAAAGGGAAAAATGCGGTACTTAAATCAAGAGAGAAGAATGTAAATAAACATAAGAATAGAGAAACTACTCCTCTGGCAGGTGATTTTGATAAGAGTGTTACTATACAAGGCATGTACGATAGCAAAGACGACTCACTCTGGAGTGAACAGAAAGCTGCTACTTTAACAGGATACTTCTTCAGGGCGGTTGATAATGGTATGGAATCGTGTAGCTGTTTTACAGAGGACAAAGCGCAGTACAGCACCAATATTTATATTTCTCCAACACCTATTGATAAGAATACCCGCATGGCAGATTGTATTGTTGTGGTTCTTACTCCTTATTCAAGGACTATCAACAAATTCTGGACAGCGGATTTTATAAACGAAAAATTTGCAGGACAGAAATTAACAGTTTCCGGCTGGCTTATTTACGATATAATGCATAGTGTTGAATCTATTATGACCAATTCCAACGGTTCACACCCAGAAAGGCGCACAATATGGGGTATATGTCCGGTAACCGACCTTACAGTAAACAAGTAATTCTAGTTGCTTGGTGCATGAAATGATTGCATTCCGATCAATTGGTCATAATATATTCCATTAGGCCTGTAATAAGCGTATATGGTATATGTGTTCTCAGTTTCGGCGTGGTTGCCTTCTATTGGAGTAACATCAGCTATCCGTGAATGATCAGGAAGAAAAGCATATTGGTAATCGTAATATCCTTGTTTAAGGTAAATGGCAGCTGCATATCCTTTTAAGCTATCTACATAATTCATCATAAATTCTTTCTTGCATTGCCAGTCGCTTAACTGCCCGAATATGTAAAGATTCCCTGTACTGAACGCTGTGTCCAGAGGCATGAAAAAATGGACCAATGCATATTCGCAATTTATATTGCTGCTGCTGGTGTCAAAGTCTTTATTTAAGATCAGGAATTGTCCGTTAATATCATTCTGGAATATATAGGCTTCTTTAGCTCTGGGTTTATCGTAGCGAAGTTCTACTTCCGAATAGTCTGAATTGGGAATAAAGCGATGTATATTTTCACTGATGAGGCGAAGACTGGTCATATCAAAATTCCTGAACTGGTTACCCCCGTCAAAAACACAGGCATCGTCGGCAAGGTATTGAAGAGCGGTATCTGCAACAAATTGCGGTTGAACACCACTGATGCTATTATCCCAACGTCCATTTTGCAATACAAAAATTTTAAGTGCCTGGAACGGATCTTCAATGTGATATTGTGATGTGTTTATAGTGAATAGTATTTCCTGTTTTGTAAACATCTCTGAACCTATTGCCGATCTTTCCCTTGCATGAATAGCAAGTTTGTTCTCATACACCATAAAACGACGTGTCAGTACTACACTATCAGGGTTATTGTTAAGATAAACTTTGAGCAGGTAATTGCCGGACAAAAGGAATTGCATATTCTTGTTCGGAATGGTTATTTCATAATGGGTATAAGCCTGCATAGTACCTGAAGCAATGGAGTAGTTATTTACAAAATCCTGTTCAAAGCCTTTCAGGTAGTCAAAGGTGCTTATGTCGGATGGCTTCCAGTCAGCATCGCAATGAACAAAAGTGTAATAATATGACTTATAATCGCCATCCAAGTCATCAAATTCAAGTTGCAGGTGTTGTTTAGAGTTAAGTTCCAGAATCGGAGGAGAGAATTTCCACCCTGTCTGATGGAATTGTACTGTCCGGATAGTGTTTCTATAGGTGTAGTCCCTGTATCTTAAATGTAAGGAATCTGCATAACTAGCGTTACCTTTCTGAGCTTTAAGGGGATTAAAGCCATAAAAAAAGACTAGAAAAATAACCGTAAAAAGACTAAATTTGTGCATTCTGTTTATCATAGATACAAAGATAAGACTGTAAAATTAATAATAGTATGAACGTATATTTCGACAACGCAGCCACCACAGCAATTGACCCGGAAGTACTAAAAGAAATGGTTGGTGTGCTTGGTAGCAAGTTTGGCAACCCTTCCTCAATCCATTCCTATGGTAGAGAGGCCAAAGCTTTAATTGAAAAAGCAAGGAAAGCAGTGGCTACATATCTTAACGCTTCTCCTTCCGAAATATTTTTCACATCGGGTGGAACTGAAGCAGATAATATGGCAATTCGCTCTACTGTAGATGCTTATAACATTAAACATATTATATCAAGCCCCTTAGAACACCATGCAGTATTACATAGCATTGAAGAAATGGTGAAGGCCGGTAAAGTAAAAGCGAGTTTTGTAAAAATTATGAAGGACGGTCATATAGATTTACAAGACTTGGAAAGATTATTGAAAGAAAATCCTCGTTCTCTTGTTTCTCTGATGCATGCTAATAATGAGATAGGTAATCTGTTGCCTCTTGAAGAAGTAAGTACCTTATGTGCGAAATACGATGCTATATTCCATTGCGATACCGTACAATCAGTTTGCCATTATACTATTGATCTTCAAAAAGTGAAAGTTCATTTTATTGCTGGTGCAGCGCATAAATTCCATGGGCCTAAGGGTGTCGGCTTCATATATGTAAACGGCGACCTGAAGGTTCATCCGCTTATTTATGGTGGAGGCCAGGAGCGTAATATGCGCGGAGGAACGGAGAATGTAGCCGGTATTGTTGCATTAAGCAAAGCAATGGAATTGGCTCATAAGGATATGAAGGAACATGCTGAGCATATACAAGGCATAAAGAACTACATGATTGATAAATTGGAAAGCACTATACCCGGTATTGAATTTAATGGTGATACAAAAGGACGTTCACTCTACACGGTACTAAATGTAATGTTTCCACCAACAGAAGACGCAGAAATGTTATTAATGAAATTAGATATAAGCGGTATTGCCTGTTCTGCGGGCAGCGCATGTACTTCCGGAAGCATGCAAGGCTCCCATGTAATTGAGGCACTTGGTAAAAATGTGGAATCACGCCCTGTAATACGTTTCTCATTCAGTAAGTACAATACTAAAGAGGAAGTCGATTTTTGTATGGAGAAATTGAAATCATTCTTCAAACAACCGGTTTCGGCTTAATGCAACTTACCGACACACACACACATCTTTTTGCTTCTGAGTTTGATACCGATAGGCCTGAAATGATAGCAAGGGCAATAGAAAAAGGTGTTACCCGACTATTTTTGCCAAATATAGATGCCGAAAGTATTGAACATATGCTTTCTCTCTCCAAAGCATTTCCAGGCAACTGTTTCCCTATGATAGGTCTTCATCCTTGCTCCGTATTTGATAATTATGAAAGCCAATTGGCAATAGTCAGAGAATGGTTGGGTAAGGAAAAGTTTTATGCAATTGGTGAAATTGGTATTGACTTATACCACGATACCACTTTTGCCGAACAGCAGAAGAAAGCACTGTATAAGCAGATAGAGTGGGCGAAAGAGTTTGATCTGCCAATAGTTTTACATTGCCGTAATTCATTTAATGAGGTTATGGAGATTGTGACCGAAATGAAGGATAGTAAACTGAAAGGTATATTTCACTGCTTTTCAGGTAGCCTGGAAGACGCTCAAAGGGTAATGGCGCTCGACGATTTTTTTATGGGCATTGGTGGTTCAGTTACTTACAAGAATAGCACATTACCACAAGTGCTTGGGAATGTTCCATTACAATACATTGTGTTAGAAACTGACTCACCTTATTTAACCCCCGTTCCATTCAGGGGTAAGCGGAATGAAAGTTCATATTTATACCATGTCGCTGAAAAACTTGCCGGTATTTATAATTTGTCAATAGAACAAATAGCAGACATAACCACGCAAAACTCTATCAGGATTTTTGGAAAATAAATATTGATTTTGTTTCTTTGTGTTCATATTGCGTACCGATGCCTATACCACAATTAGTTAAAGATTTTATTAGTCTATTTTACCCTGAGGTATGCATTTGCTGTGGTGAAGACCTCGTGGCAAAAGAGGAATACGTGTGCACCATGTGCATATTTAAACTACCCAAAACAAATTTTCATAAAACTACTGATAACCCGCTTGCAAAAGTGTTTTGGGGTAGGGCGGATCTTGCTTCGGTTGCGGCATATTGCCACTACCAGAAGGGGAATATTGTCCAGGATATTGTTCATGAAATAAAGTATAATGGAAAGAAGGAATTAGGAAATTATATTGGTCGGTGCTATGGACAGGACCTGAAAGTATCTGAATTATTTAATTCTATCGACTCAATTGTGTATATTCCTTTACACCCTAAAAAGTTGAGAAAACGAGGGTATAACCAGAGTGCTTGTTTTGCTGAAGGTTTGTCAGAAAGTATGAATGTGCCTGTATTGCATGATGCACTTTCGCGAGTAAAGAATACCGATACCCAGATTTAATCGCTAAATTGGATTTTGGTGAGAATTAGTGATAATTCCCAAAATATCGTAACTTTGTTGCATAGTTAAAATTTACGCTATGAAGTTTTTTATTGATACGGCTAATATTGACCAGATAAAAGAAGCTCACGACTTGGGTGTTCTGGATGGAGTTACAACCAACCCGTCTTTGATGGCGAAGGAAGGAATTGTAGGCAAAGAGAACATTTTTGCACACTATAAAAAGATATGTGAAATAGTTGAAGGCGATGTTAGCGCTGAGGTTATTGCTACTGACTTTGACGGCATTATTAAAGAAGCTAACGAACTGGTTAAGATACATCCACGTATTGTAGTTAAAGTTCCAATGGTAAAGGATGGTATTAAAGCCATTAAGTACCTAACTGGTAAAGGCATTAAAACCAACTGTACACTTATCTTCTCTCCTGGGCAGGCTTTATTGGCTGCTAAGGCTGGTGCGACGTATGTTTCTCCTTTCATTGGAAGGTTAGATGATATTTCAATTGATGGAGTAGAATTGATAGCACAGTTAAGGTTGATATTTGATAACTATGGATTTACAACGCAAATATTAGCAGCTTCTATACGTCACCCTGTTCATATTATTAAATGTGCTGAAGTAGGAGCAGATGTTGCTACATGTCCTTTAAGTTCAATCTTGGCGCTTCTCAAGCATCCGCTCACCGATAGTGGCCTTGAAAAGTTCCTTGCTGACTATAAGTCTTCACAAAAAAACGAAAAAGTAAATGCGTAACATGAAATCATATAAAAGAATCAGTCTGTATTTAATAGCAGTAATATTGCTTGCAGTGGCTTTTACTTCATGCAGTAAGAGTGTTATGCCTCCTTCTGCTCCTCACCAGGAAAGAGTTGGCACATCAAGGTGGATGTAATAGTGTAGGATCTACTTCCTCTTCCTGTCTTCAGAAATTTTTTGTAAAGGCAGAAGCTCATTTTTCAAACGGGCAGCTTCAAGGAAATCTAATTCCTTAGCTGCTTTTTCTATTTGCTTCTTCAAACGTTTTATCTTCTCTTCCAAATCATTATCTGAATAGCTTGAAGTCGGTTCTGCGGCTATAGCAGCAGCGTTCTTATTTTCGATATGTATTTTTTGCGCAGTAGCCGCTCTTCCTTTTGAGCCATCAATAACACTGGTTTGCTCCATTATAGCCTCTTTCGATTTATAAATGGTGGTAGGTGTAATATTATGTTCAAAGTTATAGGCTATCTGCCTTTTTCTTCTTCTTATGGTTTCATCAATAGTACGTTGCATAGAGCCAGTTATCTTATCACCATACATTATAACACGGCCATTCACATTACGTGCCACACGGCCTACTATCTGGGTAAGTGATCTGTCAGACCTCAGGAAGCCTTCTTTATCGGCATCTAATATGGCAAGCAGCGATACCTCAGGTAAGTCAATACCTTCCCTTAAAAGGTTTACACCAATCAATACATCAAACAAACCTAATCTAAGGTCACGAAGTATTTCAACTCTTTCCAATGTAATAACCTCGGAGTGTATATAGCGGCAACGAATACCTACCTTGGCTAAGTACTTTGTAAGTTCTTCAGCCATGCGCTTAGTAAGCGTAGTTATAATTACCCGTTCATCTTTCTCAATAACTTTATGTATCTCTTCTAACAAGTCATCGATCTGGTTCAATGTCGGACGGACCTCAATAATAGGGTCGAGCAGGCCTGTTGGGCGAATCAATTGTTCTACTATTATTCCTTCGCAACGCTGCAATTCAAATTCGGCAGGAGTTGCACTTAAATAGATGGTCTGGTTTTCCATAGCTTCGAACTCATCGAACTTCAACGGCCTGTTATCTAATGCAGCCGGTAAACGGAAGCCATAATCAACCAATGTCGATTTACGTGAGCGGTCTCCGCCGTACATACCTCTTACCTGCGGTATGGTAACGTGGCTTTCGTCAATAACCATCAGGTAATCTTTCGGGAAATAATCAAGCAGGCAGAATGGCCTTGCACCCGGCAATCTACCATCGAAATAACGGGAATAGTTTTCGATACCTGAACAATAACCTAGTTCACGTATCATTTCAAGGTCGTAGTTCACACGCTTTTGAAGGCGGTTCGCTTCTTCAGATTTTCCTACACTTTCTAAATAATCAACCTGTTTTTTTAAGTCTTCCTGAATAAGTTTTACTGCGCCATTCAGTGTATCAGGAGAAGTGACAAATATGTTTGCAGGATATACCCTTATAGAATCAACTCCTTCAATCTTCCTACCGGTAGAGGTTTCAAAGGTCTCCATCGATTCAATTTCGTTGCCAAAGAACTGAACACGCAAAGCATAGTCAGCGTAAGCAAGGAAAACATCTATAGTATCGCCTTTCACACGGAAGTTTCCACGGGAGAAATCTCCTTCGGTCCGGGAATAGAGAGAAGTGACTAATAGATTAAGTAATTTATTGCGACTTATCTTTTGTCCTTTTTGTAAAGGAATAACGTTCTTTTCAAACTCAATCGGGTTACCAATACCATAAATACACGATACCGAAGAAACCACTATAATGTCGCGTCGGCCCGATAATAGGGCGGAAGTGGCGCTAAGGCGGAGTTTCTCTATTTCATCATTTATTGAAAGATCTTTTTCAATATAGGTATCGGTGGTTGGCAAGTATGCTTCCGGTTGGTAGTAATCGTAATACGAAACGAAATACTCCACTGAGTTTTTAGGAAAGAACTGCTTGAATTCTCCGTAAAGCTGTGCTGCCAGTGTTTTATTGTGACTGAATACCAAAGTTGGCCTTTTTACCTGTGCAATAACATTAGCAATGCTAAAGGTTTTGCCAGAGCCGGTTACACCAAGTAATATCTGGTTGGCTGTACCTTTATTTACACCTTTTACAAGCTGTTCAATAGCTTGTGGTTGGTCGCCTGTAGGTACAAAATCTGCTGTTAATTCAAAGTCCATATTCTGTTATCAAAGATACTCAATTTTTGCGTTGTATGGCTTGTTTCAGTATACACTATTTTAAGACGTTTAACTGCTATTATTGCTTTATAGATTTTCAAATTTTAATTCCAATATTTTGGGCGTTCCCCTTCGAGTTGGGCTATTCACTTTTACTCCCCATTCTGCTGCGGGGTAACCGCTTCTATCACTAACGCAAATAACACTGTGTTCCTGAGAATCATTGAGTTTCATAAAAGCAACTCCATCTTGACGATTAATGACTAACTGCTAACGACTGGTATGTGACTATTTACTATATTTACTATGTAAAAAACGTTATTTAACCCAAAACAACCACTATGAATAAATTATTCTTTTTTGTCATGTCATGTTCTATCTTGCTTGTTTCAATGAATCAGCTTAGTATGGAGCCGGTTGAACACAGAGATGTATTACAAAAAGATACGGCTAAAGCCCCTCAAAAAGAGAAGAATTATAAGGTGGAGTTTTATAGGCAATTTGATTTACGTGGTTCAGGATATACAACATATAAGCGGTGCAGTTTGGATATTGGTGCATTCAGTGTCTCGCTTACAAATGCAGGAGATGGTTATTATAATATAGATGGTACAGAATATTACCTTAAGTTTTTGGATGACAAGGCTCCTGAAAAAAATAAAGGTATGCTTGATGTGCATAGTGGAGAGGGTGAGAATAATGATGGGATATATACTGAGGATGGTAAATAAGTGAATTTGGTAAATTTCATGGTGCCTGCTGCCAACGCATGACCTTACTGGGTGGCTTTTTAATACACCTGAAGTACAACCATAGCTACAGAAACAAAGACAGCTAATACACTGGAATAAAATGCAGCCCGCCTGTGTTTTAGTTCAGTAAGTGCGTAATAATCTTCCATTATAAAAATAAGGCGTGTAGGCATATAAAGGATGATCGAAAAAATACTCAATAAGAAAATTGAAAAGCAATATTTGATTATTGTTGTGTAAATAGCAAATTGAAAATCGAAAGGATGATACCATGTAAAAAACCTGGTAACGCCAAGTTGCCAGATGACAGTGAAAAGTATACTTGATGTAATGGTGAGAGTAATATCTGCAATGCGATCTACTGTTTTTGATGGCGGATCTGGTGGCTCTTCTACCCAACCATCTTTTGAATTAGGAGTCATAAACAAACATTTATAGCCAAGTACGCCCCATTTTGTTAAAACAAGCAGCACTGTAATATTATAAATAGGGTCGGCAGGTGGTAAAGCATGTAGAATTATTTTCATTAACCACATGGAGGGTACTAGATTACATGCAATGGAAATTCCTATCATTAATGATTCTGCCATAGAAAGTAATCCAGTTCTTTCCAAAAAGACGTCACGATTTTTATAGACATGGTATTTTATTGTTTTGAATTTGATAAAATATGCTGAAAAATCTAACAATAAAACACTAAAGAGTAAATAGCCAAAAAATAAGTTTGGAGTGACGGATATATTGTCATAATACTTATCAGCTTGTTCAAAGAGGTAAGAGCCAAAGTAATAACTAAGCCCCCAGAACAATAGTATAAAGATTAAGTTTCGTACTGTTCCCTTATAGTTTTTTAAAAGAGAAAGAATAAAAAACGTGTTTAAAACACCTAAATTTAATTCCATTTCAATAGGGTCGGTAGTAATGAATTAATGGTGAAGCAAAAATAGAAAGAATTATTACTTGACTGATTGTTCATTTTATTTGTTGTGTCGCATTAACCTTCTTTAACATTACCTTAGCCGGGATTTTTACTATTTTTGAAAGTATAAAACTGAAGACATTGAAAAAGATCATATTATCTATAGCTCTTGGTATGTGTACATTGGCTATGCAGGCACAGGAAGAAACCGTTGATGCAAAAGCAAGTACAATTCTGCAAGCTTTGAGTAAAAAGACAAAGACATACAAGTCAATTAAAGCTGAGTTCAACATTATAATGTATGGCAGGGAGAATAAGATAACCGATAACCAAAAAGGCAACTTGGAAGTGAAGGGTGGTAAATACAGGCTTGAGGTGAAGAACCAGGTTGTTATATCGGACAGCAACACTATGTGGACCTACCTGAAAGATGCCAACGAGGTACAAATAAACAACGTTGACCATACTGCCACCGACAAAGGCGCTATTTCGCCAACCAATATATTTACCATTTACGAAAAAGGATTTAAAAGCAAATTCGATGGTGAAGAAACCCAGAAAGGCGCTACCATAGAGGATATTGACCTTTATCCAAAGCATCCTGAAAAGGAAAAATATCACACCCTGAAGTTGATGATAGATAAGAATAAGAACCAGATAGTGGCTATTAAGGTATATATGAAAGATGGTACTATTATGCAGTACACCATCGATACCTTTACTACGGACACCGATATGCCTAACAGCTTATTTACATTCAACCCGAAAGAATACCCGGGTATTGACGTAGAAGACCTGAGGGAGTAAGCCTAAACCAGCCCTGTTTCTACTGTATTAGCTTGAGCAAGTATTTTATGCACTGGGCAATTGTTTGCTATCTGCACAAGCCTTTCACGTTGGGTTTCGTCTAAAGCTCCTTCAATGTGGATTTTACGTTTAAATAGATTCTTCTTGTCTTCCGTAATAACTAATTCCACATCGACAGTTAGTTTGTTCAGGACAAGTTTTTTGTGGTTACAATACATTTTCAATGTTGCTGTAGTGCATGATGCAAGTGCTACGCACAAATATTCTTTCGGACTTGGCCCTTTATCTTGCCCTCCATTAGTCAATGGTTCATCAGCTGTTAACATGTGAGAACCGACTTGAGCCTTCATTTCAAAGTCGGTAGTGCCAAGAGTTGCTGTTGCTTGTATCATGTAAGTTGAGGTTTAGACTGAGATTAAGATTATATTGAGTCATGTTGAGCTCGTCGAAACATAACCCGCTGAAAATTCGTAATTTTTAATTCGTAATTCGTAATTAATTTATGCAACATCAGCGTATACACTGCCAATGTTTTCTAATGTTTCAAGGAGTTCAATATATGAATCACTGGTAACAAGTTTCATACGGAAATCTTTGAAATTATCCATGCCTTTAAAATAGCTGGAGTAATGCTTACGCATTTCCAAAATGCCCAGTTTCTCTCCTTTCCATTCAACAGATTTAACAAGGTGTGTACGGCAAACTCTTATCCTTTCTTCAAGGGTAGGAGGGGCTAATATTTCACCGGTCTTGAAGTAGTGCTTTATCTCCCTGAATATCCATGGATAGCCGATACTTGCCCTGCCGATCATTACTCCACTTACTCCGTATCGTTCTTTCATTTGCTGAGCAACCAATGGCGATGTTATATCGCCATTCCCGAATATGGGTATCTTAATACGTGGGTTGTTCTTTGTTTCTCCAATCAGGGTCCAATCTGCCGGGCCTTTATACATTTGCTTGCGTGTGCGGCCATGAATGGTTAATGCCTGTATCCCTATGTCCTGTAATCGTTCGGCCACTTCCATAATATTCTTAGTGCTGTCATCCCAACCCAAGCGGGTTTTAACAGTCACCGGTAATGAAACAGCCTTAACTATTTCAGCCGTCATTTTTACCATTTTAGGTATATCCTGCAATAAGGCAGCACCTGCTCCCTTGCAAGCTACCTGCTTTACAGGACAGCCATAATTAATATCTATCAGGTTGGGGTTAGCACGCTCGGCTACCAAAGCAGCTTCGCGCATTGATTGAATACTGCTACCGAACAACTGAATGCCAATAGGGCGTTCGTGTTCAAATATGTCGAGTTTTTTAATGCTTTTAGCAGCATCGCGTATCAATCCTTCCGATGAAATAAATTCAGTATAGAGCATATCCGCGCCTTGTTCCTTGCATACATGGCGGAACGGAGGATCACTCACGTCTTCCATTGGTGCAAGCAAAAGCGGAAAATCTCCAAGTTCAATATCACCGATCTTTACCATCTATCTGAATTATTACCTTTGCAAATATATCGTAAAAGCATGAATACACTGCAAAGAGAAGAAGGGGGACCATTTGATGGTGTCCATACTGGCTTTCAATTTCTTACTTTAATTGGGCTTTTTGCGGTTTTTATTGTCCTTTTTACTGCGATAGGTCAGTTCATTGCTATAGGTATTACTCATGAAAATATTGATTTAAATCGGCTTTCTGACCCTAAGGTTGTGCTTGGATTGAAAATAGTACAAATAACTAGCGCATTAGGAGGGTTTATAGTGCCAGCTATAATATGTACAATACTAATATCAAGGCGGCCTATTAATTATATGGGATTAAATAAAACAGGAAATATTGGAATCATGCTTTTGGGAGGAATCATAATGTTATTGGCATTTCCACTGATCAATTATCTAGGCGAGCTTAACAGTCGCCTGCAGTTACCACCATCAATGAAATCAATTCAAGATCTTATACAAGCTGGTGAAGACGAAGCAAATAAAATATCAAATGCCTTTATCCTGCATCAAAGTGCTAAAGACTTATTACTGAATTTATTTATGATGGCTTTTGTTGCTGCAGTAGCTGAAGAATTGTTTTTTCGCGCTACTTTACAAAAAATGCTAATTAAAGGAACAGGTAATATACATATTGGCATATGGTTAACAGCAATAATATTCAGTGCAGTGCATGCCGAATTTTTTGGTTTTGTGCCTCGAATGTTAATGGGGGCTTACCTGGGTTATCTCTTTGTTTGGTCAGGGTCAATCTGGGTTCCCATATTTGCTCATTTTTTAAATAATGGTACGGTAGTTTTTATTTCATTCTTAGAAGAAAGAAATTTAGTCTCTAAAAAAATAGAGGATTTTGGGAATAATAGTTCTCAATTTGGCTACGTAATGGTTAGTACAGTAATTGTAGCTATACTGGTTTATGTGATTTACAAAGTAGAAAACAAAAAGGAAGTTATAATAATAGAGTGACCTATTTTGTACCGCTACCGTATTGCATCAGGTAGCTCTTTATAAAATCATCCAATTCACCGTTCATTACCCCTTGCACGTCCGATGTTTCCTGGTCAGTACGTAAGTCCTTCACCATTTTATAAGGATGCATTACATAGTTACGTATCTGGGAACCCCATTCTATTTTCTTTTTACCACTTTCTATAACAGCAACTGTTTCCATTTTCCTGCGCATTTCCCTTTCATAAAGCTGGGACTTTAACATTTGTATTGCCTTCTCTTTATTTTGTAGCTGCGAGCGTGATTCCTGGTTTTTAATAACAATGCCTGATGGTTTGTGGTAAAGTCTTACAGCAGTTTCGACTTTATTTACGTTCTGCCCACCTTTACCACCAGACCTGAAGGTTTCCCATTCAATATCTGCAGGACCTATTTGTATGTCAATTGTTTCATCAATTAAAGGATACACATATACCGATGCAAATGAAGTATGTCTGCGTGCATTCGAGTCAAATGGTGATATACGCACTAACCTGTGTACTCCGTTCTCTCCTTTTAAATAACCAAAAGCGTATTCCCCTTGAATTTCTAATGTTACGGATTTAATACCTGCCGCTTCACCTTCCGATAGTTCTACTTCTCTTACAGTATAACCCTTCTTTTCTGCCCACATCAGGTACATACGCATTAGCATATATGCCCAGTCCTGGCTTTCTGTTCCTCCTGCGCCTGAGTTTATTTCTATTACAGCGTTTAGCCGGTCTTCTTCCGAGCCAAGCATGTTCTTAAACTCCAAGTCCTCGATCAGTTTTAAAGTCTGTCCATACTGATCATCTAATTCCTTTTCAGTAGCTGCTTCCTGTTTAAAAAAGTCATAGGTCAGTACCAGGTCTTCTACGCTCTTTTCAAGTTTAGCGTATGCCTCGGTCCAGTTCTTCTGGAGCTTTATTTGTTTTAATACGAGTTCAGCTTTTTTAGGGTCATTCCAGAATTCCGGTGCCTGTGTTACAGCTTCTTCCTCAGCGATCTTCGTTAGCCGATTTTCGATGTCAAAGATGCCCCCTCAGCGCATCAAATCGCTCCTTCACCTCTTTTACCTGCTCTTGTGTAATCATAAAAGGTATATGTGTGTAAGCCAGTGCTTACGTTAAGTTCTAGTTGTACTTTTAATATATATCAGGATAAGATGCAGGATCAACCTCATTCATTATACTGTAAACTGTATCGAAAATATCTTCTACGCTTGGTTTTGAGTAGAAATCTCCATCAGAGCCATAAGCTGCGCGGTGATCTTTTCCCGTCAATGTTCGTGGCGCTGAATCGAGGTATTGGTAACCGCCTTGTTCTTCCAATACCTTTTGCATCATATATGCACTTGCTCCACCTTTCACATCTTCATCAAGGAATATAACCCTGTTGGTCTTTTTCAATGATTCAACAATGCTGTGATTAATATCGAAAGGCAATAGTGTCTGTACATCTATCACTTCAATAGAAATATTATCGGCAGCCAATTGTTGTGCAGCCTGTTCTGCCATCCGGCAAAGAGGGCCGTATGTAACTATAGTAACATCTTTTCCTTCACGAATAACCTCTGGTATACCTAGCGGAACAGTGAACTCTCCCAGGTTTGTTGGCTTCTTTTCTTTTAAACGGTAGCTATTAAGCGGCTCAATAATAAGTCCCGGTTCATTTGATGCAAGCAAGGTATTGTAGAATCCTGCTGCCTGTGTCATATTACGTGGAACGCAAACATAAATACCCCTCAGCGCATTAATTATCATCCCCATAGGCGATCCACTATGCCATATTCCCTCAAGCCTGTGGCCACGTGTACGAATAATTACAGGGGCTCTTTGTGTGCCTTTTGTACGATATGCAAGTGTTGCAAGATCATCGCTTAATATTTGTATAGCATAAAGCAAATAATCTAAATATTGTATCTCCGCAATAGGGCGTAGGCCACGTAGAGCAAGGCCTATAGCCTGCCCGATAATAGTGGCTTCACGGATACCCGTATCAAATACTCGATCTTCGCCATACTTCTTTTGCATGTTTTCCAATCCCTGGTTAACACCACCCAGTTTTCCGGCATCTTCGCCGAATATTACTACCTGTGGGTATTTACCAAGAATAGCATCAAAATTATCTCTCAGTATTTCGTGTCCGTTTGCCGATTCATCTGAATTGTATTCTGCATGTACCTCAGGAACAGAAAGCGTTTCATTGGTATATAAATAAGAATCATACAACTCTGTATTCTTCTCTTCATACTCTTTACTGAACTTGAGTAATGCTTCTCTTGCCGGTGATTCCTCGTTACGGGTAAGTCTTAATGTCTTTTTAATAGCGATAACAAGGTCTTTGCGTAATGGATCTTTTGCCGCTTTTAATTCAGCAATAAACTGTGCGGTTGCTTCTCCATGGTTTGTTCCTTCCACTGTAGTCTGAATAAGTGAAATACCCGCGGCTATTTCTTGTTTAATAGGCTCAAGGCAGGCAGTCCATGCCTTGTTACGGGCATCTTTAACAGTTTCTTTAGCTGTTTCTTCAATAGAATTTAATTCATCTTCCTTAGCAATAGCGAATTTCAGTATCCATTCGCGCATTTTCTTAATGCCATCAAAGTCTTTTTCCCATTGTAATCTTTCTGGCGACTTATAGCGTTCATGCGAACCAGATGTAGAATGTCCCTGTGGTTGTGTTACATCTTCTACGTGTAAAAGAACAGGTACATGTTCAGTACGGCATACTTCAGCAGCTTTTTCGTATATTTCACAAAGAGCGGAATAGTCCCATGCCTTTACCTTGTATAATTCATAACCGGAAGCCTTTTTATCGCGTTGCATTCCTTTCAGCGCCTCATAAATATCACCTTTGGTTGTTTGGTATTTTTTAGGTACTGAAATTCCATAACCATCGTCCCATACCGATACCAACATAGGTATTTGCATTACCCCGGCTGCGTTAATTGATTCCCAAAAAAGCCCTTCAGATGTACTGGCATCGCCAATTGTACCGAAGCCTATTTCGTTCCCTTTATTACTGAATTTCGCGAACTCCGGGGTTTGTAAATTAGGGTTATGCCTGAAAAGCCTTGATGCTAGGGCTAATCCCAGTAACCTTGGCATTTGCCCACCAGTAGGTGATATGTCAGATGATGAATTGTATTTTGATGAAAGATTTTTCCAGGAGCCGTCTGGATTTATGCTTTGTGTAGAGTAATGGCCACCCATTTGCCTGCCTGCTGATGTTGGTTCAGCAATAAGGTCAGCATGTGCATAAAGTCCAGCAAACCATTGCTGCAAGGTAAGTTCACCAATGGCAAACATAAAGGTTTGGTCCCTATAATAACCAGACCTGAAGTCGCCTTGCTTGAAGGCCTTTGCCATAGCAAGTTGCGCTATTTCTTTACCATCGCCAAATATTCCGAATTTTGCTTTACCAGATAGAACCTCTTTCCGGCCAAGTAAACTTGCTTCACGGCTTTCATTTGCAATACTGTAATCCGTTAGCACAGTCTTTTTGAATTCTTCAAACGATATTTCTTTCTTCTGTGTCAAGTTCTTCAGTTCCTCAGTTTTAGCCATTATAGTATAATATGGGTCCGTACTTTTAGAGAGCATACAAAGTTAGGAAGTTGTTTTAATGAATGCACCAGTAAATCTATTATTTTTTTAGTAAATAAACTATTCCTGTAAAAGAGTACTTTTATATTTTTGATTTCTTAACAGCTACATTGGAAATACTAAATAAATACCGAAACTTCATTTTAATCATGATTTCATGGATTATTGTGGGTATGTTCCTCGGCCCCGTTATTTATATCTACCTGCCTCTTACATTATTGGTTTTAAAAGGAAAAAACCAGTATATGGAAATGCTTTTAGGCTTCTTCCTTATTCTGATAATATCAGACAGCCGGATTGTAGCGTTGAATTTTGCAGAAAATGCTAAGCTTATTTATATCATATTTTTAGCACTTTTTTTGATTTTAAATTTAAAGGATTTTAAGCCATTAAGCCCTTTTCAGTTAAGGTTTATCCCTTTTTACATAGTCGCAGTATTATGTATATTCAATTCACCATCCGATTATTTAGTTAGTTCCATTGAAAAAACAGCCTCGTACATACTTCTTTTGTTTGTTGTGCCAAATTATATAAAGCGAGCCCAGTTAGATCATGGAAAGGAATTCTATACAGCTTTAATTTATTTGGGTTTTTCAATTTTAGTTGTCAGTTTTGCCTTGAAGTTGATTGATCCAGCTGTCGTTACAAGAGAAGGCCGCTTTGAAGGAGTTTTTGGAAACCCTAATGGTATGGGATTGTTTTCCCTTTTATTCTGTATGCTATTTAATATAATTCTTAATATGTATCCTGATTTGATTGCACTCAGGTGGAAAAGGATTATCTATATAGCTATATTTCTTGCAATAATTCTTTGTGGCTCAAGGGGAAGCCTTTTTGGTATTCTGATCTATTTTTTATTCTCTTTTATTTATAAAAAATCATCTTTTATAGGCACTGTTCTTGCAATTTTATTTGCGTTTAGTTATAGTTATATTTCATATAATATAGTTAATATAATAACTTTACTGAAACTGGAAGATTACCTGAGAATTAATACATTTGAAGAGGCTTCAGGGCGTTTTATTGCTTGGAAATTTACATGGGACCATATCCAGGAGAATTTTTGGATAGGAAGGGGTTTTGAATATACAACCTATCTGTTTAGTATTCCTGAAAATGTTGTTTACCTGAACTCACTTGGACATTTGGGTAACGTACATAATTCTTACCTTACACTTTGGCTTGACACAGGACTTGTAGGGTTATCGGCTTTTGTTATTGCGTTTATAAGTTGTTTTATTAGCGCAATCCGAAAAACTATTTTGGCTATTCCTTTAATGTATGCCGCTGTCTTTTCATCTTTTTTTGAGTCCTGGCTTACGGCTTCATTAAATCCATTTACTATAATATTATTTATTACACTATCTATTATACTAAGTAATGTTACTATCCCGGCAAAAGCCTCGCCTGCTGTTTCTTTACAGTGAGCTGGCCGATTATTTTCTTGCCTGCATCAGGAAACTCATTTCAGTTTATGATGTAGAAGTCCATATTGTGCATTGGCCTGTAAATAAAGAAGCTCCTTTTGTTTTCGATCTTCCGCCGCAGGTGAAATTTTATAATAGGAATCAATATGATATAAAAAAACTCCAAGAATTAATTAATGTCATAAAACCTGATTTTGTTTATTGTAGTGGATGGATGGATAAGGATTATTTGGCTACAGTTCGCGGGCTTAAAAATAAAATACCGGTTGTTATTGGGTTGGATACAAAGTGGACTGGCACATTTAAGCAGCGTATTGCGTCTGCTATAAGTAAGATCACTCTTCAGAAAATATTTTCTCATTGCTGGGTGCCGGGGCAACAACAAAAAAAGTATGCCTTAAAACTAGGTTTTAAAGAAAACGAGATTATGACAGGGTATTACTCTGCTGATGTTGATCATATTAAGAGCATAGGCCAGAAGGCTCTTGAAAAAAAGAAAAATGGTTTTCCGCATAAATTTATATATGTCGGAAGATATTTTGAATTTAAAGGGATAAAGGATTTATGGAATGCATTTATAGAATGGGATAAAGAAAACAAGAATGATTGGGAGTTGTGGTGCCTGGGCGTTGGAAATATTGAGCCTGTTAAGCACCCAAAAATCAAACATTTTGGGTTCATACAACGTAGTGATATAAGTTCTTTCATTCAGGAAGCCGGGGTGTTTATAATGCCAAGCCATTTAGAACCATGGGGTGTTGTATTGCATGAATTTGCATCGGCAGGTTTTCCTTTAATATGTTCAGGTGCAGTAGGTTCTTCTGAAGTATTTTTGTCGGAAGGCAAGAATGGATATATTTATAAAGCAGGACATATAGAAAAACTTAAGGAGTGCATTAATAAAATAACTTTGTTATCGGACAGCGAATTAATACACATGGGTGAAATAAGTATGAATATGGCTATGGAAATCACTCCGGATAGCTGGGCTAAAACTGTTATGAAGTTAATAGAGCATAAATAATTATGGAAAAATCAACTAAGAATTGGTGTATAGGAGTTATAGGCGCAGGAACAATGGGAAGTGGTATAGCGCAATTAGCGGCTTCGTTTGGCCATAAGGTTATATTGTTTGATGCTAATTCAACTATTTTAAGTCTGGCAATAGAAAAGCTGGAGAAATCACTGGATGCATTGGTACAGAAAGGAAAAATCACGGCAGATTCAGCAAAGACAACTTTGTCAAATATTCATAATGCCATTTCGCTTAACGAATTTTCAAAATGTGATTTAATTATTGAAGCGGTTATTGAAGAATTAGAGATAAAAAAGGAAATATTTAAAAACCTGGAAGACATTATTTCTCCAGCCTGCATTTTAGCTACAAATACTTCTTCATTATCGGTTACTTCTATTGCCGCTTCTTGTAAACAAGTAGAAAGAGTTGTTGGAATTCATTTTTTTAACCCCGCAACAATAATGCCGCTAGTAGAAATGGTTCCAGGCATTGCAACTGCAAAATCAATTGTAAATGAATCGAGAATTTTGATCGATAGTTGGAATAAAACAACTGTTATTGCAAAGGACACCCCCGGCTTTATTGTAAATAGAGTTGCAAGACCTTTTTATGGTGAAGCTATTCGCATATACGAAGAAGGAATTGCTGATTTTGCTACAATAGATTGGGCTATGAAAGAAATTGGTGGATTTAAAATGGGTCCATTCGAATTGATGGATTTTATAGGAAATGACATCAATTTTAAGGTAACTGAAACCGTTTGGACTCAATTGTTTTATGATGACAGATATAAACCCTCGTTAACCCAAAAAAGGCTGTACGAAGCAGGTTTTTGGGGAAGAAAGAAAGGCAGAGGGTATTATAGCTATGTTGAAGGTGATATAATGCCAGAACCTAAAAAAGATAAAGCGTTGGGAGAAAAAATATTTTTCCGGATAATAGCGATGCTTATTAATGAGGCCTATGATGCCTGGTATCTGAGAATAGCATCTCAAGAGGATCTGGAACTGGCAATGATGAAAGGAGTTAATTATCCGAAAGGACTTATAAAATGGTCTGAGGAATTGGGTTTGCAAAAAACACTTAATATTTTAATGGAATTGCATTCAACTTATTTAGAAAACAGATACCGGCCAAGTATGCTATTGAGAAACTCAGCTAAAAATACTAAGGAATAAGTTCTGATGGATAAAGAAAGGCCTGTTTTTTATTTTGAAAACTTAGATTGTTTAAGAGCATTGGTGGCCACGAAGGTACGATTATCGAACCTTAGCAATGGTAGAGATTGCTAATAATCCTATTGCAGATATTAGGTTAAAACTATTAGCAAATAAGGAGGTAGCTAGGTAAATACTTTAGTATCATTAAAATTTAAGCCATTTACAAGTATTATACTTTTATTGAACCACTTTTTTAATGCTTCTCCAATATTACTTACCGAAAGCTCCATTTATTTGCGGCTATTTTTGTAAAGATAATAGCTATAACAATCAAAATGATAAACTTTTATCAAAGTAAGGTCCGTGCTATTTTTATGCGGAATCGCTTGGCTCGGCATAACCTTGTCAATAACAAAATCAACTTTTCTATTTACGACTAATGAGTCAAAAACAGCATTGTGTGATTTACTTATAAAATCAATATCATATCCATTTAAGGCAGGCTCGCATTGAGTATACAATTGGTAGCTGAATGGAAACCAGCCCGTAACTATTTTATTATTCAGCATAGGCTCAAGGCTTACCAAACAATCACGTATCTGATACTTTCGGTTGTTCACATACACAGTGTACGTCAACATAAAATTAGCGAGTACAGACACAACAAATATTGCCTTAACAACAATCAAGTTGTTTTTATTATAAAAGAACAGTGCTGCGATAAAAGCTATTGCCAAAACAACACAGGTAACAATATTTATCACATCAAACCAAAGCGGAGTGGTACCAAAACAACCTGCACCTGAGTAGCTCCAAAACGACGGTGATTTATTGGCTTTAAAATTAAATAAACATACCAATATAGCACCTACTAAAACACATACCATTATTACTTTACGCACGAAGGTATTTACCAATAATTTAAAATCAAGGTCGCTTATAACAAGATACAACGCAATAAGTACAACCGGCATAACTACGATCATTTTCTTAAAAGGATAGCTGAGTGCAAAAAAGTTTTGCAAGCACTGCATGAATAATACCAATAAAACTAATAAGGCTATATCTTTAGTTTTATCGCTCTTACATGCAACTTTAAAGATTAGTAATGGAATTGCAAAAACAAGACCTAGCAATAAAGGCAACTGAAATCTAAAAAAGCCTGTATTGCTAATGGCCGCAATACTTCTAAATATACTTCCAAATATAGCCGTCAGATTTTCTCTTTTTATTAAAATATTATTATTTCCACCGCCATAAGTAGTAATTTTAGTATAAACAATACTAAGGTTGCTATCTATCAGACTTAAACTAACGATAAACAAAAGAAAACAAGCTATAATCCCTATCAGAAAATAAATAGGTAATAAATACCTTTTTTGCTTAATTGCTTTAATCAGCAGAAAAAGCCCGATACCTGCAAGGAGGAAAAAATTCATTATATAGACAAAGAAAACAGTAAAAGCTGCAACAAAACCTGCTGCAATAACCGTAACAGGCTTCTCATAACCGTACCGGATAAATATCCACAGCGCAAAGGTAATTACAAAAACTGAAAATATTTGGGGATTGGTATACCGTGAAAAAGTAAAAAGGTAAAAATTGGTGAGTACCAAAAACAATATAATATTAATAAACTCATTGGCCGGATTAATGAGCTTGAATATCGAATTGATAAGCAGTAAAAACAAAATAGAAATAAGAACATCAGGTATACGCAAGCCCCAATAATTATTGCCAAACAACTTAAGCGATAAGTATACTAGGGGTCTGTTATACATATCAAGTCCTTCCATATTTGTATGTTCAAAGCCTTTAACAATCCTACCATCATCCTTACATGCTTTAAGTATTGCACCCTGCGAATAATAGGGTTCGTCTTCCTGGCAAACATTAGCAAGTTGGTAAACAGGCACATCCTGATCGAGATCGGTAAACCGAAAAACTATTAGCCCTACGTATAGTATTATATGCCACCACTTCATTATTCTAATCTGTATCAGTTTAATTAATCATTTGCATTTACCTGCATCTTTTGTTGCTTTATGCAAAAATATACAAAATAAACATCCATTAAAGTGCTGTTAAGCTTAATAACAATCAACAGATTGCAGGAATAGTTAATTATTTGTATTTTTGTTAATAAATGCGTTAACCTAAAAGCAATATGCCCCAAAATGTATTAATTTCAGTGGTAATACCTGTTTATAAAGGCGAGCAAATGATTAGCGAACTTATAACAAAAATTTCCGGTGAATTGCTGAAGATATCCGATAAACACGAAATTATTTTAGTAGAAGATGGCGGCTCGGATAATTCATGGGCAAAAATCTCGGAATTATGCAAAAAAGATAGCCGCATTAAGGGCATTCAGTTAAGCCGAAATTTTGGGCAACACAATGCAATTTCTGCCGGACTAAGCTATTCAAAAGGCGAATGGGTTGTAGTAAGTGATTGTGACTTTCAAGACAACCCTGAATATATACCCAGGCTTTTTAATGAAGCCGTCAAAGGATATGACCTGGTTTTTGCACGGCGCGGTCAGCGTACAGATGGCTTAATAAAAAGGCTTTCGTCTAAATTTTTCTATAAAATATTTTCATACTTAACAGATTCAAATTTTGATGAAAGCATTGGCAATTTTGGCATATACAACAAAAAGGTTATAGATGCAATTTTATCGATGAAAGAACCGTTCAAGTTTTTTGCTTTAATGTCGAAATGGGTAGGATTTAAATCTACAAGCCTTCTAATAACACATGGTGTACGCAAAGAAGGCAAGTCGACATATACCCTATCAAAGCTTTTAAATCTTGCATTAATGGTAATACTAACGTATTCGCAAAAACCGTTAATCCTGACTATTAAAACTGGCTTACTTATATCATTTCTATCGTTAACCTATGTAATATATAGTATCGTTCGCTGGTATATGGGAAAAATCATGGTGCTTGGATACTCCAGCATAATTGCATCTATTTGGTTAATAGGCGGCCTTACTATATTTATATTAGGCGTTATAGGCCTTTATTTAGGAAAAGCATTCGAAGGGATTAAGAATAGGCCTATTTATATTGTCGACCATACTATTAATATCAATAACTAGCTTCAATTTTTCTGTATGAACGTAATTCCTTTTTCGCCAATTGAAAGTAATAGGTTTAATTTAAATATCTACAGAGGCCAATTAGATGCGATTGATGTAGCTGCATTACAAAATTTAATAACAACAAATAAAGCTGATATTTTAATTATAAGACTACCGACCAAAAGCAAACCTTCGCATTATAAACTCGGCGCATTAGGTTTTAATTGCATACATGCAGATAGTCTTGTAACGTATGCCGTACATTTACCAAGTCATACTATCCCAATTGAAACAGTAAGCGATTTAACATTTGAGCTAATCACATCTCATAACTACTCTGCTCTCAAACAAATGATTCCGGTGATATTCGCCGGATATCAAAATCATTATTCCTCAAACCCTTTTCTTGAAAAAAAGAAAATCACAGAAGGATATCTGGAATGGGCCTTGTCACATACAAATAATGCATCTAATAAAATCTCATGGTATGTAATAAAACATGGCACCATAGCTGGGTTTGCTAATTGCTCATTTAATACAGCAAAAAGGGAAGCGCAAATTGTGTTAAATGGTATACTTCCTGAATTTGCAGGGCAAAAACTATACACCTATTTGGTACGCCACGTTGAAACTCATTTTAAATCAGCAGGTTATGAACGGCTTATTATCTCAACTCAGTTACAAAACTATTCCGTTCAAAAAGTTTGGATACGAGAAGGATTCTACTTGATCGATTCGCATGAGACCTATCACATAAATTCTTTCCTAAGTAATCCTTTGGCAAAAGAGAATAACTAATTTAGTTATGCAATCTCTATATCAGTCTTATAAATAATTTCATCTTGCAGCAGGTCTTTTGAAGTTTTAGCACCAATAACAGGATCCTTCTCAACCCATTTAAACTCATCGCCGGGGATAAAGCATGTGTACATCTTCCGGTTAATTATTTCGCCTTTCTTAAGGGTAAAACCACAGAGATTTTATTTGAAAAATACTTTTAAATTGCTCAATATGATGCACAATAACCATTAAGGCCGCAATAAACCGGATCGAATTCAGGTTGGGGTAGTAAATTGGTTTTTGCATTAATTTTGAAATATTACAGTAAATATGGTATTATTATAGAAAATGAAGATATTGCTTTTGAGCTATTCCTTACTTTAGCGATTAGAACATTGGTATAGTGGTATCCATGTATATTTAGCCTGTGTAAATTAAGGTAGAATATTTTAACCAATGCTCTTTACATAAAATAAAACAACGGTTTTGTGAGCACTGCTGATTTTTTTTACGCAAGACGTAACGTCGTTCTTCGGAAGAGAAGATTAGGATAGTAATCGAAGAACCCTATTGATTGTTAATAGATATATCATTGCCTAATGTAATCACCGTAACACCTTTACGCTATAGAGTACATACTTTGAGAAATATTTCTTGAAACTGAAAGATAGATTTAAGTATGTATAACACTAAATATTAATTGTATTTTTACAAAGAATAATAAGATATATTTATTATGGGAATAAAAATAAAATCAGTTGCTTCAACAGAAGAAAATAGTAAACGGTTAAATTTTGTTGAATTATTTAATGAAAATCCAATACCTGATAATGAAAAACTTTCAAATATCGCCCTTTATGAAAAACGCCAGGATCTAACAAAACAGCTTTTCTTTAACGAAATATATAAGCACATAGTAGATGTTCATGGTGTAATAATGGAGTTTGGAGTTCGTTGGGGGCAAAATTTAGTGACTTTAAATAATTTGAGGGGCATTTATGAACCTTATAATTATAGTAGGAAAATAATTGGATTTGACACATTCGAGGGATTTCCTTCTGTTGATGTTAAAGATGGGCAACATGAAATTATCAAAAAAGGATCATTTTCAGTTACAAAAGCCTATGAATCATATCTTCAAAAAGTGTTAGATTATCATGAGAGTGAATGCCCTTTAAGTCATATTAAAAAAAACATCCTAATAAAGGGAAGCGCAGAAATTGAATTGGAGAAATATTTGAAGGAACACCCTGAAACAATTATTGCATTTGCCTATTTCGATTTCGATATATATGAACCCACCAAAAAGTGTCTGGAGTTAATAACGCCTCATATTACAAAAGGAACGATAGTAGGTTTTGACGAATTGAATGATCCACAATTTCCTGGTGAAACTGTTGCAGTTAAAGAAGTTTTAGGCTTATCTAATATTAAACTTCAAAGAAATAAATTTTCTGGAATGCAGTCATATATAGTTGTTGAGTAATTCCATAATCAAGAAAGGTTCTAATGAAAATAATTGATTGGTTTAATAAATATACCGGCGCATTTTGTTTGTTGCTTTTGTTTGTATTGATACTTGTTTTGCCTCATGTTATAATATGGGATGAGCAATGGTATATCGAATGTGTTGGCTATATTAAAGAAGTAGGATTAAATACAAGATTTATTGTTGCTGATCCTGCTGCGCCAATGCATGCTATTGTACATTATATGTTTTCACCTATCACTCATTTAAATTCACCACAAATAAGGATTCTGAACCTTATTATGTGCATTAGCATAAGTATTTATATATATAAGGGATTAAAACTTACTAATTATAATGTAACTCATGGTTATTCATTGTTGGTGTTTTTATTACCCGGTTTTTTTGTAATTGGTTTTTTTGCAATTACTGAGGCGCCTTGTTTAATGTTTTATACTTTTTCTGTTTTTTTTTTAATGAAGTATGTTTTGCCTGAAAAACAAAACCTTGTGTACATGTTACTATCGGGGTTCTTTTTAGCGTTAACCATTCTTACAAGGCAGATTTTTTTGGTATGCATAGGGCCGGTGTGTGTTATGGTGTTTTACGTGCAATTTAAAAACCGTTTCCCTGCCATTATTTTATTTGTACTCAGTGTACTTATTTTTGTGACTCCAGTTTTTTATTTGTGGAAGGGAATAGTGCCGTCAGCTTCGGTATTTAGGTCAGCCACTGTCAGTCTGTTTTCAATGAAATATGTGTTTTTATCTTTTGGATATGCTTTTTTTTATTTTGCAACGATAATACCTGTGTATTTCTTTCAATTCATTAGAAGAAATTGGAAGGCAAGTATTGCCCTTGCTGTGATCGGTTTTTTGGGTTCTTTTTATATAAAATATGATAGCTTTCTTCCAATGACAGCTTTAGTGTCGCATATGTTTTCACCAACAGCAATAGGTGTAATTTCCTTTTCTTTTTTTAAGGTTGTAGTAATGACGGGATTGATATTGCTTTTCTTTTTATTAGCAGAGCTTTATCAATATCGTAAAGATTTTACCCAGGTTTTTTATGTGCTTAGTATGTTAAGTATACTTGTTACCCCTGCACTTATATTTGATCAGTTCAGTTCGAGATATCCTCTGCAGATCGCTCCTATTCTTATTTTATTTGCGTACACACGCATTAAGCCAATAAATAGTAAAATTCAATTTGGCATTAACTGGATAGCCATTGGTATCAATATAATTTCAGTAGTTACTTTCTTTATTTACTAATATGAGTATTAAATCTTGATACCGCTTGACAAAGCGGAAAGATTTGATATTTTATATAAAAGTCGGGCGCCAACATTTGCATCCCATTCATCAGTTCCCGGTGCCACTTCATTAATATCAAAGGCAATTATTTGTCTTCCCGATTCTACAACCATTTCTATAAGATGGATTGCTTCCCAAAACTGAAGACCACCCGGTACAGGCGTACCTGTGTTCGGGCACAATTTTGGGTCAAGGCCATCTATATCAAAACTGATATAGACTTGTTTTGGTAAAGTTGAAATGATTCCCTGACAGATTTCATACCAGGAAGAACCATGGAACATTTTTTCCTTCATTTGTTTGTCAGAAAAAAGTTTAACCCTGCCCTTAGAGTTTTGTATAATTGTATTTTCACATTCAGAATAATCGCGTATGCCAACCTGCACAAGCCTTTCCATGTTTTTTATTTTCAAGGCGTTGAACATTATAGAAGCATGTGAATACGTAAATCCTTCGTAGGCATTACGAAGATCGCAGTGTGCATCTATATGCAGTATACCAAAAGATTTGCATCGTTCTGAAACTGCTTGCATCAATCCTAATGGAGTGCTATGATCTCCACCAATAAGTGCAACTATTTTGTTTTTCTTTAAATGTGTTAATGATCTTTCCTTTACCCATCTCATCAGCTCATTACACTCTTCATTTATCACATCAAGGGTTTCCTTCATTTTTTTGCTGTTCCCTTTTCCTGTTGTGAAAAAGTCAATATAGGCTTCAGCTAAAGGACGGAGTTTCTTGCTCTTTTTTATCAATTTATCAGGCATATCTTCCATTGCTATGCCTATTTTCCATGCATCGGGCACTTTTTCATCAAACAGATCTACCTGGAAAGAAGCATTGAATATAGCTTCTGGCCCTTTAGCAGCGCCACTTTGATACGACACTGTAACGTCCCATGGAACAGGGAGCGCTATAACCTTAGCGTTTTCAACTGTATATGGTAATCCAAATAAGGTATCAGATGAAGCAGGGCCATCTAAATCAAAATTTTCCTGAGTTTTTTTTGTCATGAAGATGAATTTGAAAGGCCCAAAAATAAAAAAGTCCTTCCGTAAAGAAGGACTTTTTTATAAAAACAAATTACTTATTACTTTACTTTGCTTGCAAGTTCAGCACCAGCCTTGAATTTAACGACTTTCTTAGCAGCAATCTTGATTGCTTTACCTGTTTGAGGATTTCTTCCGTTACGTGCTGCACGTTTTACAACCGCAAAAGAACCAAAACCAACTAATGTTATCCTGTCACCCTTCTTAAGAGCCTTGGTAGTAGCATCAATTAAGCCTGTTACTGCTCTTTGAGCAGCAGCTTTTGTGATCTTTGCTTCTCCTGAAATTGCGTCAATTAGTTCTGCCTTGTTCATAGTTTGTAAGGTTTATTAGTTAATACTGGCACAAATATATTATTGCAAGTCAGTAGTGGTACATAGTATAGGGATAAAAAGCTCTGAATTGTTTATAAATAAGGGCTTTTGTTAATAACTCAATAAAAAACAGCTGCTTTTATTGCCTTCCAGAGGATATTATTTAATTAAATCCCTCTCCAGTTCAATGTACGTATGGGGAATCCTCTCAGGAAGTCAATTGCTCTCATCTTCTTTCTGCCTTCAGCTTGTAGTTCAAGTATTTCTATTGTACCATCGGCACAACCCATGAGTAATTGATTGGTATCGCTAACTAATAACTGCCCTTCGGGAAGAGTTATGTCAATATGTTTTGCTGTTTTAAATATTTTTAGGATCAATTTGGTTTCTTCATCGTTAATTAACTCTGTATATGCACCCGGATAAGGATTTAATCCTCTTATGAAGTCATACACTTCTTCCAACCTATTGTTCCAGACAATTTTACAATCTTCCCTGAATATTTTAGGGGCGGATCTTATGTCGCTTGTTATAACTTGTTTTATCGTTTCAATGCCCTTGCCTTTCTCAGCAATGGCATCAAGTGTTTTAACAACCAATGCTGCACCACTGGCCATTAATTTATCATGAAGGGTTCCGGCATCATCATCATCTTTAATTTCAATTTTTTCCTGCATTAAAATGTCGCCGGTATCTATTTGATGCGAGATGAAAAAGGTAGTGATTCCCGTTTCCTTTTCTCCGTTAATAATAGCCCAGTTTATAGGAGCAGCGCCACGATATCGGGGTAGAAGTGAAGCATGCAGGTTAATGGTCCCAAGCTTTGGAAGCGACCACACAACTTCCGGCAACATTCTGAATGCAACAACCACCTGAAGATCTGGATTGAGTTTTTTAAGTTCAGAAATAAACTCTTCGCTTTTTAATTTATCGGGTTGTAAAACGGGTAAATTGTTTTTTAAAGCAAATTCTTTTACAGCTGATGCTTGCAATTTTAAGCCCCTGTTAGCAGGCTTATCGGGTACTGTGACTACTCCAACAACTGTATGATTGCTTTTTAAAATTGCATCTAACGTTGACACCGCAAATTCTGGTGTCCCCATAAATACTATTCTAAGGTTCTTGCTCATGTATTTAATTTCTTACTGGTTTCTTAATGTAGGCTCCCAAATGCTTGTTTTTACTCCGCCGAATGCTTTCAGCATACCAATGAATAAAGCAAGGTTCATAAAAAAGAAATGACGTAACAGGCGTAGTGGCCGTATATGTATACCTGTTTTTTGCAATAAAAAATCCATTGGTACAAGTATCAGTAGAAATGTTTCGGAATAAAAGGCAAACTTATAAATAGGATTATTTCCCATTAACAGGAAACTCAGTATATAAAGCAAGATAAGGAATATAGGCCCTTTCCATCGTAGGACTTTGTGAGAGAAGAAGCAAAAACTGATTGCATTAAAACGGAATAAAAGATGCTTAAATCTGAACAGGTTTTGGAAATTTCCGGTGGCGATACGTATCTTTCGTCTGAATTCCTCCATTAGTTCATTTGAAACATCCTCATAAACTAATGCGTGTATCTCTGTTATAGCTTTACCGCCTTTTTCGAGTACTTTCATATTAATATAGAAATCGTCCACTAAAAAATTCTCAGGTACTGGGCTGAAGTATTCCTTTCTTACTGCATAGCATCCGCCAAATGGGCCCATCATCGCTCCCCAAATAATACCCTCGTTATATTTATTGGCAACTTCTCCTTTTATATAAAAACTTTCTTCGTAGGAGATGCCTTCTCGTTTAAAACCTTTATGTAGCATATTCGTATCGACCAATGCAATTTTATTGTTTTTGAAATGTTTGTTCACCTGGATCAAGGTGTTCTTGTCAAAAATCACATTGGCATCGGTTATTACCAGGATGGGACTAGTTGCAGCTTCAGCCAGTTTATTAATTATTTTCACTTTACCTGTTCTTTCTGTAAATGCGGTAAGTTTTAAATTGGAATGCTCTTTTGAAAGTGAATTAATAATTTCATTTGTTCTGTCAGTACTGCAATCAGACCCGATTAAAATCTCAAGTTTGTTTAATGGATAATTGCCTTTGAAAATGCTTTGAAGTTTTTCTTCAATTACTTTTTCTTCGTTATGAGCAGCAATAAGTATTGAAACCAAAGGTAAAGTCTCTGTGTTGTATACTACCTCATTAGGCTTTTTACCAATGGCAAATAACTTTAACAGGATAGGATATATCACATAAGAAAATGTAATTCCCAGAAATGAGATCCAGAATAAGAATTGGTAGGCTTGTATCATTAATCCGCTTTAAGTGTTTTATCGCTTATCCTTTCCTCGTAAAAGCTTATCAAACTACTGGTTATCTTTTCAATATTATGATGCGTTTCGACAAAATTACGGCCATTAATAGCCAATTGTTTTGTGAATTCAGGGTTTTTAATGCAATATACAACAGTTTTACAAAATTCCTCGGCAGTATCTGCAATCATCACATCTTTTCCATAATTACATTCAATACCTTCAATGCCAACCGATGTAGTAATAACAGGTTTTTGCATAGCCATACCTTCTATAATTTTTATTCTCACTCCGCTGCCTGCCAGTAAGGGGGCTATCATAATATTATAGGAATTCATAAAATTTGAAGCACTTTCAACCTCGTCGTGAAAAACTACATTGGGGTATTTACTATTTTTCATACTTTCAGACATATTACGGCCTGCGATATGCAGTTTAACTTCTGGTGCAAGTGGATTTATTAAGGGCCATACTTTATTTAAGAACCATTCCAATCCCTGGAGATTTGGCATCCAATCTAATGCCCCGATAAAAAAAAGAGAGCTAAAACCTGCGTCTTGCTGAGAAAGAGGGTCGGCAATATTTACACCAAAAGGGATATGTGCAATAGGCGATTTGCATCCCAATTGAGTTAAAACATCCATATCTGTTCTTGTAATGGTTGTAACTCCATCGCACAGGTTAATGGCTCTTTCTTCATATTTTTTCAGTTGCCCGGTAAGTATACCCAGGTATATTTTCTTAAGCGGGTTATTTTCTTCTTTAGCTAGCCTTTCCCATATCTTGTGTTCTACGTTATGAGCTCTCATAATGATCGGAGCCTTGGAGTATTTTCTTATTAAAGGAATGTAAGAAGTAAGGTAAAGCCCCTCCAGTTGGACTATATCGTAAGTCTCTTTTTCAAGTATATGTTGTAATTGTAAAGCATACTCTTTTGAAACGAAGCGGGAAACATTGTATGATTCTCCTTTTAAAAGTGCAACAAAAGCTGAAACGGGATTTATTGAATTGTCAATATTTACGGTTTCCAATTGAATATTTCTTTTGAAATCCTCAGGAATGCTGTTTTCATTCACATAATGTTTTGAGGTATTCATAGCAAGCATTTTCAATTCATGGCCTGCTTTCAATAATTCTTTTGTAAAGGCATTAATGGCAATTGCTCCCCCGTCTTTTTCAGGATAAGGTACTTTATTACAAAGTTGAATGATTTTCACAGTGCCAAAAATAGAAATTCCCCGGAAAGGGTACTTGTAATTTAACCTTATAAATTAGATAATAACAGCTGTTAGTAAGTTTAGATTACTGCATAATGAACTATTCTATAATTTTGATTGCAAGAAAGTTCAACCCTGATAAGCCTTGAAACAATATCACGATTTACTTAAACATATTTTAGATAACGGAGCTAAAAAGAATGACCGTACCGGTACGGGCACATTAAGCGTATTTGGCTACCAAATGCGTTTTGACCTGCAGGAAGGGTTCCCATTGCTTACTACAAAAAAACTGCACCTCAGATCTATTATTCATGAATTGCTCTGGTTTCTGAAAGGTGAAACCAACACGCAGTATTTAAAAGATAATGGCGTTTCCATATGGGATGAATGGGCCGATGCCGAAGGCAACCTGGGGCCTGTATATGGTTACCAGTGGAGGAGTTGGCCAACTGCTGACGGAAGACATATTGACCAGATATCGAATGTTATTGAGCAGATTAAAAAAAATCCCGATTCCCGCAGGCTTATTGTAAGTGCGTGGAATGTGGGAGAAATTGACAAAATGAAGTTACCACCATGCCATATGTTTTTTCAATTTTATGTGTGCGATGGTAAATTATCGTGTCTTTTGTATCAGCGTAGCGCTGATGTGTTCTTAGGTGTACCGTTCAATATTGCTTCCTATGCATTATTGACTTTAATGGTTGCACAAGCATGTGGTTTAAAACCCGGTGAGTTTGTGCATACTTTAGGCGACACGCACTTGTATCTTAATCATCTTGAACAGACCCGGCTGCAACTTACCCGTGAAACGCGTAAATTGCCGCAAATGAAAATTAACCCTGAGGTAAAAGATATTTTTTCTTTTCAATTTTCCGATTTTGAATTATTGGGGTATGACCCTCATCCTCATATAAAGGCCCCTGTGGCTGTATAATATATGATCGTTTCACTTGTTGCAGCAGCTTCTGATAATAACGTTATAGGGAAAAACAATGCTTTACCATGGCGTATGCCGGCCGATATGAAGTTCTTTAAGAACCTGACTATAGGGCATACAGTAATAATGGGAAGAAAAACGTTTGAATCAATGGGCAAGCCCTTACAAGGGAGAATAAACATAGTTATTACCCGAAATAAGGATTTTAAAGCGGAAGGGTGTATTGTTACAGATTCACTTTCGGAAGCATTAATTAAATGTAGAGAGGAGGACGAGGTTTTTGTTGTTGGAGGGGCTGAGATATATAAGCAGGCTGTAAAAGATGCTGATAAGATATATTTAACACGAATACATGGTGAATTTGAAGGGGATGCATATTTCATTGATATACATGAGAATGAATGGAAGGAAAGTAAACGTTCCGAGTTCCCTGCAGATGAAAAAAATCCCTATCCGTATGCCTTCATTGAACTTTTAAGAATAAAAAATGGTACAACGTAAACTCATTTTTCGTACCTTTGCAGCGCAATAACAAAAACCCCTATTAGTTATGACAAAAGCAGAGATCGTAAAGGAGATATCAAAAAAAACTGGTATCGAAAGAACCGTAGTTGAAGCCACTGTAGAAGCTTTCATGAATTCGGTAAAGGAACATATTTCGAATAAAGAAACTGTTTCCCTCAGAGGTTTTGGCAATTTTATTATCAAAAAACGCGCAGCTAAAATAGCCCGTAATATTTCAAAAAATACGGCTATTCAATTACCTGCTCATTTCATTCCTGCGTTCAAACCTTCTAAGAAGTTTTCTGAAAGGGTGAAGAAGGCTGTAAAGTAAGTTTATAAATGGCAACATTTTCTTCGAAACATTACGTTGCCATTACAGGAGGTGTAATTTTATTTGCGTCACTATTCTTTATAAACCGTAAAGCTCCTGCTGTTACCAGTCAGGGGCCTATGCCAATGACAGGTGGTCATGCTGCACCTACTGAGAGTTTTGATCAGGTATTAGAGCAAGCCGAGAAACAAATACCAGTCGACAAGCAGAGTTCAATTGATAAAATGAATACTGCATTGGAAAGCTCCAATGGAGAGAATCGTTTATCAATTCTTAAGTCTTTAGTTGATGTATATGATAGCCTTGGCGCTGTTATTCCGGCTACCTATTACATAGAAAAACTTGCCGCTCAGCGCAATTCGGCTGACCTTTGGTATAAAGCGGCTGACAGGTATTATAATGCCTCAGAAATAGGCGATCAGCAGGCAAGGGCAGTACTTATTCAAAAGGCACTGGAATGCTATAAGTGTTCAAATGCTATAGACTCAACCAACCTTGATACAAAAGTGGGTATTGGTAAATGCCTTGTTGAAGGATCGCCAAGTCCTATGCAGGGAATTGCTGTTATTGAGGGTGTTTTGAAAAAAGATTCCAATAATATTAATGGCCAGCTGGCACTGGGTGAATTATCTGTCCAATCAGGCCAGTTACCTAAGGCAATATATAGGTTTCACAGGGTATTACAGATAAACCCGTCCTTCAGCGATGCATACCTTTATTTGGCGGATGTTTATGAAAAACAAGGGAATAATAAGGATGCTGTTAGCAGTTTGGAAAAATATAGTACTTTTGTCAGCGATAAAAAAATAAGGGTAGAGGTTAATAACGAGATCAAGAGACTTAAGGACGATACTTTAACGAATCAATAACAATAATTTAATAAGCAAATACTATGCCTTGCGGAAAAAAAAGGAAACGCCATAAAATGGCTACTCACAAAAGAAAGAAACGCCTCAGGAAGAACAGGCATAAGAAAAGAATAAGGTAGTATATCCATCTTTTTAAATACATAAAGAAGGCCGGAATTAATCTTCCGCCTTCTTTAGTATTTAAGGACATACCTGCACTTTCCCCATTTATTATGTACAAAGTCCTGAAATACATACAAGCTTTACTGTATTTATTCCTCAATACCTGTTTAACAGGTGTTAATTGGCTACTGATGCCAATATTATCCCTTGTCGGATATCACGCAATATTAATGGAACCAGCTGACCCTTGCTATTCCATCTCTCCGGAGAAACCACCATTGCAAGCACAAACTGTCTGTGCAGAACCAACTCATTTTGGCAGAATATTTAAACGAATTACAATTTTAATAAACTCTATTCATGAGCAACGAATTAATAATAAACTCTACGCCCAGTGGCGTAGTAACGGCTGTCCTGAACGACAAGAAGCTGGTAGAAATGGTGCGGGAACGCACCGACGCCCAGTTTTCGGTTGGAGACATCTATCTTGGCAAGGTCAGTAAGATAGCAAGCAGCCTTAATGCAGCATTTATAAATGTAGGTTACGAAAAGGATGCTTTCTTACATTATTTTGATCTTGGGCCTCAATTCAATTCAATAAATAATTACGCCCAGGGGGTTGCTACAGGTAAGATCAAGCATTCTCCATTGATGTACTTTAAAATGTTGCCGGATATTCCTAAAAGCGGCAAAATATCGAATATTATAAATGGAGGCCAGAATGTACTTGTACAGATAGCAAAAGAGCCTATATCTACCAAAGGCCCCCGTATTACTTCGCATGTTACGCTTGCCGGCAGGTTTTTAGTGCTTATTCCATTTGCAGAAAAGATAGCTGTATCGCAAAAGATACGTTCTCAGGAAGAAAGAGAGCGCCTTAAAAAGCTTATGGAAACTATTAAGCCTAAGGGTTTTGGGCTTATTGTTCGCACAGTAGCTGAAGAAAAAAGCGTGGCAGAACTTGATGCCGATCTGAATAACCTGGTTGCTAAATGGCAGGAATGTTTTAATAATCTTAAAGAAAACCCTAAACCACCTGCAAAACTTTTAGGTGAAATAGGCCGTACATCGGTTACTATACGTGACCTGGTAAACGCATCATTTAGCAGTATAATGGTTAATGATGTTGAATTATTTGAAGAAATAAAGAAATATATGCACACAATCGCCCCGGAAAAAGAAGATATAGTAAAGCTTTATAAAGGTTCTGCACCGATATTTGACCAGCTTGGAGTTGAAAAACAGATCAAAGCATCATTTGGTAGAGTAGTTAATATGTCGAGTGGGGCATATTTAATTATTGAACATACCGAGGCTTTACATGTAATAGACGTAAACAGTGGCACCAAAATAAAATCAAAGAACGACCAGGAAACCAATGCGTTTGAAGTAAACCTTGAGGCAGCTGAAGAAGTGGCTCGCCAGCTTCGCCTGAGAGATCTGGGCGGTATTATCGTTATCGACTTTATTGATATGTATAATGCCGAAAACCGCAAGAAATTATACGCTCGCCTTAAAGACCTGATGAAGACAGATAGGGCTAAACACCATATCCTCCCTCCAAGTAAGTTTGGTTTAGTGCAAATAACCCGTGAAAGGGTAAGACCACAAACTATTATTAACATAATGGAAAAATGTCCTACCTGTGGTGGAACAGGAGAGGTGGAACCACCATTGTTGATAACAGATAAGATTGAGAATACATTGCGCTATATACTTACCCAGCAAAATGAAAAAGGTGTTACGCTTTTGGTACACCCATTCATTTACGCATATCTTACCAAGGGTTTCCCTTCTATAAATATGAAATGGAAGATGAGGTATAAGCGAGGTATAAAAGTTCAGGAACTTGACTCATTACAATTCCTGGAATATAAGGTGTTGAATAAGGAAGGGGAAGAGATAAAGTTAAGTTAAAATCTACAGGTATTTTGCTACAATAGGCATCTTGCGGCCGACCCCAAAGGCCTTGTTAGATACCCTTAATATAGGTGGGGCCTGTAAACGTTTATATTCATTACGATTCATCATATCAGTGATCTTCTTCACAAGTTCATTGCTTGCACCATCAACTTTAATGTCAATTGCTGATCTTTCAAGCTCAATATATTGGTAAAGTATCTTATCCAGGATATCATATTCGGGCAATGAGTCTGTGTCTTTCTGGTCATGCTTCAGTTCAGCTGTAGGCGGCCGGGTAATGATATTAGAAGGTATTGTGTTAGGCTTGATCTTGTTTATATAATTAGCAAGTTCATATACTTGGGTTTTATATAAATCACCAATTACTGACAGTGCCCCGCTCATATCTCCGTATAACGTGCCATATCCGGTAGATAGCTCACTTTTATTAGAAGTGTTGAGTAATAAATGCCCCATTTTATTCGACATAGCCATAAGCAAGAGGCTCCGCATCCTCGATTGTATGTTTTCCTCAGTAATATCCGCTTTTTTACCTTCAAAAGCTTTGCTTAAACTGTCGTAGGCTGCAATAATACCGGGTTCTATAGATATAGTTTCATGCGGGCAACCTATGTTATTAGCAATTTCAGCGGCATCTCTCAATGACTCCTCTGATGTATAGCGTGATGGTAATACTAACGCATAAACGTTTTTACTACCTAGGGCTTCTGCTGCCAGGGCAAGTACCAATGCTGAATCTATTCCACCCGATAAGCCAAGTACAGCGGTTTTGAGGTTGTTTTTTTTGAAATAATCGCGTATGCCTAAAACCAAAGCATTGTAAATAAGTGCAATGTGTTCCTGTGGCTTTTCCTCTTTAAATGCAGAAATTGGTTTTATTGTTTTATCCGGCAATAATTCGTGTATGGTTAAGTCTTCAGTAAAATAGCTAAGTTCATTAATAATCTTACTAGTTGAATCCATTACAAAAGATCCTCCATCGAATATTATATCTGTATTAGCACCCAAGGCATTTACATAGAAAAGTGGCTGCTTGTATTTAAGTGTAATAGATTTAAAAAGCTTTTTGCGTTCTTCTGCCTGAGTAAATGAGAAAGGCGAAGCCGCGATATTAATAATGCAGTTAGTATCAGAACCAACAAGTGCTTCTAATGGAGATTGTTTGTAATAATAATGATCGTTTCGGGGTAGTTCATTCCATAGGTCCTCGCAAACAGTTAGGGCAATTTTAAAGCCTTTATATTCAATTTGCCTACATTCATCGGCAGGTTCAAAGTACCTGTATTCATCAAACACGTCGTAAAAAGGTAAAAGGCTTTTATTTACCTGTGTCATTATTTTGCCATCGGCAAGAAAGAAAGCAGAATTGTATAGAGGCTTGCCCTTACCCAAGTTTCGTGAAGGGGCGCCGACAATTGCAGCAATACCTTTACATTCCAGGGCAATTTCCCTTACCGCTTCTTCGCAGGCTTTTATAAAACCTTCAAATAATAAAAGGTCTTTTGGGGGATAACCACACACAGAAAGTTCTGAAAAGACAACAATATCTGCCCCTTCGTTTTTAGCACGAAGAATACCGCTTTTTATTTTAGCAACATTTGATGGAAGATTGCCTACGTGATAATTGTACTGTGCAAGGGCAATCTTCATATGTTAAAATAATACTCCAATAGTAAGGTTAACACCCTTTACAAGCATAGAGTTGTTGCCACTTGAATTAAGGTTTGTAAACGCGTTATCGTAAGTAATAGCTCCCTGAATAGAAGTAGTTCCTGCTAAATTATATTCCAATCCCAAGCCTACTACCAATGACAAACGGATGAAATCAGATTGCTTATAAATATTAACGTTATCAGTTGTTTCAGGAGTGAAGCTGGTAGCATATATCTCACGTGTTACGGTAGGGTTATCCATTGCGCTCAAAAGAAAACTTGGCTGTAAGCCGAATTCACCAAAATACTTTATTGACCCGATCGAGTTAGTTCTTAATTTTAATAAAAAAGGTATCGAAAGATATTGCATAGTTTGTTGGTGTGCAGTTGTAATAACAGAGTCAGTTATGTTGCCACTTTTTACAGTAGTAACATTAGTATAATTTACACCGAAAGAATTTACTTCAAGGCCCGTAGCAATACCATAGTTCATGGTAAAATAGAACTCAAGATTAACGCCATACCCGAATCCAAATGCGGCGCCATTTGCCGCGTTAGATACACCTGTACCACTATTGCCTGGAGATGCAAAATATAGCCCCGGAGTTACATTAAGCCCAAAGTGGAAATATTTATCAGTTCCGTTTGCGGTTGCGCCTGATTGCGCAAATACTGAAGAAGCTGATAATAAAAGAGTAATGGCAATAAGTGTCGTCTTTTTCATGAATAGTATAAATTTGTTTTTTATATGTTTGAGCCGATTGTAAACTACAAATGTAACTATGATTTACTCACAAAAGCAAATTGAGTTGCTATCAGACTCTTTAAGAGGCTTTGCTGAGGCCAGGCAAAGGCTTATGGAGGAGGCTCCGGAGCTCGTTATGCTTGAGGCTGCATTAATGACCGAGAAAATAGCCCTGGAGTGGCTAATGAAGAATAACAAACTATTAGCTCTTTTTACTGATGCCGTGTTTGGCAATAAATCTGCCGTTAAGATGTTAATGGCTAAAAAAGAATACGGTCTCGCTGCTGCTGCTAATTTAACCAATGGCGATGATGCCGCCGGAATATGGCTTAAGAATAATAATCTTATTCACTATTTAAAGCTTGCCGAAGGCATTTTATACGCACACAAAAATAGGGGTAAGCCAAATCAAAGCCCTTTTTAAGTTTTTGGAACCGAAAGAATATGTTTGTTTAAATGTGCTAACACTTTTTTTGCCTTATCCGACCCGGTTACTTCTGCTATATCTTCTTCTGTAGCTAGTTTAATACGTTCAACTGAACCGAATTTCTTTAGCAGTTTTTCTGTGGTTTTTTCACCTATTCCTTCAATTCCGGTAAGTGCAGATTGTATTGAACTCTTACTACGCCGTTGCCGGTGATGAGTAATGCCAAAACGGTGGGCTTCATCTCTTATTTGTTGAATTATTCTTAGCGTTTGCGAGCGTTTGTCCAGGTAAAGAGGTATAGGGTCGCCGGGAAAATATATTTCCTCCAATCTTTTTGCAATCCCAATGATCGATATTTTCTGATCTAATCCCAATTTTGCCAGGCTATTTATGGCTGAGCTTAATTGTCCTTTACCCCCATCAATAACAATAAGTTGGGGTAGGGGAACACTTTCATCAAGCAGGCGTTTATATCTGCGGTAAATTACTTCTTCCATCGAGGCAAAGTCATCTGGTCCTTGCACAGTGCGTATATTAAAATGCCTGTAGTCTCTCTTGCTTGGTTTTCCATCTACAAATACTGTCATGGCGGCTACCGGGTTAGTACCTTGAATGTTTGAGTTATCAAAACATTCTATCCTGTGAGGTAAAATAGTCATGCGAAGGTCTTTTTTCATTTGCTCAAGCAGAATATCTGATTTTTTCTTGGGGGACCTCAGGCTTTCCAGCATTTGCTTTTCCCTTGCGTAATATTTCAGGTTGTTCTCCGATATTTCAATAAGCCTTTTCTTATCCCCTTTTTGCGGGACAAATATTTCCGTATTCGGTATTTCCGCATCCAGGGCAAATGGCACTAATATTTCAGTTGAATCGCTGGCAAGCCTTTGGCGGAGTTCTACAATACCCATTAATAAAAGCTCTTCTTTAGTTTCTTCGAGTTTTTTATTCAGTTCAATAGTATGAGACTGTATAATAGCTCCATTAACTACTTTTAGGAAGTTAACGTACGCGCGTTTTTCTTCTTCCAATAAAGCAAATACATCCACATTATCAATTGTAGGACTAACTACAGCTGATCTGCTTTGGTATTTTTCAAGCATATCCAGTTGCTCTTTTATTACCTGGGCCTTTTCAAACTCCCATTTATCAGAGTTTTGTTGCATTTCTGATTTCAGAAAACGGATAGCTCCATTAATATTACCTTTTATAACAAGCCTTATCTGTTCTATTGCTTTACTATAGTCATCTTTTGTCTCCAATCCTTCACAAGGAGCCTTGCAATTACCCAAGTGATATTCAAGACAGCGTTTGAATTTCTTTTTGGCAATGTTTTCGTCGGTAAGATTTAAGTTACAAGTACGAAGTGGGTAAAGTTGTTTTACAAATTCCAAAATGGTGTACATCACACGTACCGATGCATAGGGGCCAAAGTATTCTGAACCGTCACGGATAACCTTCCTTGTTGAAAATATACGCGGGAATGGCTCATTCTTAATGCAAATCCAGGGATAGGTTTTATCATCTTTCAGCATTACATTATAACGTGGCTGATGTTTTTTTATAAGTGTATTCTCAAGTAAAAGAGCATCCCATTCGGTACTGACAACGATATAGTTAATACTGGCAATTCTTCTAACCAGCATATTTAATTTAGCATTGTCGTGTACCTTTTGGAAATAAGAGCTTACGCGTTTTTTCAGGTTTTTTGCTTTGCCAACATAAAGTATGGTATTGGTGTCATCAAAATACTGGTAAACACCCGGTGAATCAGGGAGCGTACTGATGGTTGCCCGTAAGGTTTCCTTTAGTTCCATTATATACAAAAGTACCAAAAAAAGTGCTTCCTATTTCGGACGGAATTTTAATTTTGCAACTCGTTTTCTGGTTACGGAGGGATGGCAGGGTTGTCGAATGCGGCTGACTCGAAATCAGTTGTACCTGCAAGGGTACAGGGGGTTCAAATCCCTCTTTCTCCGCAAAAATTGTATGTAATTAAACTAGCTCCTCATTCTTAAACAGCATAGATTGGAATTAGCTACAATTATCGAAAAAATAAATTAGAAAGCCACCTTTTCTATATATTTGATGCGAATAGCAGATTAGTAAGAAAAAATACGCAAATTATAGTTATAGAATGAATACAAAAAACAATACAATACTTATTACAGGCGGTACATCTGGCATAGGCCTTGCTTTTGCTGAAGAATTTTTAAGGCATGGTAATAAGGTTATAATATGTGGCAGAAGAACAGACAGGCTAAAACATCTTAAAGAATCACATCCGGGTTTAATAACAAGGGAATGTGATGTTGAAGTGGCTGTTCAAAGAGAATATCTGCACAATTGGGTAGTTGAAAACCATCCGGATACCAATATACTTATTAATAACGCTGGCATTCAATTGTTAGCAGACCTTACAAAACCTGTTGAACTTGACCGTGTTTATTCTGAGGTAGAAACCAATTTCATTGCGCCTCTCCACCTTGCATCACTTTTTGCACCCCATTTGGCTACAAAAAAAGAAGCAGCCATTATGAATATCTCATCTGGTCTGGCATTTGTACCAATTGCTTTTATGCCTGTATACTGTGCTACAAAGGCAGCGATTCATTCACTTACTATGTCATTGCGTTTTCAATTGAAAAATACATCTGTTAAGGTATTTGAAATTGCGCCACCTTCAGTCGATACAGAATTGGGCCATGACAGGCGGGAAGATAAATCACTCTCTCATGGCGGAATTCATGTGGCTGAGTTTTTAGCGGAAGCTATGGATGCAATTGAAAAGGACGTATTGGAAGCAGCTATTGGCCAATCTAAGGGCTTGCGCGCCAAAAGGGAAGAAATGTTCGATATAATAAATAAATAACATATTGTTGATTTACCAACTCCATGGGTAAAAAAATACTGTCGAAATCATTAATTGTAATATTAGTTTATGTATTGTTTTCAATAGTATTCAGCCTACTTGAAAACCCGACCATATATAATAATACGCTGGGTAGAATATCAAGCAACTACCAGCATGTAGGTAATATACAGCATTACACCATTGAAAAAGCTAAAAAGCCATTTGTTGAGATCAACGAGAGCAATGCATATAACTGGGATGCTGCCTATTATTTGAAGATACGTGATGAATATTATGGAGGGGTTGATCCTCACTATATAGATAGATATGCTTTTTACCCTTTCTTTCCTATGGTCTGGAGTGTGTCAGGTATTCGCTCCTATCATATTGTTTTATTTAACTTCCTGTTATTCGGATTAGCGCTGATAATATTATCGCAGCTATTAATGAATGGGAAAAAATATGATATGTATTTTTTTATTCTTGCTCTTTTATTGCCCTCAGTTGTGGTATTTTATCTACCCTATGCAGAATCCCTTTTTGCATTAACTCTTGTAGTAGCACTCGTCGGTTTATTTAAACGAAGTTATTTCCTGTATTTTATTGCAATGGTATGTTTTAGTATGACTAGGCCTGCGGCCGTAATTTTAATATTGGCTTATATAGGTACAGATGTTGTTTATTTATTACGGCATAAGAATTTTAAGCATTTTTTTAAACAAAACTCGTTAACTATTGCCCCCGTTATTTTAGGCTGGCTTATAGTAACGTTTATGCAGTATTATTATAGTAATAGTTGGACAGCCTATTTTGACACATCGGATTTATGGCCAAAAGAATCCGGTTTTTTTAATAAGATAATAGATTGGTCAATTGAGGGGTTTGGAATTACGTCTTTTTCTTTATTTTTCATTGCTATACCGGCTTTAATATATGCCTTGGTTTGGAGTATTGCATCTCTATTTAAAAAGAATGATATCCCCAGGGTATCTATATTCAGTGGCGATAGGGTGTATATTAAAAATTATATGTTTAATGTATCTATTCTTTTTACGGTGGGGGTGTTAATATATTTTGCTGCAACCAGTGGAAATGTTTTAAATGGATTTTTCCGATACACTATTGCAGTTCCGTTCTTCTATATTATATTTTTTCAATTACCTGAAAAACTTGAAAATATCTCGATGAAATATAAGTTACCTGCCTTGTTACTCTCTTTATCAGGTTTAGTTTGTTTTTTATTAAATGTTCGCTATGCCGGAAATTTATGTAGGTTTGAATATATGGGGTTATATCTTTTTGTTTTTATAAGCCCTTTCATACTATTTGAAAAGTATTTGAACACAAAGTTGAAAATAGGGATTTTGTTTATGTATATATTACCTGCTATTATCTGGCATACATATCTTTTCAATATGTATCTTAGCAACGCATGGATATTTACATGATCAAATTAATTTAAACGAATGAAAAAACTACTATTTATTACACTTGTTTTGCTAACAGCCTGTAACTCACAAAAACAAAAAGGCCTTGTATATTACAACGACTATGAATCTATCAAAGGCTGGGTTCCTGCCACCCTCAGTAAAAAAATAGCTCATTCAGGAATTTACTCAAATCAGTTGGATTCCACGCATATATATGGGGCGGGGTTCAGGCAAGTATTTAAAGAAATATCTGAAAATAAAGTAGTAAAAGTCAAGGTGGATTTCTGGACTTATATTACTCCGAATACTCAGGGAAAACTTGTTGTTGAAATAAGGAAGGCTGATAATACTATGAACTTCTGGACAGCTAAAACATTGTCTGACATAGCGCCTAAAATTGGGATATGGCAGGAAGCTCACGTTGACTTTACTTTCCCTGATTCAGTTATTAATTCTACCAGTACGGTTTCTATTTACCCATGGAATACAAGTAAAAGTACTTTTTATATGGATGATTTGAGACTGGAATTTGTATTGGGTTATTAAAGAAACATCCATTTTATATCAAAAAAATAGTCCCGCAAATGCGGGACTAAATCAAATATTCGATTTGATTTTTACTGTTTTCTTTCTTTCTTTATAATCACCGTGTCCTTCTCGGTGTGGTGCATGCTACTGTTCATCATCGGGCAGTTTGAATTCATATCTTCCTTGCAGTCAGACCCTTCACTGCATTTTCCATTCATGATACAATTACCACTCATATTGCAATCTCCGCTTTGCATCATACAACGATCGTTATGACGCATTCCTCTTTCACAGCCCATTTCGTCTCCACAGCCATTCACACCAGAACAATCGTTATCCATCATTCTGCATTTGCGCATCATCATGCGATGTTCTCCTCTATGGCAACAGCCCATAATACAATGAACACCAACGCAAAGAAGAGATAAGAACCCCATAACAATTATAAACATGGAAACATATTTATATAAGTTGCCGAGATTATCCTTTTGAGTTTGGGCAAGTAGCTTCATTCCGGCTACTATTACTAATAGGCACAATGTAAAAGCAATTAGAAGAAGGTTCATTTGAATCATATAGTAATTTTTTTGATTTGTAGAGTAAAGATATACATTAAATGAGGCATAAAGCAAATTTTACATGAAGGATATACTTATTACAATAAAAATTCATATCCTTGCTACAGATAAGAGAAACGAATCTAAAAATACTCCCCCTACTTTATGATTGCTACTGAAAAGATAAGTGTTCAAAAAACCACAAAGAGCCGCCTTTCCGAAGTTGATTTTGATAACATCCCTTTTGGAAGTATAATATCGGACCATATGTTGGTTTCAGACTATGCCAACGGTGAATGGGGACCGTCATCAATAGTTCCGTTTGGCCATATTTCAATGTCACCTACCATGCTTGCACTACATTATGGGCAGGTGGTTTTTGAAGGAATGAAGGCTTTTAAAACAAAAAGTGGTGATATATCAATATTCAGGATTAAGAAACATTATGAGCGTTTCTGTAAATCCATGGAACGTATGTGTATCCCACCAATGTCTTTCGATCATTTCAATGAAGCGTTAAAAGCATTGGTGAAAATAGATGCATTATGGGTTCCTCCGAATGAAGGTAGTTCCCTTTATCTCAGGCCGTTTGTTTTTGCATCTGAAGAACGCTTTGGAGTTAAGGTGTCTGAAGAATATAAGTTTATTGTATTTGGTGGACCCGTAGGACCGTATTATGCTAACCCATTAAAAGTAAAGGTTGAAGATAAATACAGACGTGCAGCTCGTGGAGGAACAGGATATGCAAAATGTGCAGGCAATTATGGCGGAGCTTTTTATCCAACAGGGTTAGCCCGCAAAGAAGGCTTTGACCAGGTTATATGGACAGATAGCTCGGCTGAATTAAATATTGAAGAATCGGGAACTATGAATGTTATGTTCCTGTTGAATAATATTTTAGTTACACCTCCTATATCTGATTCTATACTTGATGGGGTAACTCGCGATTCATTTATAACACTTGCTAAAGAACTTGGCTATAAAGTAGAAGAACGCAGAATTAGTGCGTCTGAATTAGTGAGCGGATTCGAAAAAGGTATTTTGCAGGAAGCATTCGGAACAGGTACTGCTGCTGTGGTGGCTCCTATTCAAAGCATAAATATAAAAGGCACTGACTATAAATTACCCGAAGTTAAAGAAAGTAATGTTGCGTTAAAGATAAAACAGCGTTTGCTTGAGATACGCATGGGCATTACGCCTGATAAGAATAACTGGAATACATTAGTTAAGCCATAATAACAAATTGATGCGTTCTTTTTGATGAAAGCTATCACAAGGACGATATGGTTACTTTCTCTTGTAAGTCTGTTTAACGACATAGCAAGTGAAATGCTATTGCCAATTATGCCGATATATTTAAAGTCAATTGGATTCTCCATATTTATAATAGGTGTTCTGGAGGGCTTGGCTGAAGCAGTATCAAGCTTAAGCAAGGGTTATTTTGGTAAACTGTCGGATCAATCAGGCCATCGGGCCATTTATGTAAAATGGGGCTATGCTTTAAGCGCCATTTCAAAACCAATGATGATTTTATTTGTTAATCCGGTTTGGGTTTTCTTTTCACGTACGCTTGAACGATTTGGGAAAGGAATACGTACAGCGCCCCGCGACGCTATTCTTGCAGACGAGTCTGCACATAGTGATAGGGGCAGGGTATTCGGTTTTCACCGTTCGATGGATACTATCGGGGCTGCAATCGGCCCGTCTATAGCATTAGCTTACCTGTATTTCCATCACGAACAATACAAAACATTATTCTATATCGCATTCTTTCCTGGCATTTTGGTGGTTCTAATGACACTAGGCTTAAAGGATCCACAAAGAACTGTTGCCGTAGGTTCAAAGACCAAGCTTGGTTTCTTCTCACAATTCCGGTATTGGAAAGAAAGTACCCCTGAGTACAAGGCTTTAGTTTCCGGTTTATTATTTTTTGCTCTGTTTAATAGTGCAGACGCTTTCCTTATTCTTAAAATGAAAGAAGCAGGTTTAAATGATACGATGGTAATAATTATTTATATTTTTTATAACCTGGTGTTCGCACTTACTTCCTTTCCAATTGGTATCATTGGTGATAAGGTTAGCCTGAAAACAATGATGCTTATAGGGCTGTTATTATTTACCGGGGCATATTTTGGGATGGCTTTTTCTGAAAGTAAACTGGCCTATTTCGTTTTGTTCTTCTGTTACGGCCTCTACTACGCTTGTACCGATGGTATATCAAAAGCATGGATAAGTAAGGTATGTGAGAAAAAAGATACCGGAACGGCTTTAGGCGTTTTTTCAGGCTTGCAAAGTATATGTACGTTTATTGCCAGCAGTCTTGCAGGTTTTATATGGTATAAATTTGGTTCGATATATGTTTTTATAATAGCCGGATCAGTAGCTTTTGTTGTTATGGTTTACCTGACGTTTGGTGTGACGTATGCAAAAACGAATAAGGCTGATTAATGAATTTATTGCGGTTCAAAAAAAACAGTAGATTTATCGCTTGATTAAAATGGTGATCCAATAGAATAATACGGCCTTAATGAGGAAATCGATACTTTTTACTTTAATATTAATTGTACTGTTTGCTGCAGGTATAGGTAAGCTGATCGATATGGGTATGAAATTACCTGTGAAACCAAAAATAGAAAAGGTACAGCCTATATTACAAGATCAGAATGTTTCTAAAGTTGCGGTACCGCTGACAGGTATCTCCCAGGCTTTGGTGCAATTTAAGGAAAATATAAAACATCCATTAAGCCTTTTACTATTGCAAATATTGGTCATTATAGGCGCCTCACGTATTTTTAGTGCACTATTATCCATGCTTGGGCAGCAGGCTGTAATTGGTGAGATTATTGCCGGAATAGTATTAGGCCCTTCAGTTTTAAAAGTGTTCTTTCCGCATTTTTTTCATTTTATTTTCCCCGCGGAATCTCTAAATACATTGCTTTTTCTTAGCCAGATAGGTCTTGCTTTTTTTATGTTCATTATTGGAATGGACCTGGATATAGATGTTATAGTAAGTAAGGCAGGAGATGCATTAACAGTGAGCATAGCAAGTATTCTTGTGCCTTTCTTAGCTGGGGTAGGGCTTGCATATTATCTCTATCCTTCATTCGGCCCTGAAGGAGTAGGATTTCTTGCTTTTAGCCTGTTTATAGGTATTTCGGTAAGTATAACAGCTTTTCCTGTTTTGGCACGTATTCTACAGGAACGTGGAATGACAAAAACACCGATTGGGTCAATGGCTATTATGGCAGCCGCAACAAATGACTTAATGGCATGGTGTATTCTGGCAGCCGTGATTGCAATTGCCAAAGCAGGTGGAATTGCAAGTGCCTTATTCACTATTATACTTGCAGTGCTATTTGTTATGGGAATGTTACTTATTGTAAGGCCTCTATTGCAGAGGATATCAGCGAATCAATTAAAGAAAAAAGAGCCGGGCAAAGCAGTAATATCAATTGCGTTCTTTATACTTCTTGCCTCGGCGTATACTACGGAATTGATTGGAATACATGCTTTGTTTGGCGCTTTCCTGGCTGGTGTTATAATGCCTCATAATCTTGATTTCAAACAAAGAATAACAGAGAAGATTGAAGATGTAAGTGTTTTGCTTTTGCTTCCCATTTTCTTTGCTTTCACAGGTCTACGAACTCAAATGGGACTTCTTAATCAGTCTTCCGCATGGGCGGCATTTGGATTCATAATGTTAGTAGCGGTATCGGGTAAGTTTATTGGTACCGCCGTATCAGCAAGAGTTATTGGCCAAACCTGGAGCAATTCGCTAACCCTTGGAGCATTAATGAATACACGCGGTTTAATGGAATTGATTGTATTAAATATAGGGTACGATCTGGGTATATTATCACCAGAAGTTTTTGCTATGATGGTGTTAATGGCTCTTGCTACCACATTTATGACAGGCCCTATATTAAATTTCGTTGATTGGGTAAATAAGAAAAAGCAAACTTCAGTTAAGTGATCTTACAATGAAAGAAAAATCAAGATGTGCATGGAGCACAAAAGAGCCTATTTACATTGAATACCATGATAAGGAATGGGGAACTCCTGTACATGATGATCAAAAACTCTTTGAGTTTCTTGTTCTTGAAAGTTTCCAGGCGGGCTTAAGTTGGTTAACCGTATTAAAGAAAAGAGAAAATTTCCGTAAAGCATTCGCCAATTTCGATGCTAAAAAAGTATCGAAATTTGATGAAAAGAAGGTTGAGCAATTGATGCAAGATGCGGGGATAATACGTAACAGGCTTAAGATCGAAGCTGCTATTAATAATGCAAGCTGTTTCCTGGCTATTCAAAAAGAATTCGGTTCGTTCGATAAATATGTTTGGGGATTTGTTGGTGGAAAACCAATAGTAAACAAACGAAAGACTCTGAAAGATGTCCCCCCGACCACTGAAATAAGCGATGCCATGAGCAAGGATATGGGTAAACGGGGTTTTAAATTTCGTGGCTCAACAATATGCTATGCTTTTATGCAGGCAGTTGGCATGGTTGATGACCATATCGATGATTGCTGGAAGAAGAAAAAGAAGTGAAAATATTCTATTCCTGGTAAATAACATTCATTAGCGTACGGCCAACCACATGCAAAGAAGCAGTATCTATTACACTCATATTGTCGCTATGCTTGTGATGGAAGTAAGGGTAATCGCCATGCGTGACTTCATAATGTACAATATCAATAGTAGGAATATTTGCTATTTCGTTAATGTATAAGTGATCGTCAGTAGTCATATTGGTGGCATCGTGTGTGAAATAATTACCATAACCTAATTTGCTGGCGATATCCCATACCTTGTTTACTACATCAGGTGCAAAATGCATGGAAGTACCTTCCATGGGGAACACAGCATTTTTGCCGCCAACCATATCTAATAAAATACCAAATAATGGTGCATAATTTGAAGGTAAATTTTTAGCCCAATATTGCGAGCCAAGGCACCAACTGTCTTTCATTTCAGGGTAGTTGCCATCATGCCCAGTTGAATTATCTTGTCCATAATCTTCAATATCAAAGAAAACCAGGTCCACACCAACCAAAACTTTGGCGTCTTTTAAATGGCGACCCAATTCCAATAAGGTGGCTACTCCGCTTGCCCCGTCGTCCGCACCGT
>OLMA01000180.1_pt1 | contig 75109 bp, 57 predicted proteins | sample 1604671 | NCBI WGS metagenome assembly OLMA01 (sample SAMEA104055725, study PRJEB20765) | soil metagenome | biome: Arctic tundra; feature: Polygonal ground; material: soil | place: USA | collected 2011-09 | depth 0-0.5 m | reverse complement strand
AAATGAAAAAAATAATTACATCTATAGTACTAGTGGGAATGGGCCTTGTAGCTCAGGCGCAGCAGGATGCGCAGTTCAGTCAAAACTTTTTTACAAAGCTGAATACCAATCCTGCTTATGCAGGTATAAGTAATGCATATTGCGCAAGTCTTGATTATCGTGACCAATGGGTTGGCTTTCCTGGCGACCCTAAAACCATTGCTTTTAATGGCGATGCATGGCTTCCGATGATAGGTGGTGGCGCAGGTCTTACCGCGTATTCTGATGCTCTTGGATTTGAAAATACATTAGAAATCAAATTATCATATTCTTATCATATTATTTTAGGCCCTGGTGTTCTTGGAATTGGCCCGTCAATTGGCTTTTTTCAAACAGCGCTTAACGGAAACTGGCAAACCCCTGATGGCAAGACAGGTACTGGGGTTACTGATCCTCTCGTTCCTGTAGGTGGTAATTCTGTTACTACATACGATGTTGGATTAGGTATTTACTATGCTACTCCACAAGGATTATATGTTGGTATTTCTTCTTCTCACCTTCCTGAACAAACCTTGAAAGGTTCATACCAGCAATTTCAATACGATGTTGCAAGACACTATTATGTAATGGCCGGCTATGTATATAATGCAAGTGCAACATGGGATATTATTCCTGACTTGTATGTTGAATCAGATGCTTCATCAACACAGTTTCAGTTAAATGCACGTGCAAGGTATAATAAGACCATTTATTTTGGCGTTGGATATAGAATGAATGACGCGTTTGTAGGTTTAATAGGATACCAATACAAAAATTTTGAGTTTGGATATTCTTATGACTTTACAACATCAGATATACACACATACAGTAGCGGCGCTCATGAATTAGCAATTAAATATTGTTTCTTCCCTAAGCCGCCTTCAAAAGTTGAATCGCATCAAAATCCAAGGTTCCTGTAATATAGTATGAAAATTAGCTGTAACTATTATTTATAATTCACGTAAAACTATTTTCACGTCTTTTTTTATAATTGTGTTTTGTATGCTTAATTTAAAAATCCGGAGGTCAATATGAGAAGATTAATGTTGCTTGCGTGCTTTGTAGCGCTTATTACGGGATGTAATAAGTATGACGGGCAATTGGTTGGCGTGCAGAACAGGCCATCCTGGTATCAGGCTGATCCATACGGTATGGTATATATCGGAATGGGTAACTATATGATGGGCCCTGACGATCAGGAGGTGCCATATGCCTTTACGACCAAACAAAAAATGGTTTCAGTACAGGCGTTCTATATGGACGACTCTGAAATATCCAATAATGAGTACAGACAATTTGTGTATTGGGTTAGAGACTCATTGATGCACTTAATGCTGGCGGATAATGATCCTTCTCAAACCATTACCCAGGATAAAGATGGTAATGATATAGATCCTCCTGCTATTAACTGGAATGCCAAAATAAAGTTAGACGACCATACAGTAATGGAAGCTTTAACTGATGCCGGGTTATTTTTGCCTGCTGCAGAAAGGTATTACCAGAGGGTCGAAATTGACACTCGCAGATTGAATTATTTATTCTACACTATTAATATACGTTTGGCTGCCGTGAAGAGTGGCGACCAGGGTAACCGTTTTGTACCGGACAAAGATGCACCGGACAAAAAGGGATTACAATATGTTAACGGTAAAGGCCACTATGATGTTACTGATAAGCAATATGCCGGAGTTGATGGTTATAAAACCAGGCAGAGAAAAGGTGTAGACAGAAGTGTATTTATAGATAAGCAAGTAATAAATGTTTACCCTGATACATTAGCGTGGGTGCACGATTTTACTTACTCATTCAATGAGCCAATGACCAATATGTATTTCTGGCACCCGGCGTATGATAATTACCCTGTTGTAGGTGTATCATGGAAACAGGCAACTGCTTTCTGTGTATGGCGTACACAGTTAATGGATAGCTATCTTATCGGCAATGGCCAGTCAATTGTGAATGACTTCCGTCTTCCTACCGAAGCGGAATGGGAATATGCTGCACGCGGTAATCTGTCATTAAGCCCTTACCCATGGGGTGGTCCGTATATCAGGAATTCAAGAGGATGTTTCCTTTGTAACTTTAAGCCAATGCGTGGTAGTTATATGGATGATGGCGGTTTTCATACTGTAGGTATCTATTCATATAACCCTAATGGTTATGGATTATATTGCATGGCTGGTAATGCCGCAGAGTGGACCAGTAATGCTTATGATGAATCGGCTTACGATTTCTCTCATGACCTGAACCCTAACTATGTATACGATGCATCTGATAATGAACCAAGCGTATTAAAAAGAAAGGTTATCAGAGGCGGTTCATGGAAGGATGTGGGTTATTATTGCCAGACAAGCTCAAGAACATACGAATATCAGGATACTGCAAAATGTTATGTTGGTTTCCGTTGTGTTGAAACCTATCTTGGCCGCGCTCAGGGCGATGCTCTTGATAACGTATCTTCCGCTCACGAATAATATTTTAAATTAAAACGTAATAATTAACAACTTAAAATCAAACATTTATGGGACTGATTGACTTTTTGGAAACGAAGAAAGGAAAAGATGTAATGAACAAGTTTGTTTGTTGGGGAGCTTCTGTCGTTATTTTAGGAGCTTTGTTTAAGATCCAGCACTATCCGGGAGCGTCAATAGCACTTATTACAGGGCTTTCTACTGAAGCGGGTATATTTTTAGTATATGGTCTTTTACCGGTACATGAAGAGATAGATTGGAGTTTAGTATATCCTGAACTCGCAGGAATGCATGGTGATGAAGAAGGACATGGAAAAGAAGAAGCTAAAGGAAGCATTACTGAGCAATTAGATGATATGCTTGAAGAAGCAAAAATTGGCCCTGAATTAATAGAAAGTTTAGGAAGCGGCCTAAAGAGCCTTAGCGAAAATACCGCTAAAATGAGTGGTATTGCTGATGCCAGTGTTGCGACCAGCGATTACGTAAATAATGTAAAGAGCGCTTCTAAGAACATAAATGACCTGTCTAACAGTTCATCAAAAGCAGCTGAATCATTAGGTTCTATATCTGATAGCGATATTTCAGGCACAACCAAGAACTATGTAAATAAAATTCAATCAGTTGCCGACAGTATGAGCGAACTGAACAGTTCTTCAAATAAGGCTGCTGAAACTCTTAAGGGACTTAGCGTTGGAAACCCAGGAGCATACGTACAGCACATGGAAAAAATGGCAACCAATGTTGCGGCTTTAAATTCTGTTTACGAAATGCAATTGAAATCATCTAACGATCAGGTTAGGGCTTCCGGCGCTTTGTATGATAGTATTTCAAGGCTTGTTGAAAATGTAGGAGAATCTGTTGAAGATACACGCCGTTACAAAACAGAAATGTCTCAACTCGTTCAGAACCTTGAATCTCTTAACACAGTTTATGGCGGTATGCTAACTGCTATGAACATGAAAAGATAAGTTGGGCAGGAACAATAAGTTTGAATTTGAAATTAGTTTATAAATAATTTATAAAATATAAATAGTTTATGTCACTTCCCAAAGAACCGCGGCAAAAGATGATCACCATCATGTACCTTGTACTAACCGCTTTGTTAGCGCTTAACGTATCAAAGCAAATTGTGCATGCTTTCATTGTGGTGAATACAGGTTTGCAATTAACAAACGAAAATACGCAAGGTCAAACCACAGCTTTGCATGCCAAATTTGAGAAGGCCTATGCCAATGACCCTATAAAGACCAAGCCATTTAACGATGCAGCTAAACTGGTTAGTGAGAAGGCTAACAAGATGGTGAGTGATATACAGGATTTGAAGGCGAAGTTGGTTAAGGACGTGGATCATAAGCCATGGGACCTGGATAAGAAAGATACCATGATGGAATATGTGGATGCTAAGGAAGATTTTACTACTCCTACCGGAATTTTGCTTGGTGATGGTGATGATGTTACTAAAGGTAAAGCACATGCTTTAAAGTTAGAACTCAATACTTTTAGAAAGGACCTTATTAATATATTTAAGAATCCTCAACTTCATACTACATTGGCAGATACTGCCAGGGTAAAACTCGGATTGTTAACTCCAGATATTAAAGTTCCGGATGAGGGAAAACAAACATGGGAGTATTATTATTTTGGTGAAACCCCACTTGTTTCTGACGTTGTAACATTTACCGAATTACAGAGTGATGTAAGGAACGCTGAAGCAGCGATGCTGAACTACTTATACAGTAATATCGACGCGACCAGTTTTAAAGTAACAGATTTTCTCGCTAAAGTTATTCCGAGTTCAAGCTATGTTTTGTTAGGTGATAGCTTTAGGGCTGATATTTTTCCCTCTGCTTTTATTGCAACACAGCAACCCACAATTACAATTGGAGAAGTGGATACAGTTAAAAAGGAAATTAAGGGTACAGGAGAGGTTGTTAAAAAATTTGATAATAATGGAATAGGTAAATATAGTTTTAAAACTGAGAAAGAAGGCCCGGCTGTTATTACTGGCGTAATCCAGATGAAAGACCCTACAGGTGCGATAAAGAACTATCCTTTTAAAACATCGTATATAGTTGCCAAAGCAGCTGTGGTTGTATCACCTACTCAAATGAATGTGTTTTATGCAGGTATTCCAAACCCGGTCGATGTTTCTGCTGCTGGTTTTGATGCCAGCGCTTTGCATCCTTCTATGTCAATGGGCTCTATATCTCCATCGGGTGCTAAGGGCCATTATAATGTAAATGCAAGTGCTGATGCTATTGGCAAGGAAGCAACTGTGACTATTAGTGCTACTATGCCTGATGGTACTCATAAATCACTTCCTCCTGTAAAATTCCGTATAAAAAGAATACCTGACCCAAGTTGCTTTACAGGCGGAAAAAGCGGTGACGTTTCTATGAGTAAAATTCAGTTGCAGGCAGTACCTAAAGTTGAAGCGAGAATGCCTGCTGACTTTGATTTCGGAGGTGTAAACTTTACTGTTATTTCCTTCGCCATGGCTATTGGTGTTAATGGGGTGTTTGTAGATGATCGTGCAACTGGCGGCCGTCTTACCCCGAAGATGTTAAGTTTAATTGGCCAGGCTCCTAAAGGCGGATATATAATTGTGAAGGACGTACAGGTAAAGGGACCGGATGGAAAGACACGTACAATTCAGGGAATGGCAATAAGGCTTAATTAGTGTATAACAATAACAAAATTTAAGGCCATGAAAAGGATATTGGGAGTAATAGGAATAGCGGGACTTATGTTCCTTAGCAATGGTAATACTGTTGCACAGGGAGTACTTTCTCCTTCACCAGGCATGCTTGATGGAACCTATATTAAAGAAAATTCTCCAAGCCGTATAGTAATTCCATACCCTTTCCTTCGAGAGGCCGATGTTATCTGGTCTAAAAGGATTTGGAGGATGATGGATCTGAGGGAAAAAATGAATCTTGATTTTTACTATCCTATTACCCCGAATGCAAACAGAAAGAGTATGTGGGATATAATTGCAGGCGCTGTTAAGAATAAAGAGAATCAACTAGCATTATACAGCGTATCTCCGTTTGACTTTGATAAGTCTTTCATGTTACAAATGACCAAGACAGAATCAGATAGCGCTTTATTGAAGATCATTACTGTAGTTGACTCGAATGGTAATTCTGGATTACAGTCTCAGGGATTAGAATCTCCTGATATTACCCAATATATGCTTAAAGAAGATTGGTTCTTCGATAAGCAACGTTCGGTAATGGATGTACGTATTCTCGGAATTTGCCCATTCAGAAAAACATTTGATGCAAATGGTAATGAAATTCCTGGGCAGCCAACAATGATGTTTTGGATATATTTTCCTGCCATGAGGCCAACTTTTGCGAATGCTGAGGTTTACAATACTCACAATGATGCTGAACGCAGGAGCTATGAAGATATATTCTGGAAGAGACAGTTTTCAAGCTATATTATACAGGAAAGTAACGTAGCCAACAGGAAAATAGGCGATTACATGAAGAACCCTATAGATGCATTGCTTGAAGGCGAAAAGATAAAAGGTGGCATGTTTAACATTGAACACGATATGTGGCAGTATTAAGTAAAAGGCTTTATTTTAAAAGCCCTGATCACAATAGTGGTCAGGGCTTTTAAATTTATGGGAGTATGACGATATGACAGACTCTTTTTGTAAATTTGCAATGCGTTTAAAACTGAATGAAGATAATGAATACTCTGGAACAGGAAGAGCAAATAATAAAGCCAATACAGGCAGGAAAACGATTCTTTCTGGAGACCTATGGTTGCCAGATGAATTTCTCTGATAGTGAAATTGTAGCGTCAATACTCAAGAGTGAAGGATATGCTATTACAAATAAGGAAGAAGAGGCCGATGTAATATTGATGAATACATGTGCTATACGTGAGAACGTAGAGCAAAAGACCCGTCAGCGCCTTACTGAATTCAGGGAGCTTAAGAACGAAAAGCCTTCTGTTGTTATCGGAGTGCTTGGTTGTATGGCCGAACGCTTGAAGGTAAAACTGCTGGAAGAAGAAGACTTGGTAGATATGGTGGTTGGGCCTGATGCATACAGAAGTATTCCCGGCTTAATAGAAGAAGTGGAAGGAGGGCAAAAGGCTATTAATGTGCTTTTGTCCCGAGAAGAAACGTATGCAGATATTAATCCTGTAAGGCTATCTGAAAATGGCATTTCGGCATTTATCTCTATTATGCGTGGTTGCGACAATATGTGTGCCTTTTGCGTGGTACCATTTACCCGTGGAAGAGAACGTAGCCGCGACCCGGAAAGTATTATGAAAGAAGCAAAGTCTCTTTTTGATAATGGATATAGAGAGGTTACTCTGTTAGGCCAGAATGTAGATTCTTACCTTTGGTATGGTGGAGGTTTAAAGAAGGATTTTGATAAAATAGAGGAAGAACAGAAGAAGAAGGCGATAAATTTTGCAGGTTTACTTGCAGTAGTTGCAGAAGTAAGCCCTTTATTAAGAGTGAGGTTCTCCACATCGAATCCACAGGACATGACTGATGAGGTATTGAAGACAATGGTAAAGCATGAGAACATTTGCCGTTACATTCACTTACCTATGCAATCGGGCAGTACCACTACACTTAAAAGAATGAACAGGGGTTATGATCGTGAGAAATACATTGACAGGATAAGGGCGATAAGGACAATTATACCCGGTTGTGGCATTTCTACCGATATTATTTCAGGTTTTTGCGGAGAGACTGAAGAAGAACATAAAGAGACTCTTTCCTTAATGGATGAAGTCAGTTTTGATTATGCTTATATGTTCAAGTATTCTGAGCGTCCGGGTACTTCAGCGGCAAAGAAGTTTGCAGATGACGTACCTGAAGAAGTAAAGAAGAGAAGATTACAGGAAATTATAGACCTTCATAGAAAACATGCGCATGTGAGTAATGTGAATGATATTGGTAAAATATTTGAAGTATTGGTGGAAGGCAATTCAAAGAAGTCTGATAAAGATGTGTCTGGCAGGAACTCGCAGAATAAAGTATTGGTTTTCCCTAAAGAACACTATAAGCGTGGCGACTACGTTAAAGTAAAGGTGCATAGCTGCACATCGGGTACTTTATTAGGCCAAGCACTCAAGTAAATTAATATGACCGTTCAGGAGATAAAAAACAGGTTCAGAATTATTGGTAACTCGGTTACTTTAGACAGGGCAATTGATATTGCACGCCAGGTAGCCGCAACGGACCTTTCTGTTCTTATTACTGGAGAAAGCGGAACAGGTAAAGAAGTTTTTCCACAGATAATTCACCAGTTAAGCCCAAGGAAGCATAACCAGTATATAGCTGTTAACTGTGGCGCAATACCGGAAGGAACAATAGATTCTGAGTTATTTGGCCATGAAAAAGGTTCATTTACCGGAGCGCATGATAGCAGAAAAGGGTATTTTGAAGTGGCTAATGGCGGCACAATATTCTTAGACGAAGTAGCAGAACTTCCCCTACCGACGCAGGTAAGATTATTACGTGTACTGGAAACGGGTGAAATAATAAGGGTGGGTTCATCAAAAGTAATTAGGACGGATGTACGAATAGTGGCTGCAACTAACATAAACATATTACAGCTTATTGAAAAAGGAAGGTTTAGAGAAGACCTATACTATCGCCTTAATACCGTACCATTGCATATACCGCCCCTACGTGAACGCAAGGAAGATATTGCCTTACTATTCAGAAAATTTGCTACAGACTTTGCCGATAGATATAAAATGCCCCCCATTAAACTTAATCACGATGCGGAGGATATGCTCATTAATTATTACTGGAAAGGGAATGTTCGGCAGTTAAAGAATGTTACCGAACAAATATCGGTTATTGAGAAGAACAGGGATATAAACGTTGCAATATTAAGTCAATACCTTCCGGATAATACCTCGGTTTCAGTCCCTGCATTATTCAGGCCCGACCAAACAAATACTGGTAACTCTGAATTTAACGAAAGAGAACTGTTGTATAAGGTATTATTTGAAATGAGAAAGGATATGGTAGATCTGAAAAGAACGGTGCTTACTTTATTGGAGAATGAAGATCAGCATTTATCTGTGAAATTACCCGTTAATGCTCAAATAATTCATAAGTTACATCAGGATATTAATAATACTGATGACGGCCGTCAGATACAGATACACCCTACGCAAACAAGTGCCAGGACGATAAACCCGAATATAGGAGAAGAGATAGAAGAGTCACATTCACTGGAAGACAGAGAAAAGCAATATATAAAACGGATCCTCGATAAGCATCAAGGTAATAGAAGGGCAGCATCTAAAGAGTTACGTATTTCAGAGCGTACTATGTACAGAAAAATAAAGGATTATAACCTGGAATAGTACAAATGAAAAAAGTTGCAACAGCATTTCTTATTTGTGTGTTAACGAGTTGTGGGGTTGGTTTTTCGTTTTCAGGCGCTTCAATTCCGGCTGATGCTAAATCAATATCTGTTCAATATTTTCAAAGTCATGCTGCATTGGCCGGCCCAAGCATAAGCCAGGTATTTACTGATGCTTTACGCGATTATGCTACCTCACAGAGCCATCTTCCATTAGTTCAAAACGGCGATCTTGATTTTTCAGGAGCTATTTCCGGATACACCATTCAACCCGTTGCAGCGGCAGCCGGGGCGGCAGCTCAATCATCACTTACACGACTTACGATAACGGTTGATGTAACATTCGCAGATAAAAATGATCCTAAAAAGGATTTTAATGCTTCGTTTTCCCGATATGCAGATTTTCCGAGCGGACAAAATATAAGTACGGTTCAAAACGACCTTATTACTCAAATAAACAAACAATTGGTTCAGGATATATTTGATAAGGCCTTCAACAATTGGTAAATAACACATATTGAACACCGAGTTTTTTATTGCCAGAAGGATAATCAGAGGCAGAAAGGGTCAGAAGAAAATATCTCAGCCTACGGCTAGAATCGCAATCGCAGGTGTTGCCATTGGAATAATGGTAATGATCTTAACGTTATCTATAGTTCAAGGGTTCCAACTTTCAATTAAAGATAAAGTGGAGGGATTCAATTCTGATATCCAAATTACCAATCTGGATAACAACAATTCATACGAACCTTCTCCCATAGCAAGGCAGCGGTCATTTATACCTGAATTGAAAAAGCTACCGGATGTAAAGCATATCCAGGTATTTGCAACGAAGAATGGTATAATAAAAACTAAAACTGAAAACGAAGGTGTTTTGCTTACCGGAGTTGGCAGCGACTATGACTGGACATTTGTTCAGAATAACTTAGTAAAAGGAAAGGTATTAACGATCAAAGATTCCATTTCTTCTTCTGATATAGTTATTTCAAGTTCTACGGCATCTGCTTTAGGTGTTGATACCGGAAGCAAATTATTAGTATATTTTGTTACCAGGACAAAAGGGGCTGATAGCGGTCATTTTAACGTAGAACAACGAGTGAAGGCTTTCCATGTAAAGGGTATTTATCATACGGGGCTTGAGGATTTTGACAGGCAAATTGTATTTACAGATATAGCGCAGATACAGAATCTGAATTTCTGGAAGCATGATCAAATTGGTGGATTTGAAGTGTTATGTGATAATTTTGATAATGTGGATTCCCTTGAGGATAATGTTAAAAATATAATAGGAGTTAATTTAAATGCCCAAAGCATTAAAGAGATAAATGAGCCTATGTTCTCATGGCTTAAATTACAAAATACGAATGCTGCAATTATTATAATTCTAATGTCATTGGTTTCCGCTATTGCAATGGTTTCTGCACTTATTGTGCTCATTCTGGAAAACACAAATATGATCGGGCTTTTAAAAGCATTGGGTTCAAGGAGCTTGAATATTCAACAGATATTTATTATTGATGGCGCATATTTAATATTCTGGGGAATGCTGATCGGTAACTTTTTAGGTATTTCCATTTGCCTGATACAGGAATATTATAAGGTAATACCGCTTGACCAGGCAACGTATTATGTGCCATACGTTCCGGTACATTTTAGTTTTTTTAATGTGCTTTTACTTAACATCTGCACATTCATTATTTGTATTCTAATGCTTATACTACCATCATTTATTGTGGCACGAATTACTCCTGTCAAGACACTACGGTATAGTTAAAGCCGAGTTGTTTATATTTGTAATCTATTAAAACACGCAGAGAATTATGCAATATTATAATAACATACTTGAGGTAATAGGTAATACGCCAATGGTTAAGTTGAACAGTATTACAAAAGATATTCCGGCACTTGTATTAGCGAAGGTTGAAACCTACAATCCCGGTAATAGCATAAAAGATCGTATGGCTGTTAAAATGGTTGAGGATGCTGAAAAACAAGGCAAATTAAAACCAGGTTATACCATTATTGAAGGTACTTCCGGTAATACAGGTATGGGGCTTGCCATTGCGGCAGTTATTAAAGGTTACAAAACAATCTTTACATCAACTGATAAACAGTCAAAAGAAAAATTCGATGCTTTGCGCGCTTTTGGTGCTGAAGTTATTGTCTGCCCTACAAATGTTGATCCTGAAGATCCACGTTCATATTATTCTGTTTCATCAAGGCTTGAAAAGGAAACTCCCCGCTCATGGAAAGCCAATCAGTATGATAACCCATCTAATGCACAAGCTCACTATGAACAAACCGCGCCTGAAATATGGAAACAAACGGATGGAAAGATAACACACCTTGTTTGTGGTGTGGGTACAGGTGGAACTATAAGTGGTATTGGCAAGTTTCTTAAAGAAAAAAATCCCAATATCCAGATTCTGGGAGTGGATACGTATGGCTCAGTATTTAAAAAATATAAAGAAACTGGCATATTCGATAAAAATGAGATATATCCTTATATAACGGAAGGTATAGGTGAAGATTTTCTTCCTCAGAATGTTGATTTCAGTGTGATAGATCATTTTGAAAAAGTGACAGATAAGGATGCTGCTATTATGACACGTCGTATTACCCGTGAGGAAGCAATATTTGTCGGTAACTCAGCCGGCTCTGCTATGGCTGGGCTGATGCAAATGAAGGACAGGTTCAAGAAGGGCGATGTGGTAGTTGTTATTTTTCATGATCACGGATCAAGATATCTCGGTAAAATGTTCAATGATGAATGGATGCGCGATAGAGGATTTCTGCCACGTGAGAAGATAACTGCCCAACAACTTATTGAAAGCCATAAAGACAAGCCCTTAGTGTCGGTAAAAGAATCAGATACAATTCATGAGGCGGTAAGTCTTATGCGGAAATATAATATTTCCCAGGTGCCAGTTAAAAATGGTGATAATGAAAAATATACTGGTTCATTGAATGATACAGAAGTATTCAGGAAGCTTATTGATAACCCAAAATTAGGAGAAAAGAAAGTATCTGAAGTTGCACAACCTCCTTTTCCTTACGTAAACCCTGACTCATCTATTGAAGAAGTATCTAAATTGATTACTCCTCAGAATCATGCTGTGCTTGTAAAAGATGTTTTGGGCAGTACCCATATTATTACGCGCCAGGATATTGTTGAGGCCTTGTGCTAAGTTAAATATTGTCATCAGTTCTGTTAATCAGGTTTAGCTTTTTAGGATGCCTAATATTCTGCAATCAATTATTGACCCTGCTTCTGCAGCGCACCTCCCTTTTAAAGAGCGCCAGCAACGACGGATCTTTACCAGTGGAAGCTTAACCGGAGGTTTGTTTTGTTTATTCTTTGCTATAGTTGGTTCATCTACAGGTATGTATTGGCTTGCGTATCTGACAACGTTTGATATGATCGTGCTATTCCTAGGTATTTATCTCACGCACATTGGCTATTTTAATATTGCAAGGCATATATCATTCAATGGTTCAATGGTATTATTTATAGGCGCTAATTATTTTTATGGGAATGTTACCCATACCGAAATATACTTGTTTGCGTTTCCAGCTATTACTGTTTTTTTATTCGATACTAAAAAGACAATTTTTATATACTGTACTTATCTTCTAGTGGGTTTTATGTTTTGTCTTTACCTGCAAAAGCATTTCACAGGCGGTTTTGAGGGAGATGTAGCTAAAATTGAAAAGTTCGCTTATCTGAACTATGTTTTTGCCTATTGTTTACTTGCAATCGTTGTTTACCTGTTCAAGTCAGAAAGTATTGAGAATAGTCAGAAGATAGAATTGCAAAAACAAGCGATAGAGGAAAAGAATTCCGAAATAACAGCAAGTATAACCTATGCTAAACGTATACAGGACTCACTCCTTACACCACTTTCTTTATTTGAGAGGAATTTTAGCCAGTATTTTCTTTTTTTTAATCCGAAAGATATAGTAAGCGGAGATTTTTATTGGATGCATCAATTATCTGCATCTGAGCTAATTATAGCTGTTGGCGATTGTACCGGGCATGGGGTTCCGGGGGCATTTGTAAGTAGTATATGTATGAGTAAATTAAATGAAGCTGTTGGAAAAAGCAATTCGCCTGGTAGAATTCTGGAACAGGTAAACAGGGAGATCAAGATCAACTTAAACCAGAGTGGTAATGAAAACATAAGAGATGGAATGGATATAATTCTATGTCATTTTAACACGACTACCTATAAATTAAAATATTCAGGCGCGAACAGGCCTTTATGGATAATAAAGGGAAATAAACCACAAGCTGAAGCTTTTATAGATGTGAAAGCGGATAAGGTTTCTATTGGAGGATTTACCGAAAACAACCAGCAGTTTGCTGAACAAGAGATCAGTTTAGAGGAAGGAGATACCATTTATTTATTTTCTGATGGATATGCCGACCAGTTTGGAGGCGATAATGGCAAAAAAATGACCACTAAGCGTTTTAGGGAATGGATTATAGCCAATAATAGTTTACCAATAAGGGATATAGGAGATAAACTCAGTGCAGACTATCATTCATGGAAAGGCAAACTCGAACAGATAGATGACGTAACTGTTTTGGCCATCAGAATATGAAAAGGAGTTTTATAGACCAAATGGGGAGGACTATGTCTATAGAATGGCCTCCTAAAAGAATTATTTCTCTTGTACCCTCTCAAACAGAACTCCTTTATTGGCTGGGTTTAAAGGAAGAAGTTATTGGAATAACAAAGTTCTGTGTTCATCCTGAAGAATGGTTCCGATCCAAGACAAGAATTGGAGGTACCAAGAAGATCGACTTTGTAAAGATCGAGGCATTAAAACCAGAATTGATCATTGGCAACAAAGAAGAGAATGAAGAAGTTCAGGTAAAGCAATTGATGGAGCAATATCCGGTTTGGATGAGTGATATTCATAACCTGGAGGATGCTTATGACATGATGAACGGCATTGGTGCATTGGTTAACCGAACAGAGAAAGCACAGGAGTTAGTAAGTGATATTAAGAGGAGTTTTGAAGAATTAAATATTAGGATGGTGCATCCAGCCAGGACTGTTGTTTATTTTATCTGGAAAGATCCATATATGGTAGCGGGATACGATACCTTCTTAACCGATATGTTATCAAAGTGTAATCTTAGAAATGTGTTCATGGACTGTAAGGATAGGTATCCTGCCGTGACTAAGGAAGAAATAAAAAAGCGAAACCCTGATGTTATTTTGCTTTCGTCAGAACCATACCCTTTTTCTCAAAAACATATTGATGAGTTTGAACAAATATGCCCTGATGCTAAAATAGCTTTGGCAGACGGAGAGTACTTCTCCTGGTATGGCTCACGTTTATTAGGCGCTCCTGCCTATTTTAATAAAGTGCTAAGGGAGATTGAATAATAAGTAAATTTGCTTTTCTTCTTGGCAATTATGGTTAAGGGATTAAAGCACTCATTCATTCTTTTTTCTGTTGGTTTTCTGCTGGCATTCTCAGCTCAGGGTCAAAAAGTGGGCCTTGTATTAAGTGGAGGAGGAGCGAGTGGTATAGCGCATATTGGGGTGATCAAAGCCCTGGAGGAAAATCACATACCTATAGATTATATTACAGGAACCTCCATGGGTGCATTTATAGGCGCTTTGTATTCCGCTGGCTATACACCGGAACAAATGGAGCAAATGGTCACTTCCAAAGAGTTCCAGGAAATTGCCACCGGAATAATAAATGGAGACTACAAGTATTACTTTAAGCAAAACCCGAGTGAAGCCTCCTGGATAACTTTTCACTTCTCGCTCGATACATCTATTATTACGAGCATACCAACACATCTTGTATCTCCTTTGCCGATAGACTTTGCCATCATGAAGTATTTTTCAGCAGCTTCATCGGCCTCACACGATAAGTTCGATAGCCTGTTTGTTCCTTTTCGTTGTGTAGCGGCAGATATAACAGCCAAAAAGCCTTATGTATTTGATAGTGGAAATTTAGGGCAGGCGATACGGGCTTCCATTGCATACCCGTTTTATTTAAAGCCCATAACAGTTAATGGCAGAATGTTGTTTGATGGCGGTTTGTATAATAACTTCCCTACCGACATAATGCAGCAAAGCTTCAATCCTGATATTGTAATAGGTAGCAACGTGTCTGGAAATATAGAACCACCAACGGATGATAATATATTATCGGAGATTAAGAACATGCTCATGACCAAAACCAACTACGAACTGGTTGGTAAGGGCCTTATAATTCTTCCAAATGTTGAAGCAGGCATTTTAACGGCTAATAACCCTAAAGCTTTAATTGACAGTGGTTATAATGCTACAATAAGGCAACTGCCGTCATTACTTAAGCTTATAGAAAGAAGGGAAGATGCAAGTAAACTAAAACAGAAAAGAGAGAACTTTGAAAAGAAAGAGCATCCTATGGTGTTCAATAAACTTGCATTTACAGGTGTTAACGCTAACCAAGAGAAATACCTGAGAAGAGTATTACTGGGCAACAACAAAAAGGTATCCATTAATCAGATGGCGCCTGCATATTTCAAAATTGCATCAGACCAGAATATACATAGTATATATCCAATGGCTGTATACAATGATACTACAGGGTATTATACGCTTGATATGGCCGTTAAAAAGGAAAAGCATTTCCAGGTGGGTTTTGGTGGCGTGTTATCTAATTTGCCAATTAGTGAAGGATATGTAGGTTTGCAATACAATACTTTTGGTAGTGAAGAACTTGAACTTACTGGTAATACATACTTTGGAAAACTTTACACATCAGTATTAGGCTCAGCCCGTATTTATTTTCCAAGCCCTTTTCCTTTCTATATCGAGCCTTCCCTTATTTATAACAGTTGGAACTACTATTCGAGTAGCAATGAGTTTTCACAGAACATAACCCCACCTTATTTAATACAATATGAAGGGTATGGAAAGGTAGATTTGGGGTTACCTGTAGGAGCAAAATCAAAACTGATACTGGGCGGTGCATATACAGAAATTACCAATACATATTTTCAGCAACTATCATATAAAACTAGTGATACTCCTGACCAGACTACGTTTAATGCAGCCACCGGATATGCAAAGTTTGACTACAATTCATTGAATGAAAAAGAATATGCTACTTCAGGAACCCGACTGTTAATACATGCTCAATGGATAGCAGGGACAGAACAATTTACCCCGGGAACCCAGGATGTCAGTAAAGACACTGTAGTAAAACAACATAACTGGCTTCAGCTCAAACTCTCTTTTGATAAATACTTTCTTGGCAGAGGCCCCGTAAGGCTTGGATTATATCTTGAAGGAGTTTACTCAAACACATTCATTAACGGCCATGCCCTACAAACCTATTTCCAGAACTATTGGTCAACGGCATTAATGGCGCCCGCTTTTGAACCAACCCCTGAAATGCAGACCCTCTTTTTGCAGAAATACAGGGCTTATAATTATGGTGCAGGCGGACCAAAACTTATCATTGCCTTTATGTCTAAGGTCGATCTGCGATTCGAGGGATATGTGTTTATCCCCTACCAGGCGATACAGCAAAATGCAAATAACCAGGCCGATTACGGCAAGGTACTTGCTACTAAGGAGTATGTCGGTATGGCAGCCCTCGTATATCATTCTCCAATAGGCCCTGTTAGCGTTAGCCTGAATTATTTCGATGGTAATCCATTGAAGTATTCATTTAGCGTGTTGTTTCATGTTGGGTTCATTATTTTTAATGAAAGGTCAATTAACTAAAACCTACAGGCTTGCATGAGCAAAGTAATTAAAGCCCATCTTGCCCTACTTGGTGTAAATATAATTTACGGTGCCAACTTTACCATTGTAAAAGCGGTAGTTCCAAGCCATATTCAGCCCTTTGCATTGGTTATTATCCGTGCTACCTGTTCCATGTTATTATTCTGGTTGTCGAGCCTGTTCTTACCAAAAGAAAAGATAGAACGGAAGGACTTTATCAAACTATTGCTTTTAGGTGTATTTGGTGTAGCATTAAATCAACTGCTATTCATAAAGGGATTATCTATGAGTACACCAATCAACGGTGCAATTATTATGATATTCAATCCGATCATCGTTATGTTACTTGAGGTATTATTCTTTAAAGAAAAGACTCCATTCATTCGTGTTGCGGGTATATTGGTTGGTATTACAGGCGCAATGATCTTATTGCTTGGCAGGCGCGATATTTCATCGAGTTCTACATCGTTTGTGGGCGATATGCTTATACTTGTTAACTGCATTTCATGGGCTATTTACCTGGTTATAGTAAAACCTTTAATGGTGAAGTATAAAACGGTAACGGTTGTAAAATGGGTGTTTGCATTTGGTGCGTTTTATGTGTTTCCTTTTGGCTGGTCGCAGTTGCAGGCATTTAATTATAGTTCAATCAGTGCTAATGCCTGGATGTGTATTGCCTATGTTGTTATTGCCAGTACGTATATTGCGTATTATCTTAATACTTATGCACTTGCGGAATTGAGCCCTTCTATTGCAAGTACATACATATACCTGCAACCTGTAATAGCAGCCGGCATTGCTGTTTACTTGGGGCAGGATAAGATAGATGCTATGAAAATTATGTCTGCGGTGTTCATTATTATTGGTATTTATTTAGTTGGTTTGAGCCGGAAAAGAGATAAGGAACGGTTGAGTTCTGAGATATCAAAATAGGTAACAGAGAACCAAATCTGCCTTCTATTACTATATTTGGAAAAAAATAGCCTATGTTACAATCAATGACAGGCTTTGGCAAAGTGTCAGGGCAAAGTGGTGGCAAAACAATAGATGTTGAGATCCGTTCACTGAACAGTAAGCAACTCGACCTTAATATGCGCCTGCCATACCAATACCATCCGCTGGAAGCAGAGATACGTTCACTCATACCAAGCCTACTTGATAGAGGCAAGGTAGACCTGCACATTAACATTGCAGGATCGGAAGGCAGAGGCAAGATTAGCATTAATAAAACTCTTGCTAAGCAATACTTTGCTGAACTGAAAGGCCTGGCAAAGGATATTAATGAAAAGAATGTACAATACCTGCCATTGATATTGCGTGCGCCTGATATATTTAAAACAGAGGAGAAAGCCGATAAAAAGGAATTAGAATATGTGTTCTCGCTTATTCGTAAGGCAGCGCAATCAGTGAGCAAGTTCAGGCAGCAGGAAGGCAGAGCATTGAGAAAGGATATTGAATCGCATTTGGCGGTGATAGAAGGAAATGAAAAGAAGATAGATAAACTTGATGCCACACGCATTACCAAATTAAAAGAAAGGTTGATCGCAAGGCTTGATGAAGGCCTTAGTGGAAGGCATACCGATATGAATCGTTTTGAGCAGGAGATCATATATTACATTGAGAAGTTAGACATTAATGAAGAGAAAGCCCGTTTGCGCGCGCATTGCAGTTATTTCAGAACTACAATGGATGAACCTAACGGTGGCCGTAAACTTGGTTTTATAGTACAGGAAATAGGACGTGAGATAAATACAATAGGGTCGAAAGCGAATGATGCCGACATGCAGCGTTTTGTAGTAGAAATGAAAGACGAACTTGAAAAAGTAAAAGAACAGCTGCTGAATATTCTATGATAAAACCTGCTGGCAAACTGGTTATTTTTGCCGGACCTTCCGGTACAGGAAAGACAACAATAGTAAGGCATATACTGGGTGTTTTTCCAAGGCTTGCGTTTTCTATTTCTGCTACCAGCAGGCCAATTCGTAAGAATGAAAAAGATACCGAAGACTATTACTTCCTTACACAGCAACAGTTCAGGGAGAAGATAGATAAGGGTGAGTTTATAGAGTGGGAGGAGGTCTACCCTGGCAGTTTTTACGGTACGCTTCAGACAGAAGTAGAACGCTTGTGGAAAGCAGGCAGGCATGTTATATTCGATATTGATGTGAAAGGTGCATTGAATTTAAAGAAGCATTTTCCGGATAACTCTATTACCATATTTATTGAGCCACCTTCAGTGCAGACATTGGAACAACGTCTGAGAGACAGGAATACCGAAACGCAGGAAATATTGGAACAGCGTATAGGCAAAGCCAAAGAAGAGTTGACATACGCACCGAAGTTTGATAAGGTTATACAAAACATTGAACTGGATAAGGCATTTGCTGATGCTGAAAAAGTGGTTGGTGATTTTATAGTGTAGCCTACAGGTTACTTAAATTTCTTGCCACGAATTACACGACATCTTACTGTTGTCATGCTGAGCTTGTCGAAGTTTCTCGCAAGAACTACAGAATTTTCACCATTAATAACACTGAATTATATTTCAAAATTCATCATTTTGTACGTACTATAAAATAAAATGTTTACTAGTTATTAACAACCAGTTTTTCTGCTCAACATTAGCCTGAATCTCAACTAGAGTTCATTGATAATTACAATAAAATACAATAAATCACCTTAAAGCAATTTTATATATAATTAATTGATTATCAAATAATTGTATGTTGTTTTGTCGAAAATATAGCAAGCTTGCTATAAACCGTTCGAGTTTTAGAAATATAATGATGATTTTGGGATTTTCCACAACCCGACGAGAGGAGTTCAATTAAGATCTTTCAAGTAAGTCTTATCTCCCCCTTCACAATCACCGTCTCAATCAAATCGCTGCCATAAGAATAAGGCAAGAAGCTATAGCTTGGTATAGGATGTGTAATAAAGAGGCTGGCTGTTTTGCCCGCGGTAATGGTGCCATGTGCATTGCTCACACCCATAGCGTAAGCAGAGTTGACCGTAGCGGCATTAATAGCTTCTTCGGGTAGCATTTTCAGTTTTACACAAGCAAGTGAAAGTATAAATGCCATTCTGCCTGATGGAGATGAGCCTGGGTTGTAGTCGGTTGCCAATGCAATTGGTAAGCCGGCATCAATCATTTTACGCGCAGGTGGGTAATGCAATCCTAAAAAGAAGGCTGTGCTTGGCAAAAGCGTTGGCATGGTTGCTGATTTCAGCAGGCAATCTATTTCAGCATCTCCGGTAAATTCAAGGTGGTCAACCGATAGCGCTTTGTTCTTTACTCCCACTTGTATCCCGCCTGAGTAGTCAAGTTCGTTGGCATGTATCTTTGGTTGTAGTCCGTGTTTAGCGGCAGCTTGTAATATGGCATCGGTTTCTTCAATGGTATAAAACCCACGGTCGCAAAACACATCGCAATAGTCTGCCAGTTTTTCTTTTGCAATAACGGGCAACATTTCATGTATAATAAGGTTCACATATTCCTGCCTGTTCTGTTTGTATTTGGTAGGCATAGCATGTGCACCTAAAAAATTTGCTTTAATGGTTAGCGGGCTGTGTTGTTTTAGCTTTTTAATTACACGTAACATTTTCAATTCCCCGTCTACCGATAATCCGTACCCGCTTTTTATCTCTACCGCACCCGTGCCATATTTTGTTATTTCGTTCAGGCGGCCCATGGCGCTTTCAAAAAGTTCATCCTCCGATGTTTTATTCAAGCGCTCTGCCGAGTTTAATATACCGCCTCCGTTGCGGGCTGTCTCCTCGTAGCTCAATCCCTTAATACGGTCTACAAATTCTCCCTCGCGGCTACCTGCATACACAATGTGTGTGTGCGAATCGCACCAGCTCGGAAACACGAACCTGCTCTCTGCATTTATCACTTTATCGAATTTCGCTTTCTCCGGCATACCTTCTTTCATGGTCCCCAGGCCCGATATAAGGCCGTTCTCTATACTTATCCACGCATTGTCGAGGCATGGCAGCTGGCTCATTTCTTTTCCTGCTAATTTTTCTTTAGGTGCGGGGTTTGAGCCTACAATGGTCTTTATGTTTTCTATCAGTATTTTCATGCTAAAGGGCTTCTTTCTTGCAAAAATAGCAGAATACCTATTAACGGATATGGGGCGATTTTTGCTCCCTGCTTGCCTGAGTTTCCTACACTCGCATCATTTGCAGCTAACCCGCGCCCACCTTTTGCCTATTTCAAAAAGAAGACGAGTAAAACAACACATATCACAGCGTTAGGGATTATTCGTAGCATGTTCAATTGTCATGGAACTCATGAGGGCTTCGCCGTTGCAGTGGTTGCCCCGCAGCGGAGTGAGGAGTAAAAGCGTAAAGCCCGACCCGCAAGGGAACGCCCTAGTAAATAAGATGATAATAATTCAATATACCAAAAACTTAGTAGGCAAAACTTAACATTGGCTTCACATTCAGGCGGAGGGGAAAGGGTTATTTTGCGACCTTATAATTCACAACCCGATATGAAAACAAAACTATTTGCACTGGTACTAACTCTTTCTGTTGCTTTTACAGCACAGGCCTCTTACCCAAACGTATCGTTGTGGAGCATACAATATAGCATTGTAGATTCCTGCGGAGCTATGCCTGCTTCTCCATACACAAACCAATTTGTAAATACTGGTGGAATTATAACAGGTGTATTTAGTTATGGCTATTATGTGCAAACAAGTCAAGCAACCGAATGGGCAGCTGTAAATGTGTACGACAAAACATATAAACCGGCAGTGGGCGACAGCGTTACCTTTACCGGCCAGGTTACAGAATATTATGGCGAAACCGAAATGGATTCTATATCGAACTTTAAAGTGGTTAGCACCGGTAACCAGGCTCTGACTCCCCCAACAGTTGTGGGATTAGATTCTATTCAACGTCGTAAATACCAGGGAATGCTGGTTAAAATAAAAGATGCTACCTGTCTGCGTTACAATACAGCTGCTGCTTGGTGGGTGTTCTACGATTCTACCATGACCAAAGGCATGAACAGCGAAGACACTATTGACAATATATTATGGACTCCACAGAAGTACACTCCGAACAAGCGCTATAACGTAACCGGTTGCATACACCTGGAATATGCTAACTGGATAGAGCCACGCAACATACACGATATCGACTCTATTAATGTAGTTGCCGGTGTTGCTGACTACCAGAACAATATTGCTGATGTAAAACTTTTCCCTAATCCGAACAATGGTGTGTTTACTGTTTCGGTTGATATGATTGCTGATGCTAAGAATACCCAACTAAAGTTGACTGACATAACCGGCAGGGTAATATATACTGAGTTACTAAACTTGCATGCGGGTTCAACTTCTTTGCCTATCAATGTTGCTAAACTTGCCAGTGGTACTTACTTTTTGCAGCTGAGTAATTCTCAGTCCAGCTCGGTTAAGAAGTTTGTAGTGCAGTAGGTTCATATCAGTTCCCGTCATTGCGAGGAACAAAGGAATCTTATTAAATGCATTTTGGGCGTGCCCCCAAGCTACGCAAGGGGGCGGGCTATACGTTGCAAGTCCTCATTGCATTCCGGGCTTTCCACTACTATCCCTCACGCTTCAAACCCTTTCAGGGTTTGTGACGGTAACTATTATCCGTGTTAATCCGTCTTATCTGCGTTCTATAAGCTAAAATTCACTAAAATTGCAAGAGAGAAAAAGAAAATGGAGGAACGTGCTACATGGTTTGCGGATGTGATATTACCCCTGGCGGTACCGAACCTGTTCACGTATCGTATTCCCTACGATTGGAATGATCTTGTAAAATCCGGCCAGCGTGTGGTGGTGCAGTTTGGTAGGAACAAACTGTATATGGCCCTCATCAAGCATTTACACCAGGTGCCCCCCCAAGAATACCAGGCTAAATATATACAAGATATATTGGATGAGGTGCCTATTGTAAACGATATGCAGCTCACCTTTTGGGACTGGATCGCAGCGTATTATGTATGCACTCCCGGAGAGGTTATGAATGCCGCATTACCAGGAGGATTACGATTCAGCAGCGAGACTCGTATTGTACGCAACGCTGAATTTGCGCTGGATGAAGTGGAGCAGGATTTCTTTACCGATAAGGAATGGAAATTGGTTATTGCATTGGATGCAAAACATGAAATGAGTATTGATGAAGCCGCGGAGGCCTTAGGCATAAAAACAGTCCACCCGGTTATTCAGGCTTTGCTTGCCAAAGGTTTTGCACAACTGAAAGAAGAATTGAAAGATTCATATAAACCACGAACAGAAACATACGCCCGTATTTCTCCAACGCTATCAGAAGCAGACTTGCAACAGGTAATGAACGACCTGGAGAAAAAAGCATTCAAACAATTGCAATTGCTGATGGGTTATATGCAGCTATCGAACTGGCATACCGGCAATGTTGCAGAAGTAAAAAAGACCAAATTGCTTTTGCATACAGGTTGCTCGGCACAGATACTCGACCAGTTGGTGAAGAAAGAAATAATGGAAGTGTATAGCAAAGAAGTATCGCGCCTGCCAAGTTCTGATAAAGCCTTGGAAACAGCCAACGACCTTGCTGAGTTCCAGCAGATGGCGTACGACCAGCTGCAAACCCAGTTGAAAGATAAAGAAGTGATTTTGCTCCATGGAGTAACATCGAGCGGTAAAACAGAGATATACATGAAACTGATGGAAGAAGTAATTGCAGAGGGTAAACAGGTATTGTACCTGTTGCCTGAAATTGCACTTACAGCTCAATTAGTACAACGCTTGAAAAAACGCTGGGGCGATAATGTAGGCGTGTATCACTCCAAGTACAGCGACAACGAACGTGTGGAGGTATGGAACACATTAGCTAACCCCAAAGGCAAAACCTATTCTATCATTGTGGGTACACGTTCCTCTTTGTTCTTACCGTTCTCAAATTTAGGTTTGATAATTATTGACGAAGAGCACGACAGTTCGTACAAACAGCAAGATCCTGCACCACGTTATCATGCACGCGATTCCGCTATTTATTTGGGACATATACATAATGCGAAAGTGATATTGGGATCTGCAACACCATCGCTGGAGAGTTATTATAATGCCGTAAATAACAAATATGGCCTGGTTGAATTAGCCACGCGCTACGGAGGAATTGAAATGCCTGAAATAGATGTGCGCGATGTGAGCGAAGAGAAGCGGAAGAAAATGATGAAGTCATTGTTCTCGCCATTTTTGCTCACTAACATTGAAGAAGCCCTGAATAAAAAAGAACAGGTAATACTATTTCAGAACCGCCGCGGTTTTGCACCGTTTATAGAATGTGGTGTATGTGCCCATGTGCCGGAATGTATTAATTGCGATGTTAGCCTTACTTACCATAAAAAAGCTGATCTGCTCCGTTGCCATTATTGCGGGTATTCGGCATCGCTGCCGAAAATATGCCCGGCCTGTGGCAGCCCGAGTATACAGGTGAAAGGATTTGGTACTGAAAAAGTAGAAGAGGAGTTAGCTATATTTTTTCCACAGGCACGCATTGCCCGTATGGACCTTGATTCTACCCGTGCCAAACATTCGCATTCTAAAATAATCAGCATGTTTGAAGACAGGGAGATTGACGTGCTTGTGGGTACACAAATGGTAACCAAGGGCCTCGATTTTGATAATGTGAGTGTAGTAGGTGTATTGAATGCTGATTCAGGTTTGCACTTCCCTGATTTCCGTTCGCCGGAAAAAAGCTACCAGCTTATTGCACAGGTAAGTGGCCGTGCAGGGCGAAAGAATAAACGCGGCAAGGTTATTATACAAACCAGCAGCCCCGATCATCCTATCATTCACCAGGTGGTAAAGAACGATTACCTGGGTATGTATAAGGAGCAGATAGAAGAACGTAAAAAGTTCTCATATCCGCCATTTACACGATTAATAGAAATAACATTGAGCCAGAAGAACCAGGAAGACCTTGATGCAGTATCACCCGACTTGGCAATAGAGCTTAAAAAACGTTTTGGTGAAGAGCGTGTGTTGGGCCCTGAATACCCAATTGTATCTAAGGTAAATAACTATTACCTGAAAACTATTTTACTGAAAGTGGAAAAAGAAAAGTATTCCCAAAAAGTAAAAGCTATGGTTACCGATGCCATGAATGAATTTTACCACAAAGGCAAGGAATACAAAAATACCCGCATTAAAATCGATGTGGATCCGCAGTAGTTATTTGCCCTGCAAACTATTTACATAATCACTCAATGCTTCGTAATATGCATTGGCAACCATTTCAATCCTGTGAGGAAATGTACTACCTGCAATTTTTTCTCCATAGCCATTCAGTAATAAACACTCATTCAAGTTATCCTGGTAAAGAGGTTCACTATATACTAACGTGCCTCGTATAAGCCTTGCAAGTGCCAGGTCTCGTGAGTATACACCTTCAGCAGGAGTTGAAAGACAATGCTCGGTTAGATAGGTGGCATCTTCTTTTTTTGCAATGGGTACTTTCAAGTCTCTTGAAATATGCCCCACCACTAATGCCGATAATTGTACCGAGTTCTCAATATCATTGCTTATCAGTAAGCGCAATAGGTTCAACCGCCCTGCTAAGGTTTGCAGATCTTTAGTTGTAATGCATCCGCTAACAAATGCCATTACAAAATCTTTATCGGTAGTTTTAGTCCAGCCCGTATTTTTTTCATTCACGTTGTAATGTATAATAACTGTAAGATCTGGTTTAAATGCATTTACTTTTCTCGCCCTTGCCGATAGGTCCATCGGCCCGAACACATTGCTGAACAATGCCCTGTCGGCCATTTTACTATTCAATTCCCTTTCTTCTTTCTCACTTAATAATCCTTCTTTCATTAAACTGTCTATGTATGCCCTGCTCTTTATTTTTTTCTTCCAATCGTAAAAACTAATATCGAGCGCCGATAATCCTGTGTCTTTACGTGTAAGCATAACAGTAGCTCCTTGTGCCTCCAGTTTTTTCTTTAACAATGTAGCAGTTAAAAAAGTAGAGTTTCCTTCTTCAAGTTGTATACAAGTAGTCGAATCAATTCCCAATTTCATGCAGCGGCTTTCGGCTTGCCCCATTTCAAAAGTGCCACCAATATGGCCGGGGTCAATGGCTATGCGCATTCCTTTAAATTTGGTTGCATAGGTATGTTTCAATGAATCCTTACGTACGTAATAAAACAGGCTGTCTTTTTTATCGATCAGTATTTTCTCCAGTTCTTTTTCAGAAATGGTACTGATATTATTTTTTAGGGAGTCGACTTCTCTCCAACTTAGTTTTACTTCAGTTCTTTTTCCTTCGTGTTTGGCTGAAGCATCTGCATAAATAGAAATTCCTTTTTCATCTATGCCAACAAAGTTTTTTACCTCATGGTCTTTTGAAAAATAAAGCTCTAACTTACTCTGGTAATATACCTGATCACTCTGTGCCTGTATAAATAGGGGAAGGAAAAAAAGACTTATTTTGCTTATAATTAATGTTGTACGCGATATTTTTTGAAGAATGAATGACATCAGGAGCATAGATTTTTCACCTGAGTGGAGATTTACTGCAAGCCGGAGCGGAGGCAAAGGCGGCCAGAATGTAAATAAAGTTTCCACTAAGGTTGAGTTGCATTTCGATTATATGAATTCGGTGTTATTGAACGATGAACAAAAACAGCTTATTGGTACAAAGTTAGCTTCATTCATAAATAAAGAAGGAATTTTAAAAATAGTATCGCAGGAAGACCGTAGCCAGCTGGCAAATAAAAGGGCCTGCATGGATAAATTCTACCTGTTGCTCGAAAGGGCCTTCAGGAAAACCAAAAAACGTATAGCATCGCGCCCCAGCCATTCGAGTAAAGAAAGAAGGCTGAAGTCTAAGAAGGTAATATCGGAAAGGAAAAAATTGCGCAGAAACTGGGGGGAATAAAGCCTCATTTTAAGGTATACGTTCAAAAATACCGATTTGTTGATTTTCAGCGACATATCCCGGGGTTTATATTTAAGAAGTTTTTATTCAGGGAGATATATTATTTTTCTACATTTGCCTACGACATGAATTCGACCTTGGCTGAAATTCGACCATCAGGCATACTATTTGCCGTATTTGTTTGTATGCTTTCTTGCCTCCAACCCGTTTATGGGCAGGATAAAGTATGTCTGCAGAATGCAATTTCGTATAAAGCCGGAAAATTCTCATTCTCAGCATGTAGTGGCGATTTTAACGGTGATGGAAAGCCTGATGTTGCCGTAGTAAATTACAACGGGAACGACATGGTTATTTTAATGAATAAAGGTGACGGAACTTTTAAAGATCCTGTTATGTATTCAACAGGCCATTATCCGACCAGTGTAAAATCGGCTGATTTTAACGGTGATGGAAAGATGGACTTGGCTGTCAGTAATGTAGGTAGCGAAACCATATCAATATTCTTAGGAAACGGAGACGGAACCTTTAAAGCAGCAATGGATTTTCCCGGAGGCCCATTTCCATGCTTTGTAGCAGTATCTGATTTTAACCATGATAAGATCATGGATATTGCTATATCCAATGATAGTAGTAATACAGTAACAATAATGATTGGGAAGGGCGATGGCACTTTCACGCAGTCAGGAATATACAGGGTAGGCGAATATCCATCTCCAATTGTAGTTAATGATTTTAACGGTGATGGTAATGATGATTTGGCGGTTACCAATACCGGTGGAAACAGCGTTTCTGTTTTAATAGGTAAAGGCGATGGAACTTTTGCTAAAGCCGGCGAATATTCAGTAGGTAGTTATCCGAACTGCGTTGCTGCGGGCGATTTTACTGGTGACGGCAAAGTTGATATTGCGGCCGTAAATAGTGCAAATGGTACTGTTTCTATACTCACGAATAAAGGAGATGGTACATTTGCTAAAGCTGTTAACCTTATTGCCGGCGGTGGTGGGCCAATATCTATAGTAGCAGTTGATATAAACAAAGATAAGAGCATCGACCTAGCGTTATGTAATGCCGGAACGAACAATATTTCAGTATTGATTAATGATGGCAAAGGCAATTTTGCTGACCCTATTTTGTACCCTTCGGGTATATCTCCTGTATGTATTTTGGTTGATGATTTCAATAAAGACGGATATTGGGATTTTTTAACTGTAAATAATAACGAAACGGGCTCTATATCAGTTTTTCTTGGTTGCCCTTCCAAGCAGTAGTAAAGTCACATAATTCTTGATTTTCTTTAGTAAATTTGCATAAATTCTTACCGAATAAAAAACAATGTACATTCAACAGATATATACAGGATGCCTTGCACAAGCGGCTTATTATATTGAGTCGGAAGGAGAAGCTGCAATTATTGATCCTTTACGTGATATACAAGTGTATATGGATATTGCAAAGGCAAGGAATGCAAAGATCAAATACATTATGGAAACCCATTTCCATGCCGATTTTGTTTCCGGCCACATTGACCTGTTAAAGAAAACAGGAGCTAAAATTATCTACGGCCCTGGCGCTCAGGCAGGCTATGATATTATAGCTGCAGAAGATGGACAACAATTTAGCCTTGGCAAATGTAAAATAGAACTTATTCATACCCCGGGCCATACATTAGAATCGTGCTGTTTTTTAGTAAAAGATGAAAAGGGAAAAGCAGTTTCCATATTTACAGGGGATACGCTTTTTGTGGGTGATGTAGGTAGGGTGGACCTTGCTGCAAATTCGCATCTTAGCAAAGAAGAATTAGCATCGAAACTATATGATTCCATAGAGAAACTTAAAAAACTTTCTGACGATATTATAGTTTATCCTGGCCATGGCGCAGGTTCGGCATGTGGTAAAAATATTGGTACTGAATCTACCACCACAATAGGCGCTCAGCGAAAGAATAACTATGCATTACAACCTATGAGCCGTGAAAAGTTTGTAGAAATGATGGTTGATGGATTACAAACACCACCGCAGTATTTCTTTATTGATGCGGTGATAAACCGTAAAGGGTACGAAAACGATATGGATGCACTTATTGATAAGAATGTGCGTGCATTGGATGCTACTCAGTTTAAAAAGCAAATGGAATCGGATGGAGTTATACTCGATACACGTGGTGCTGAAGATTTTGCGAAGGAACATATTCCGGGTGCAACGAATATAGGCCTTGGGGGACAATTTGCTATTTGGGTAGGAAGCATTTTTAAGAATGAGAATTTCCTGCTTGTGTGTGATGAAGGAAAAGAAAAAGAAGCTGTAATGCGATTAGGCAGGGTAGGCTACGATAAAGTTGCCGGATACCTGAAAGGCGGAATGAAAGCATGGAAAGAAGCGGGTAATAAAACACAAAATATCGAATCAATTTCAGCCGACGAGTTTGTGAAACGTATGAACGATGGCAGCAAACTAATTGATGTAAGAAATGAAGGTGAACTTGCCAAAGGCTCCATAAAAGATGCTATAAATATTCCTTTAGCTGAATTGCCTAAGACAGTTTCTTCGCTTGATAAGAATGCCCATTATTATGTTTACTGTCAGGGAGGCTATAGGTCTATGGTAGCAAATTCAATATTGCAAAAGAATGGTGTTGCCAAAATTACCAATGTTGCAGGCGGAATGGGAGCTATTGCCAAAACAGGAGTAAAGCTTGAAATAGCCGCTGAGGTTTAACCTCCTATGTTAAAGGAAACTAAAAATACATTGGACTTTAATGATTTAATTGACTGAGTGTAAATACTATTATCATTAATTAATAGGTTATCTATCCCTTGTGAATATTTTAGCTCTATTCCCAGTTTAAAATGCTTCATAAATATTTTTAATCCCCCTCCTCCTTCATAAGCCATGTCATTTTTCATAAGCCTTAAAGTGCCATCAATTCCAGTTACTTGTTGATTTCCTTGAGATGCAAAGTCATAAGTATATTTTAGGCCTGCTAATGCAAAGAATTGAAAATTCCCGAAGCGTTTCGAAATAACTTTGATATCTAATGGAAAATCAAGAAATGTAGATTCTATCCTTTTAGTCACAGTGAAGGTATCGACTTTTCCAATAAATGAATACGCAATATCTCGTTCAGCAAATGATAGATCAGGAGCAAAGTGTAATTTAAAGTGTTTTCCAATCTTGTATTCAGTGACTATACCTATGTTAAAACCAGTTTTAGGGTGTGAATAAACACCTTTTAAAGTGTCATTGAAATATGAAGCTAAGTTAGGTGTGGGTTGAAGTGTAAAATTGGTAACATTAATAGCAAATAAAAAGCCGAAGTGAAACTTAGTTGAATCGTAACTGGCAAAATTCATTGTTTGTGCTCTTATTGTTTTACAGGTAGTAAGAAGCGCAACAAGAAAAAGTATTTTAGTATAATACTTATAGCGCTTTTGAAAGTTAAAAAAAGCTGTGGTTATTTTGAGCATTTAAAAGAATGTTAACCCTCAAAAGTAAACGATACAAGAAATACTTTTGATTTAAGTGATTCAAGGGATTCAGTATAAACACTGTTATCCCTGATAATAAGATTCCGTATTCCCTGCGAAAGTTTCATTTCAATTCCGAACTTAAAATACGGCAGGAAGAACTGTAACCCTGCACCTGCTTCATAAGCATAATCGTTACGGATAATACGTACCGTTGCATTTGTACCTGCCAACTGTTGGTTAACACCTGTTTGAGATGCAAGATCGGTAATATATTTTCCGCCTGCCAATACATAGGCCTGAAAATTAGTCAGTCGTTTAGAAATCAATTTAACATCAAGCGGAAAATCTAAAAAGGTTGATTGTACTTTCTTGGTTACGGTAAAGGAATCTACTGTTCCCTGGAAAGTATAAGCGAGGTCACGTTCAGAGAAAGCAAGGTCAGGTACAAAGCGAAGTTTAAGGTAAGGTGCTATTTTTATTTCTGCTACAATACCCAGGTTAAAACCTGTTTGCGGGCTTGAATAAATAGTTTTCAGCGTATCCTGAAAATGTCCTCCAAGGTTCGATATAGGCTGAACCACAAAATTCGTGCTGTTAACTGCTATGATAAAACCAAAGTGAAGAGCAGTATGATCGTATCCTGCAAGGTTCATTTCCTGTGCCTGGATTTTATTCCCCATTGGGAGAATGAAAAGAAACGGCAGAAATATTTTTACAGTGCGCTTGCGCATTGCGTATAAAAATGAAGTTTTTTGGGCATTTGCCAGCATAGATTGGATTAACGCAATATCAGCCATTTTATTTCGCAACCCCTTGTTTTTTCGCTACATATATCGATGCAACACCCATTGTTTGAGGATAATGGTGCGCATCTATATAGCCTACTTTGTTAAGAATATCAATAAATGCATTACCTGTGGGGAATACACTTACAGAGCGATTTAAATAATTATATGCTTTACCATCTGAAAAAATACTACCAATTGCAGGGCATATGTTAGTCATATATGCTTTATACAGCCGCTTAAATGGCATATTTTCAGGATCTGAGGCCTCTAATATCAGTATTGCACCATTTGGCCTTAAAACCCTATACATTTCGGAAAGCCCCTTTTCAAGGTCTTCAAAATTACGTACACCAAAGGCTGAACTCACCAGGTCAAAAGATGCATCGGGGAAAGGAAGATTTTCACTATCTGCTTCTTTCAATTCAATTGTTGAACTTAGTCCTTTACGTTTCATTTTCTCTCTGCCTAATTCCAGCATTACCTCTGCAATATCAATGCCGATGATCTTTCTTGGCTTCAGCCGCATCATTTCAACAGCAAAATCACCGGTGCCGGTAGCTACATCAAGTATATCTTTAGGTTGATAGGGTGCAACAAGTTTTATCGCTTTTCTTCTCCACAGCGTGTCAATTCTTAGTGTCAACAGGCGATTCATAAAATCGTAACGGGGTGCGATGGAGTTGAACATTTTGCGTACCTGTTCCTTTTTACTCAGGTTTGTTTCTTCGTAAGGTGTAATAACAGGGCGAGAGCTCATTTGCTTATAGATATTGCTTGGCTTCAGCCAGCAATTGTTCTTTGTTTACAGGTACAACCCCTGATTTTTCACAAACCTGTCCGCCAGCAAGGTTAGAAAGGTACGCTGTGTCGGTAGGCGACAAACGAACAGCACAGCATAATGCGGCAACACTAACAACGGTATCTCCTGCACCCGAAACATCAGATATGTTACGAATATGGGCAGGTATTAACTTTTTATCGGTTTCAGAATTTACATACACACCATATTCTGAAAGTGTGATAAGTGCAATGTCTATCTCTTGTTTCTTACGTAATACTTCTACTGTTCTGCGCATAGTTTCCATATCCTTTGCACTGAGGTCTGCACCTAATCCTTCTCTTAATTCTTTCAGATTAGGTTTGAAAAGGGTTACTTTCCTGTATGCAAGAAAATTCCTTTTTTTTGGGTCAACCACCGTAGGTATATTGTGCTTTTGAGCCAGTGAAGTTACCTTGTCAATAAGCGAAGCTGAAATAACTCCTTTATCGTAGTCTTCAAAAATGATAACATTAACCTTTCCACTTGTTATGAATTTTTCAACTTGTGCAAAAAGTTTATCTGAATGCGATTTGGTAATATTTTCATCAACCTCTTCATCAATACGTACTATATGATGATTACTGCTTATTATACGTGTCTTGGTTGTGGTTGGGCGGTCTTTAACACGTATCAACCCTTGTACAGGAAGTTTTGTGTCCTGCATTATTTTCACAAGCCTGTCGCCATTATCATCATCGCCTATAATACCGCATAAGTAAGGAGTTGCTCCCATAGCCTGGATATTAATTGCCACATTACCTGCACCACCAAGACGGTTGTCTTTTTTACGGACACTTACAATTGGCACAGGTGCTTCAGGTGATATACGGCTTACATCGCCCCAGTAATACGAATCGAGCATAAGGTCGCCTATTATAAGAGCGTTTACCTTATTGAATGAATTGAATATTTTTCCCAGATCTGCAGAATTCACAATGATTTATTTTAAAAGTGCAAGCGATTCTTTCATTCTTTCCAAAGCCTTTACCAATAATTCTTCGGCGGCAGCATATGAGAAACGAATATGGTTATCATCTCCAAATGCTGCACCCGGCACAAGCGCTACTCTTGCATTATCAAGCAGAAAGAAACAAAGATCAGTCGCATTATTTATTTGCGTACCGTTATATGATTTGCCAAAGTAATAGCTCACATCAGGAAATACATAAAAAGCGCCATCAGGCACATTTGCTTTCATTCCCGGTATTTCTTTCATCATTCGTAATACGGTGTCTCTGCGCTTTTTAAATGTATCACGCATTGAGAATGTAATAGAAGGATCAAGTGAAACCGCCTTCTCAGTGGCTTTTTGTCCTATAGAGCAAGTAGCAGATGTTACTTGCCCTTGTATTTTATCGCAGGCTTTTGCAATAGCCAGCGGAGCGCCTAAATAACCAACTCTCCAGCCAGTCATAGCAAATGCTTTTGAAACGCCATTAACGGTTATAACTCTATCCTTAACTGATGGAATAGTACCAATGCTTTCTGTTTTTCCAATAAAATTAATATGTTCATATATCTCGTCTGATATAATTGTTATTTGAGGATATTCAGCAAAAACAACCGCAATATCTTCAAGCTCTTTTTTAGAATAAATAGAACCTGTAGGGTTACATGGTGAACTGAAAATGAAAAGCTTTGTTTTAGGTGTAATAGCTTTCTTTATCTGTTCAGGAGTTACTTTGAAATTGTTTTCTATACCTGCCTTTACCAGCACACTCTTACCCTCTGCCAGGCGAATGATCTCCAAGTAGCTTACCCAATAAGGCACAGGAACTATAACCTCATCACCCGCGTTAATAAGACTTAATACAGCATTAGCAATTGATTGTTTTGCTCCGGTAGATACAACTATTTGTTCGGCACTGTAATCGAGATTATTGTCGCGTTTAAATTTTTTGGAGATGGCCTCACGTAATTCTAAATAACCTGCCACGGGAGTGTAATAACTAAAATTATCATCAATAGCCTTTTTTGCCGCTTCTTTTACAACCTCAGGAGTTGTAAAATCAGGTTCACCAAGGCTAAGGTTTACAATATCAATTCCTTTGGCTTTTAGTTCCCTGCTGCGCCTCGACATAGCAAGTGTCTGCGATTCAGATAAGCCAGAAACACGGGCTGACAATAATTCCATATACAATATGCGTTATAGAGGTAGCAAAGCTACAAAAATCCTTCATAGACCTTTAAATGCTCTCTAGTAAAGCACTAAAGGCTATATAAATAAAGGAGAATACGATATTTTTATGCCTTACTGAACGCTTTTAGCCTTCTTGTTCAGTTCATCAACAATTTTTTGCTGATTGCTTATCTCAGTCTGCTTTTTAGCCTGGTCGCTCTTGTTATTTTCAATAGCATCCTGATCTTTCTTGATCTTGTTTTGATAATCGGCTATATCGCTGTTCATATTCTTATTATCTTTTTCAAGGTCCTTTTGCTGGCCGTTGAGTTTATCCAGGGCTTTTTGTTGTGTCTTTACCAGGTCGTTCAAAGCAGATGTTGTCATTTTAACAGAAAAATCGTGCATTATCTTTTCAGCTATTTTGTATTTATCTGCATGGGCTGATGAGGATAAATAAGCACCTCCAAGATCAAAAGCAACTATAAGTTCAACCTCGCCATCTTTTTTTACATCAAAGCGGGCATATATATCTATTGTATTGTTTCCCATTTCCTTAATGGTTGCATTATCAGCGAACATTATGCCTTTTGATGAAGATATTTTCTGTGCATTGTAATCTTTCATCAGCGACTTCCATTCTTTTTCAATATCGCCCTCATCGGCACCGTATATGCTAACCACAAGTGCATTGTTCTTGCCTTTACCAAGGTCTTCTGATCGTTCATGAACCTGTATCTTTTGTCCCCATGAATGTGAAAAGAATATGCATGATAGAAATAGTATAGTAAGTTTTTTCATGGCTTTAAAGTTTTAAGGTTTCTACAAATATAGAAGAATACTTTTTCTAAACAAAGCAATAAGAAGACTACTTTTTGGCTGATACCAATGCCTCACGTCGGCTAACTATGTATTGCCACACCAAATGGTAGTCGGTAGAATCTAATTTGGCTTTTCTACCCATTAATTTCATTATGCCCGGCCAATCGGCAACGCTAGATTCCAATAGATCTTTTCTGTCGTGGCAATCGTTACATTTAGTAGAGTAAAGTTCATATCCTTTTGTGAGTTCAATCTGGGTAGCGGAAGGCCAATGAGCCAGTGCAACAACAAGATCTATTTGTTGAGGAATGAATGGATCAGTTTTAGTAGTGGCAGGTTTTGTGCTCGTGCATTGAGCAACAACAAGGCCTATAATTATTACTATTAAAAAAGCTTTGTAGTGCTTAATAAAGGATATAATATGATTCATATATGTGTTAAGGTTAATAACAAGAGAGAAATTTTAAACTTCTTCTATATAATCCAAGTCTTTATTATATGTTTCATCTAATTTATAAAGTGAGAACAAAGCCAGGCCGATGCAAAGGACACCTGTAAAAAGTGCAGCATCCCATTTTCCATACAAAGGAATTAAAAAGGTAATAAGCGCATTAACACCAATGACAGATCCCCTAACAAAATTCGGAACCGTTGTAGTAACAGTAGCGCGTAGGTTTGTTCCGAATTGTTCTGATGAAACGGTTACAAATATTATCCAATACCCTTGTGCAATTCCAAGGAAGAAAATAATTCCGTAGAACAAGGTTGAACTTAAACCGAAAGAACAGAAATAAGCGGCTGTAAAAACAATAAGCACAGCAAAAGCCAACCACAAAGATTTTTTTCGCGAATGCAGTGCCTGGCCAATAACACCCCATAAAAAACTTCCAATAGAGGCACCTATATAATGTATCATTACTGCCCGTCCAGCAATTATGGTGCCATTTATATGAAGAACCTTATCTGAGAAATCATCGGAATACGCTATCAGGTAACCAATTATGTACCACACTGGAATACCCAAAAGGATACAATACAGATATTTTAGAAACCTTTTTCTATTGGTGAAAAGTGAAAGAAAATTACCTCTTGAAACTTGTTGCGTGTCTAATTTTTTAAACATACCTGATTCCACCACAAAAATCCTAAGTACTAGTAATAACAAACCTAATATTCCACCCATTAAATAAGCCATTTTCCAATTGAACCCTGCTGTAATTGCGTACCCCAATACAGCGCCAAGTATGCCTATTGCTCCGACCATGGTGGTTCCAAAGCCACGTTTTGCTGTAGTCATTACTTCCGATACAAGTGTAATACCAACCCCAAGTTCACCGGCAAGGCCGAAACCAGCAATAAAACGCATAGTTGCGTATTGTGCAATATTCACCACAAAAGCATTAGCTATATTGGCTAATGAGTAGATAAGAATTGTAAAAAAAAGTACCGATAATCTTCCTTTTTTATCACCTAACACACCCCATAAAATTCCTCCGAGAACCATACCGAGCATTTGCATGTTCATCAGGAATTTCCCTTGGGTAAGAAGATCTTCCCCTGCATAACCCAATGCTTTCAGGCTTGGAACGCGCACAATATTAAATAATACAAGATCGTATATATCGACAAAGTAACCGAGGGCTGCAACAATTACAATTATATTTAAAGTACGCGATGTAAGATTCGTCACAATATGTTTTAAGAAAAATTGCGAGGCTAAAATAATCAGTTTTTAACCAATATGGCAAATTCAGCATTGAATTGTTTTTAAGTTTGCAGCATATTATGATTGATTATTTTGAATTCACCATACTTGTTTTTGTCGGAGCTTTAAGCGCGGGCCTTCTGGGCGCAATGTCGGGGCTTGGTGGTGGTGTAGTGATAGTTCCATTGCTTACATTGGTTTTTCATGTCGATATTCATTATGCTATCGGGGCTTCCCTTGTGGCGGTAATTGCGACTTCTACCGGTGCCGCTTCTGCTTTTGTGAAAGAGGGTTATTCCAATATACGCATTGCTATGTTTCTTGAAATGGCAACTACTATAGGCGCTATTGTTGGCGCGTTTGTTGCAAAAGATATTTCTCCGGGAACGATAGCTATAATATTTGGCTGCATGCTTATCTATTCTTCTTTTGCATCGCTAAGGGAGCCAAGGATACCTGCAAGTTATAACGTAAGCAAGCTGGCAGAAAAACTAAAAATGAATGCCAGTTATCCTACAGTTGATGGTCCGAAGTCGTACAAGGTCTATAATATTTTCGGGGGCTTTTCTTTAATGACGGTAGCGGGTGTGCTTTCAGGCTTACTTGGAGTGGGTTCAGGCGCTGTAAAGGTATTGGCAATGGATAAGATCATGAAAATTCCATTTAAGGTATCTACAGCAACCAGCAATTTTATGATCGGGGTTACTGCAGCAGCAAGCGCTGGTATTTACCTGCATAGGGGTTATATCGATCCTGCTATTTCTATGCCTGTAATACTTGGTGCCTTGGGTGGTTCTGTACTTGGTGCAAGGTATATGGTGAAGGCAAGAATTAAATCGCTCCGTTATATTTTTTCTGCTATTATATTTTTACTTGCTGCCGAAATGATCTACAATGGTATTACTCATAAGTTCGGATGATAAAAGGGAAAAGCTGGAACGATAGCGATATAGAATTGTATTTAAGTCGCCTGATGCGTTACGGCATTGTGCTTGCTTCGGCAATTGTAATTACAGGCTGTGTGGTATTCCTTACAAAGAGTGGCTCATCGCTTCCGCAGTATAGCAAGTTTGTCGGGGAGCCCGAGCAGCTTACGAATGTACCCGGAATTTTTTCTGCTTTTCTTACTTTTAGCGGCAAGGGCCTTATTGAATTTGGCCTGCTCATACTCATTTCTATCCCGGTAATGAGGGTTGCTTTTTCCCTGGTTTCATTTGCGGTTGAAAAAGACAGGACATATGTGTTTATAACACTTGCTGTACTTATTCTGTTACTCTACAGTCTTTTTGGCCAAAACTGATCAGGATTTTCTTCGTCTGAATAATTTAGTAAAGAAGCGTGTATATGCTTCTTGCTCAAATAAAGCAGAATCCAACGATGCTTTATAAGTAAAGAAAGCACCGAGCGGCAAAAGCACAGCCGATGGTAACCATAAGCCCGTTTGTACTGTCATTACTTCCTGTGCAGCCGATTTTATACCAATTATTGTGAGAATATAAAACAATATGAAGAATATGGCTGACACCACAACTGGCATTCCGAGCCCCCCTTTCCTTATAATTGCCCCGAACGGTGCTCCTATGAAAAATAAAAGAAAACAAGCAGCAGCAAAAGTGAATTTCTTATGTATTTCAATTCTTCTTTTAATAATATCATCACTTATTGTTTTTTGAGAATCTGTGTTGCCCTGAACAAATTGTAAAGCATTCCTGGCATTATTTATAGCTGCCTCAACTACATTTATCTTTACCTGCTCTGGTAAATTACTTGTACCACTTAACCGAGATTTATCTAAATGCAATGTGTCAAAATATGCACGATTGAAATCAGTATAGAATTGTGCTTTGGTTTGTGCAAAAACACCCGTCATTGAGTCAGCCGTAATTTTTAACTGCTTTATATTCAGCATTTCAGTATGACTTTTGAAGAAATCTTCGTTTGTACGGCTGAACCTGAAATTAGAGAGGTCAAAGTAAATAGTTTGCTCTTTGAAATTATTTATCGTTAAAGGATGTGTCATTCTATAGCTTGCATTGTCAATCATTTCCTGGTATGCGTTGCCATCGAACAAATTAAGGACAAGATAACGCTGGTCAGCCGACATTTTCATTTTGCCCCATTTTGCCAGTATTATTTTAAAATCTCCACCTTCCTGGTGTATATTATCAGGGTCAGAATGGTCATATATCATCACATTATGTATGGTTTCCTGGTCCGGATCTTTTCTTCCTATTCGTATGCTATAGCCCTCAATGCCATTATAAAAAGTTTCCTGTTGAATATTCAACGCTGGTTTAGCAATGCGTATATCATAAAGCAATGCGTCTTTTTTCAGGTTGATCCAGGGCATAACATTATTTGCAAATACAAAGGCTCCTATAGATATTAGTATTATTAATACAATTAGCGGAGACATAATTTTAGGTAATGAAAGCCCGGCAGCTTTCATGCAAGCTAACTCTTGGTTTTCGGCCAGGTTGCCAAATGTCATAATAGATGCTAATAAAATGGCTAAGGGTAGGGCAAGAGGAATAAATGTAAGCGTAACAAATAGAATTATCTTGGCTATGATGAAGAATGCAAGGCCTTTTCCTACCAGATCGTCAATATATATAAATACAAATTGCATAAGAAACACAAAAAGAGCAATGGCAATGGTTAAAGCCAATGGCCCAATAAACGACTTAAGCATGTACCTGTGCAAAACCTTCATAGGGCGTAAAGATACCGTAAAAACGAAAAAGGAAATAAAAGAGTATCAAACTTAGGTGTCAACGAACAAATTTTTACTTTTGTTCAATACATTACCATGATCTATAATAAAAAATTAGTAGTTGTTTTACCGGCTTATAATGCTGAAAAAACCCTTGAGCAAACATACAAGGAAATACCCTTTGATATAGTTGACGAGGTAGTTCTGGTTGATGATGCAAGTAAGGACAAAACTGTGGAAGAAGCCGCAAGAATTGGGATTAAGCACGTTATAAAGCACGAGAAAAATAAAGGCTATGGTGGTAATCAGAAGAGCTGCTATAATAAAGCATTATCGCTTGGGGCAGATATTGTTATAATGCTTCATCCTGATTACCAATATACACCAAAGCTTATTCCTTCTATGGCCAATATTATTGCCCAGGATCTTTACCCAGTGGTTTTAGGCTCGAGAATATTAGGTAAAGGTGCATTAAGGGGAGGGATGCCTATGTATAAGTATATTTTTAACCGCTTTCTTACATTAAGCCAAAATATTATGATTGGCCAGAAGCTATCCGAATACCATACGGGTTACAGGGCTTTTTCGCGAGAGGTATTGGAAACTATACCGTTCGATAGATGCTCAGATGACTTTGTGTTTGACAACCAGATGATTTCGCAGATATTTTATGCCGGGTTTGAAATTGGTGAAATAACATGCCCTACAAAATACTTTGAAGAAGCTTCTTCCATAAACTTTAGCCGAAGTACAACTTATGGTCTCGGAGTTTTAAAAACCTCGCTCAATCACCGCCTGCAGAAAATGGGAATAATTCATTCTCCCATTTATGAGATGAATAAGAAGAAATAGCCCTGAAATTTGTACTTTTGTACTCCCTAATTTTCTAAAACAATATTGTTATGTCTAACGCATTTTATAAAGTACCACCTGCTAAAAATGAACCCGTAAAATCGTATGCTCCGGGAACATCTGAAAGAGAAGAATTGAAAAAGACGCTCAAGCAATTTATGAAAGAGCAAAAGGACGTGCCAATGCACATTGGTGGAAAAGAAGTGCGTACCGGTAAAACAGCTACTATCCGTCCTCCGCATAATCACAAGCACATTGTTGGGCAATATCATAAAGGAGATGCGTCTCATGTAAAGAAAGCAATTGAAGCTGCGAACAAAGCAAAAGAAGACTGGAGCCATATGCCTTGGGAGCAAAGGGCAGCTATATTTCTTCGTGCGGCCGACCTTATGGCAGGGCCATACCGTGCTGCCATGAATGCGGCCACAATGATAGGGCAATCGAAGAACGCATACCAGGCTGAGATAGATGCCGTGTGTGAACTGGTTGACTTTTTCAGGTTTAATGTTCAGTACATGACCGATATATATCACATGCAACCTGAATCTCCGGCATTAACCTGGAACAGAACAGAGCATCGTCCATTGGAAGGATTTGTTTTTGCATTAACCCCTTTCAATTTTACTTCAATAGCAGGTAACCTGCCTTCAGCACCTGCATTAATGGGTAATACTGTTGTATGGAAGCCATCGAACACGCAGATATATGGCGCCAATATGATAATGGAGATATTTGAGAAAGCAGGGTTACCTCCGGGTGTCATCAACCTGGTTTACGCATCAGGCCCTGAAGCGGGCGATGTAATATTCTCACACAGAGATTTTGCCGGTATACATTTTACAGGTTCTACCGAAGTATTCAACGGAATATGGAAAACGGTTGCCAATAATATGGATACTTACAAATCTTACCCTCGCCTTGTTGGAGAAACAGGTGGAAAAGATTTTGTAGTAGCGCATGCATCTGCTGATCCTAAAACTGTTGCTGTAGCTCTTTCACGTGGTGCTTTTGAATACCAGGGACAAAAATGTTCTGCAGCATCAAGGGCTTATATTCCGGCTTCTATATGGAAGGAAGTAAAACAATATTTATGTGAAGATCTTGCTTCATTCAAAATGGGCGATGTAGAAGATTTTTCAAATTTCATTAATGCTGTTATCGATGAGAAATCTTTCGATAAGATCAGCAATTATATTACCAAAGCGGAAAAAGATAAGGATGCAACTATAATTGCAGGCGGTAAGTTTGATAAATCGAAAGGATACTTTATTCAACCAACAGTTATTCAAACTACCAATCCGTATTACACAACCATGTGCGAAGAAATCTTCGGGCCTGTGTTAAGTGTGTATGTATATGATGATAAGAAGTTCGAAGAAACCCTCGATATTGTTGATAAAACATCGACCTACGCACTTACCGGTGCTATACTTGCGCGAGACAGGGATGCTATATTACTGGCTTCACGTAAACTTGTAAATGCGGCAGGTAACTTTTATATAAATGATAAGCCTACCGGCGCAGTAGTTGGTCAACAACCTTTTGGCGGTGCAAGAAAATCTGGGACTAATGACAAGGCCGGGTCTATGCTTAACTTATTACGTTGGGTATCTCCACGCAGTATAAAAGAGAATTTTGTACCTCCTACTGATTATCGTTATTCTTTCCTTCACGAGGATAAGAAAGGGAAATAACACTCCGGTATAGATCTTCGAGTTTAGCAGCAATTACCTGTTCTGAGAACTGGGCTTTAGCATTTTCAGTAATCTTTAAATGATTGAATGAGGCGTACTTGTAGAATATATCTAGCATTTTTTGCTGCATATCCTCAACATCATTAAGCTCGCAAATAAGCCCGTTGTTCTCCGTAATAAAATCTTCCGGCCCTTTGCAACGGGTTGTAAGGACAGGGTTTCCCCTGAATAATGCTTCTGCTGCTGCCATAGAAAAGCTTTCCTTTTCAGAAGATATTACTACAACATGAGAGGAATCCAACAAGGCAATTAGTCCCTTCTGATTCCTATGTCCGACAAGTTGTATCTGTTTCTCCATTTGCAATGAAAGAATAAGTTGCTTCAATTCATTTTCCAGCTTGCCATTTCCGATAATTGTAAGGTAAACATCATTATTATCCTTAAATGCTTTTGCAAAAGCTTCAATTAATATATCTTGTCTTTTTCTTCTTGCAAGTTCTCCTATATTTAAAAAATGAAAAGGCTTTGTCTTTTTAGGGAAAACAGGTAGAGGGCTATCGGCAAAATCATTATTTATCATGTTAGGTATCATGATAAAAGGAGCATGGAAAAGTTTTTCGTTGAATTCTTTGTAGAATTTGCTCACCGTAGTTCTCGCGGAAGCCTTTTGTATCATTTCAAGCCGTTCCTCTTGGGTTTCATAAGAATTAAAATGATCGACCTTGTCAATAAACATAGAATGCTCCGTAATAACATACGGGATATTGAAAGTCTTACTTAAATGAGCGGTTATGTAACAATAATTGGCAATTCCATGATGATGGATCACATCGGGCTTACCATTGCTTGAAATATATTTTGCGAACGATCTTTCAATGAATTTGAGAAATGCGTTTTTCTGCGCTAAAATGGGATTCGATGAGAAACGTGTAGGAGCAAAGTTTACAAAATCTCCGGCAAAAGGTGTTGTGTTCTTTCCTTTCAGCCAGTTACTTAGAGGCTCTCCTTTTAATTTTTTCTTCAGCCATGCCATTGGACTGTAATATTGAAACATGAAAACAGTCGCCTTGTTTCCGGCATCTACCAATGCGTCTGCCTGGTCGCGTACAAATAAACCAGTAGCCTTGGCAGGAGAGGGATACCATGTCGAAATAATAGCAATATGTAGCTTTTTACCCGGCATTACACCAAATTGAATTTACGTTTTACTCTATAATGGGTCCAATTAATAGAGCCTGCAATCGCTTTAATTCTTTCAAGGGCTTTTTCTTCGCCGAGTAATATTTTGTAATTTCTGACATCGAATACTGTATATGCCCTTTTAGCGAAATCAAACTGGCTTTTAGTATATACAAGTGCTCCTCTTTTTAACAGGAAATAACACATCATGTTCAACGTAGTTTCTTTATCAGGATATTTTCCTGAATACGTATATCCAGCAACAAGTGTAAACCGTAATGCAAGTAGATCTGCTATTTGGGTAAGCTTATTTTGTACAGCAAAGAAATGTAAGATAGTGGCATATTCATTATCAAACTGATCCTCCTTACTACCCGATTTGGATTCCGAATGATAACGAAAGTAAACTAATATATCATCAATAGATTTGACTGAATCTATGCCATATTTCTGAACATATTTAGTCCACAATTCCCGGTCCATTATATAATGTAATGACTCGTTCATGGGCATAAATTCTGCCATTGTTTTTCTTCTGAAAAAGGTAGCAGGTTGATTGATGTCAGGGAAGCGTAAATTGAACTCTAATCCGCGATTAGGGCCTATTGTCGCCACACCTTTTTTCTGTATTCCATCTTCAGTAAACAATATACTTGTACCACAAACAACATTTACTGATGGATTTGAGAATGCTTCAAGCACTTTACTTAAGGCTCCTTCGGCATAATAATCATCACTATTTAGCCAACCGATAATTTCACCGGTGGCTTTAGCAAAACCCTTATTTACTGCATCTGTCTGACCCTTATCAGGTTCGCTTGTCCAGTAAGCAAGTTTACCAGTATGTCTTTCTAATACCTGTTTTGAATTATCTGTACTTCCTCCGTCAATAACAATATGCTCAAGGCCATTAATGCCCTGTGAGTAAACCGACAGTATATTTTCTTCAAGGTATTTCCCTTGATTATAACTGGGGGTAATAATGCTAATTGGTACCGGCATTTTTACAAACCCTGCAGTTGATCGAGTATAAGATGCAATATGGTTGAGTGAAGATTTTCTACAATTCCATAACTGCGTGTTGGGATAATAATATTCGCATCTCCCATTTTTCCTAGAGAGTTGTCTTTATTAAAACCACTCAATGTAATAACCTTGCCACCCATTTCCTTTGCTTTTCTGGCGGCATTAAGTATATTCTTCGATTCGCCTGAGCTGCTAATAGCAATTAACAGATCGCCGGGCATGAACTGGAAATTGATCCATTCTTCCATGGCTTTTTCCCAGCCATAGTCGTTGGCAAAGCAGGTTATCATTGCAGGGTCGGTAAATGAATACGTGCGTTTGCTGAGCATTTTCATGAAATCCTCCATCATGTGAGAGCAGATAGAGTTAGAGCCGCCATTACCAACAAAAGCTATCCTGTTGTGTGTGCGTATAAGTTCCAAGGCTTTTTCCGATGCTGATTTAACTTCAGCAGACGAAAGATAAGCTGAGAATTCTTTATGATATAATTCAAGTTGTTTCATATTCCTGTTATGGTATAAAGTATGGTACAAAAATAAGCATTTCCGCGCTTTGTTTTTTATTTTAATAAAAGCCTGAACCTTTTAGGAAATGTTCTTATTTTTATAATCTTTGTACAATAATGGCAAAAACCGCAGTAAAGGAACAGGGTGAAACCCCGTTAATGAAGCAATACCAAGGCATTAAGGCTAAGTACCCCGATGCGTTGCTTTTGTTCCGTGTAGGCGATTTTTATGAAACTTTTGGCGAAGATGCGGTAAAGGCCTCGGCTGTTTTAGGTATTGTACTTACGCGCAAATCGCTAGGCTATGGTGCAAATACCGAACTGGCCGGATTTCCTTACCATTCCCTCGATATTTACCTGCCGAAACTTGTGCGTGCCGGCCATAGGGTGGCTATATGCGACCAGTTAGAAGACCCGAAAACTACAAAGACAATTGTAAAACGAGGCATAACCGAACTGGTTACACCGGGTGTTTCATATAATGATAAGGTATTGCAGCATAACGCTAACAACTTCCTGGCAAGTGTTTTCTGGCAAGGAAAACAAGCGGGAGTATCATTTCTTGATGTGTCTACAGGAGAGTTTTTGGTAGCTGAAGGTGACAGGGATTATGTGGAAAAATTATTGCAGAGTTTTCAGCCAACGGAGGTATTATATCCCAAGGATAAAAAGAAAGAATATACCGAAATATGGGGTGAGAAGTTTTACAATTACCCGCTCGATGCATGGATATTTACTGAGGATTACGGACGTGAGACCTTATTAAAGCATTTCGGCACTCTTTCCCTAAAAGGATTCGGGGTAGAAGGAATGAAAGAAGCTGTGATAGCTGCGGGTGCAATTCTGCATTACCTTGCCGATACACAACACGATAAGGTTAAGCATATAAATAAAATTGCCCGTATCGAACGTGATCATTTTATGTGGCTGGATGAGTTTACTATACGTAATCTTGAGTTGATACATCCGTTGCACGATAAGGGAAGGTCCTTAATGGAAGTGCTTGATAAAACGGCTTCACCAATGGGCTCGCGCTTATTGCGCAGGTGGATCACCTTTCCATTGAAGGAAAAGGCTTTGATAGAGGAGCGGCTTGATATTGTAGATTTCTTATTGAGGCAAGAAGAGTTTTTTGAGAAGACGGAACAGCAAATAAGATTGATCGGTGATCTTGAACGTATAATTTCAAAAGTGGCTGTGGCAAGAATATCGCCACGCGAGGTTGTGCAGCTTAAAAACGCATTGCGTTCTATTGAGATTATTCAGTATGATTGTGCTGCAACAGGAAATGCTCACCTGAAAAAAATAGCGGAGCAGTTCAACCCTTGCAAAACAATGTCGGAGAGGATAGAGGCAGAGATAATGCCTGAACCGCCTGCATTGGTGAACAAAGGGAATGTAATAGCAAAGGGAGTAAATGCTGAACTGGATGAACTACGGGCAATCGCTTTTTCAGGCAAAGATTACCTGGTGCAGATACAACAGCGCGAAGTTCAGCGAACAGGGATACCATCCTTGAAAGTTGGTTTCAATAATGTGTTTGGTTATTACCTGGAGGTTACGAATACTCATAAAGATAAAGTTCCGCCAGAATGGATGCGAAAACAAACTCTTGCAAATTGCGAACGATATGTAACGGAAGAATTAAAGCAGTACGAAGAAAAAATATTGGGTGCAGAAGAAAAGATATTACACCTGGAAGAAAGATTATATAATGAATTAGTACTTGCCCTTGCTGACTATGTAATACCTGTGCAGCTTAATGCAGCGCTTGTTGCGCGTTTAGATTGCCTGATATCATTTGCCAAGGTTGCAAAACGAAATAATTATGTCCGCCCGCATATAGTTGAAAAAAAAAGTATAGATATAAAAAGTGGGAGGCACCCGGTAATTGAACAGCAGTTACCTCCCGGGATGAGTTATGTTTCTAATGATGTGTTTCTTGATGACGAAACTCAGCAAATAATGGTTATTACCGGCCCTAATATGTCAGGTAAATCTGCATTATTAAGGCAAGTAGCTTTAATAGTTATTATGGCCCAAATGGGTTGTTTTGTGCCTGCACAGCATGCTGAAATTGGTATAACAGATAAGGTATTTACAAGGGTAGGAGCATCAGATAATATTTCTTCCGGCGAGTCTACCTTTATGGTAGAGATGAATGAAACTGCAAGCATATTGAATAATATTTCTGATCGCAGCCTTATTTTACTGGATGAGATAGGACGTGGAACAAGTACATACGATGGTATTTCTATTGCATGGGCGATAGTTGAATACCTACACGAACATGCTGCCGGAAAAGCCAAAACACTTTTTGCCACACACTACCACGAACTGAATGAAATGGAAGTATTGTATAAGCGCATAAAGAATTTTAATGTATCAGTTAAAGAGGTAGGGAATAAGGTGATATTTTTAAGAAAGTTGGTTGCAGGGGGCAGTGAACATAGCTTTGGTATACATGTGGCGCGAATGGCGGGCATGCCGGTAAAGGTGGTGCAGCGGGCAAGTGAAGTGTTGAAACAACTCGAAAACACGCACAGCCCAGCCTTGCGTAATGAAGAAAAAGAAACAGGAAAAAAGGACGATTACCAATTAAGTTTTTTTCAACTTAATGACCCCTTGCTGGAAGAGATACGTGAAGAGATACAAAAAACAGATATTGATTCTTTAAGCCCGCTTGATGCCCTGGTTAAATTAAACAAGATCAAAAAGCATATAGAAGGTAAATAAATTACCTCATCCGGCCATTCTTGTCAGCAGTTTTTTTGCAATCATCCACATAGCCTTGCGCATCATCATCTCCGTTGTCAAGGGCTTTCTGAAAATAATCGCAGGCATCTTGCCCGGCATTATGCATAAACACTGCTACCTTATAATATGCTTCTCCATCTGTTGGCTTCAGGCGAATAACCTGTTTGTAGTCGTATTGAGCAGAGGCATCTTTACCCATATTTTCACAATCTTCTGCACGGTGCCTGTATGCATCAATAAAGGCCGGATTCATTTTAACTACTTTGGTAAGGTCATTAAATGCTTCCTGATATTTTTGTTTTGCCTCATACATCAATGCTCTTCTGTAATAAGCTTCGTAAGTTGATGAATCGAGTTTCAGTGCCGAAGTGTAATCCATTAATGCAGAATCGGGTTTCCCAATTCCATCATAAGCAGCACCACGATAAGCATAATAATTTGCAGAATCGGGGCAAATAAGTACAGCACAGTTCAGACTTTTTAAACCTTCCGCATATTCTTTCAGGTCAACATGGTTCTTGCCTGTTTTAAAATAATCCAACCCACACATTTGGCAAAAGCCATCTCTGTAAAGGTCTTTTGCTCTTTTTAGAGTGTCGTTGAAATGAATGGCTTTGGCAAGGTATACACATGAATTGGTTTTATCGCCACCAGTCTTTAATATAGCTCCAAGCTGGTAATATGCTTCGGCATATTTTTCATCAATTTTAATTGCCATGCTGAAATCATTACGGGCGCTGTCTGTTTCTTTGAGGTTTAAGCGTGCCATTCCTCTTTCGCAATAAGCCTGTGCCCATTTATGTTCGTAAGTGAAATTAGGAAACAAAAAATTCTTTTGAAATACGCCGGCGGTATCGTAAGTATAGACTTTCTGCAAATAAGCAGGTAGTTTATCGTGTATTGAATTTATATATTTTGAGAAATTATTTTCAGCTGAAGCATAGTTCTGCGTCATCATAGAGCCTTCGGCAATCTGCATGGCAATATCATCTTGTGCCATTGAGGGGATTACATAAAAGAATAGTAATACAAGAATAGCAAGTAGATATTTCTTCATAAGATATTTTTTTCGAGCATGGCAAATCTAAGAAGAAACTATGAATATAAAAAGCCTAAAATTTCAGAATATAAAACCTTAACAGAAGAGGTGAATTTATTTCCTTAAAATAGTAACAAACCCTTTTTTGACCTCATGGGTCTCAAGGGTTAGGATATAAAAATAAGTACCATCAGATTGTCCCGATCCGTTCCAATCGTTGTGATAGTCAGATGAATAATATACCTGTTGCCCCCATCTGTTAAAAATCTGCAGGTTGCTATAGGGGTATTTTTCAAGGTTAATGATACTGAAGGTACTATTGTTATCTCCGCTACCAGGTGTAAATACATTGGGCACCTGAACATCGCAGGCATTTACAGTTATAGTTATAGAATCGTTATTGTAAACGCAGGCTCCTGTGTCCAAAAGACTTATCTGCCTTGGGCCTGATGTGCGCCAGCTGAGTACATAGGGTCCGTTTCCACTACCAGATAATACATCTGCATCTCCAAATGACCATTGATATGTATTAGTTGGATTGTTATAAGGAAAGTTAACTGTTACTTTATCATTAGGGCAAACGGAATCTGATGGGCTTACAACAATGTTCAATGGGTTTGTTCCTCCCCTGAAACTATGACCACCTACAAAAACACCTGAATCAAACGAGTAATCATGTCCGTCGGCAATTGCAATTTTAATATGGTATGTTTGCCCACAAATAACACTCGATTTCGCCTTAATTACTGTTGTAAATCCACCATAACCCACAGTAGTGCCATTTAGGTTATCAGTATAATAGTTCGAATTGCTATTACAGCATGCCCCCCCATATACGCTTTGACTTGTGCAGTTTCCGTTTACAGTATTAATTGAAATGGGTATTGTTGTCCCTGGTATTACAGCCAGGTTTTTAGTGCTAGTTATACCCGGCCCGCTAATAAAGAATGCAAAAACATCATTATCTCCACATGTGTATTTTGGATATTCCTGGGAACCAAATGCAAAATCAAAACTGACTGTATCAGAAAATGGAATGAAGTCGAATTGCAGAATGCAGGCATCAAATGTAGAATCTCCTGAAATTGCTGACAAAGCAGAATCACCGGGAAGATTGTTATCCTCCCCCCTGCTATTCGTATTGTTAGGGCCGGCTGCTATTTTAACATTTCCCGTGGTCATTAATACCCCATTTGCTAAACCTATATTTGAATGAGTACCATCGAAATACCCAATTGCTCCTTTTGCTCCTGTATAAGTAATATTCGAAATCTTTATACTATTACTCAATAATACGTTTTGAACAAGGTATTGTGGGCTATGATTCGTATCAACAATCAGTTGGGCTTTCAGGGAATAAGCTCCTGAAATAAGCAATAAAGCAATAATTGTTTTTCTCAAACTATACACTCTTGCTGGCATAAGCAACAAAGTTAGAAAATAATGTATGGTAGATACAATAGAAATTGCATATTTGTAAACACTTTTTAAGAGCAAAAACCTAATGCATTTTGTATGAAAGAAATTAAGGAATATGTAAACGCTAACAAGCAGCGTTTTATTGATGAACTGTTAGAGTTTTTAAGTATACCATCTGTTAGCGCCGATCCTGCATATAAAAAGGATGTAGCAAAGACGGCAGAATGGGTTAAAAAATCGTTGCTTGATGCTGGTGCTGACAAGGCTGAAGTAGTTTCCACAAAGGGTCATCCGATAGTTTATGGTGAGAAAATAATAGATAAAAAATTACCAACAGTATTGGTTTATGGTCACTATGATGTGCAACCGCCTGATCCTATGGATCTATGGACATCTCCACCATTTAAGCCGGTTATAAAAGATGGCAAAATATTTGCCCGTGGCGCTTGCGACGATAAGGGACAGGTGTATATGCATGTAAAAGCATTTGAATTAATGATGCGTAAAAAGAACCTTCCTTGTAATGTTAAGTTTTTGATTGAGGGTGAAGAAGAAGTTGGTTCTGAGTCATTAGGTGAATTTGTAAAGAAAAATAAGAAAAAATTAGAAGCAGATATCATACTGATATCCGATACAGATATTATCGCAAACGATGTTCCATCTATCACTATAGGTTTAAGGGGCTTAAGCTACGTGCAGGTAGAGGTGACCGGCCCTAATCGCGATTTGCATTCAGGAGTTTACGGAGGTGCAGTGCCAAATCCAATTAATGTGCTTTGTGAAATGATAAATTCCATGAAGGATAAGAACGGCCACATAACAATACCTGGTTTTTATAAAGATGTAATTACCGTTTCGGCAAAAGACCGTAAAGATTTAAATAAGGCTCCTTTCAGTTTAAAAAAATACCAGCAAGATCTGGATATTAAAGAAGTGATGGGAGAAAAGGGATATACAACTGCAGAACGTACTTCTATCCGCCCGACATTTGATGTGAATGGAATTTGGGGTGGATATACCGGAGAGGGATCAAAGACTGTGATTGCATCTAAGGCGTATGCCAAAATATCGATGCGTTTGGTACCAAACCAGGATCCGCATAAGATCACTGAGCTTTTCAGCAAGCATTTTCAAAAGATCGCGCCCAAGTCAGTTAAAGTCAAAGTAACTCCGCATCATGGCGGCGACCCTGTGTTGTTAGAAACCACTTCAGCCGCATATAAAGCAGCGAGCAAAGCCATGGAAACATCATTCGGGAAAAAACCTATACCTACCCGCAGTGGAGGCAGTATTCCAATCGTTGCTCTTTTCAAAAAAGAGCTTGGCCTTGATTCAATATTATTTGGCTTCGGGTTGAATTCCGATAATATCCATTCACCAAATGAACATTACGGAATCTTCAATTATTTAATAGGAATAGAAACTATCGCATTATTTCATCATTTTTATGCTGAAACAGCCTCAAAATGAGTGAGATATAAATTTAATATACAATAGTTTGATTTATAGGGGCAAATGAATACATTTGCCCCTCATTTTTGCATCTTAATTTAAAAAATTATGAATAAAAAAGTACTTAAAAATGTCATTAAAGTACTAATGACGTTTATCGTTTTAGTAAACCTGAGTGGAATATTGGTTGCACAAACGTTTAATCTAAATACAGAAGAATTAAATTCAAAGTTCTTACAGGAAAAGCGAATAATTCAAAAAGAACTTGGTGCAAGTAATATTGATTTCAGGGCGTTTATGAACTTTTACCAACAACATGCAGATTCTGAAGAATATGCATTTATTAATATGGTTGGTACCAGTAAAATTACACAGAAAAATATAGATAAATATCTGGATAAGTATAAAGCAGAATATATAAACCTTTATAAGAATCTTGAAAAGATAAAGAAGGAATTTCCATCTACTTACACTGAATATAGTTCTTTCAAAAAGTCTCATGGCCCTGATACCGTTTGTAACCCTGCATGTAATAATGTCGATCTTTCAAATGGCACCCTAAGTGGTTGGTATGCTTATTACGGAATAAACAGTTCGGATACACTTACACGAGGAACCCAGTATGGTCCACCACAATTTTATATTACCGGTATAAACGGAGGAGCATGCGGCTCAGTGACACAGGCAGCAGGCCCTGATCCGGGTACTGGCAATGACTACCAGATAAAACTTATGACTGGTGCAAGCACAGATGCTTTGATACCATCCATACCGGTTGTCTCTCCTTATGGAGGTAATTACTCTGTAAGGTTGGGAGATACCACTTTTCCCAATCGTGGCGTAGCTATATTCAGCCAGAGGTTTAACGTTACACCAACCAATAAAGTTTTGACTTATCAATACGCAGTAGTATTGGATAATCCAAATTCCGGACCAGGTAACCCACCTCATACCTACTATCAACAGCCGATTTTTAATGTAACTATGCTCGATCAGAATGGTGATACAATTAAAGGTTGTGGTAATTACAATGTTGCATCTGGGGGAGCCGCCGCAAACGGATTTCAAACATTAATGTGGACTAACCCATATAACAATAACCTTGTAGATTCTGTTGAATATAAAAACTGGAGTTTTGTATATGTGCCTTTAGAGAAATATGTGGGACAATGTATTACTATACAATTTACCTGTGCAGACTGTTCATTAGGCGGCCACTTTGGATATGCTTATGTAGAGGCGCAATGTGGTGCTCTAGGGCTTATCACTACTTCTCCTGCATTTTGCGGACAAAGTACTATTACACTTACCGGCCCAATTGGCGGATCGCATTATTTCTGGACCGGCCCAACAAAGGGCATAGTAAGCCCTTCTGACACTACCAGAATAATTAAAGTAGATAGTTCTGGCGTATATCGCTTGGTTATCACTCCATTTACTGGTAGTGGCTGTAACGATACCTTGTATGATACAGTTCCTGTAATTCCTGGTCCACAACCAGTGCCATTATTCAAGGCTGATACTGTTTGTTCAGGAACTCCAACAACATTTACGAATTTATCTACACCTGGCCCGGGAAGTGGGGCTACATTTAAATGGGACTTTACTAGTGCAGGTGTAATAAATGACTCTGCATCTACACTTCACACATCTTGGATTTATCCTGCCGGTGGTACTTATAGTGTAACACTTTATGAGGTCAATAAAGGATGCGGTGCCGATACAACCATAGTCATTAAAGTAGATAGCGCTGTTCGAACATCGTTCTATCCTGCTAATACCTGCCTTGGCGATTCAGTTAACTTTATTAATACTACTAAAGGGGGTGTTTCTTATAAATGGGAATTTGGAGATGGAACAACATCATCTAAAGTAAGTCCTTCGCATCTTTATACCGGAGGTCCAGGCCCATATTTTGTAACTTTAATTGGTACTTCAGCTTGCGGTAGTGTAGATTCAACAAAAGATACTATTACATTGACTACAAAGCCTACCATAACAATAACCAATAACGGTTCGGATACAATTTGTCAAGGCAGTAGTGTTACGCTTAGAGCTACTTCTTCGGTGTTTTTTGGTGTAACATATACCTGGCAGCCGGGAAGTATTGTAGGCAGAAGAATAACAGTAACACCATCAGTAACAACTACGTATACAGTTTATGGTTCGGGAACATGTGGTGGAGATACAACTATTGTAATAACTGTATTACCAACACCTACAGTAAGTATTGTAATTAAGCCGGATACAATATGCCTTGGCCAAACTGATACTATCATTGGCAAGAGTACGAGTAGCCTTGTATGGAGTACAGGTCAAACTACCGATACAATAGTAGTAAGTCCTTCAAGAGATACTACTTATATTCTTACTTCTGCTAACGGTAAGTGTGTAGCTAAAGATACAGCCCATGTAAATGTTCTTAGTGCAAATAATATTGTAGTTAAAGCAGTTCCTTCAGATACTATATGTCTTGGTGATTCTACACAATTGCAAGCATCAGGTGGTACTTCGTTCTTGTGGAGCACAACAGCAACAACTAGTTCTATCTATGTTAAGCCTGATACCATAACTACATATACTGTAACTATTACCTCTAAATGCTTTGCCCCGCAAATAAGGACAATAACAGTATACGCGTATCCTACACCGGTAGCAACTATATCAGTAATGGCCGATACAATTTGCAGCGGAACAGTAGATACCCTTAAAGCACTTGGGGGTATTAACGGGGTAACTAAATATACATGGAGCAATGGCGCAACAACCAGTACAATTGTTGTTGGTGCGCCTTTAGGTAATTCAAATTTCCGGGTGACAGAGTCTAATGGACGCTGTATAAATAGGTCAGCAAGGGTTACTATTAATATACAAAATGGCACCAGGCCTTCTATAGGAATACATCGGGATAGTATATGTGCAGGTTCAACGGACACTTTATTTGCAACTGGTGTTGGAGGATTTACATGGAGTACCGGTGCTACAACAAGTAGCATAGTTGTTACGCCTAGCTCTACTACAACTTATTCTGTAACAGTTGGCAAAACATTTTGCCATGGTGATACTACAATGTCAACAGTATTATTTGTTACTCCGATACCGGTGCCGGTTATAACAGCCAGCCCTGACTCAGTTTGCGCGGGCACACCGGATGTGTTATCGGTTGGTGGTACCCCTGCAACAGGAACAAAGTTTACATGGTCTCCGGGTGGTTCTACATCTACTAGTATAACCGTAGTTCCTAAAGGTGATTCATTGTTTACCCTTACTGAAACAACTAATGGTTGCAGTAATTCTGTTTCTAAATTAGTTAAAGTAATATCGGTGCCTATTATTTCATTTAGCGGTAACACAGTTGTTTGCGCGAATGAGGATGTAACATTAACTGCTTCTCCGGGAGGAACATCGTATACCTGGCTCAATGAAGGGAATGCCACTGGAACTACCCTGACATTTAAACCTGCTGGTACTGGTTATGGATATGTTGCTGTCACAACAACTTCAGGTTGTCCTGACACTGCGAGGTATTTTATAACAGTAAATAATGTAAAAAATGTAATTGCATGTTGTAATGATACTGTTAGTTATGGTTCTTCAGTAAAAATTACGGCTTCAGGTGTTTCTTCTTACTCCTGGAACCCGGAAGGTACAGTCACTTGTTCAACTTGCCCTATAACAACTGCTACACCAACTGCCAATACAGTTTACACTGTAACCGGTACGGATAGTAATGGATGTAAGAGTACAGCAACTATCACTATTATTATTGAATGTCACGACTACCAGGTGCCAAATGTATTTACACCAAATAATGATGGTTTTAACGACCTGTTAGTTATTCATGCAGAACATGAACCCGCATATTCTATTGAAATATTTGACCGATGGGGTGCTAAAGTGTTTAAATCTACTAACCCAACAGACTATTGGAATGGAAAAATAAATAACTCAGGCGCCGATGCGGCTGATGGGGTTTATTACTACATTATCAAGTCTTCATGTGCAAGTGAGGATTATAACAAACATGGTTTTGTTCAGCTTATAAGGAATTAAAGAGTAAAAATTATCACAGAAAGGGAAGAGTGGAACTACTCTTCCCTTTTCTATTTAACAGGCCTGATTAATATAGGCAATGATACCTTTCCGGATAAGTATTGAAATGTGTATATTTGAATAAGAAGGTTCGTCGCCTTCAAAAGAAATGAAAAAGCATAAAATACTTTTTGCTGTAATTTTCTGCCTTCTTAATTTGCTTGGCTCTTTTTCGGTTTACGCCCAGAAAGATAGGGCTGAAAAATTAGAGGAAGTATTTTCATATTGGTATAAAGGTCTTGAAACTGCCCGGAAAGATTTAGGGGTTGATATCAGGGAATACATTCTTTTTCAAAGATTCAGCGAAGCCAAAATAGATAGTTTGAGGGCGAATTTTATAAGGAAATTCGGCCCCGGAGATATAAGTATGGAAAAAGCTAACACCGCAATATCCGGACAAATTGGCTCGATTAAAGAACTTTATAAAGAATTTAAACAGATAGAAAAGGAGTTTCCAGGCTCTACAACTGAATTCGGACATCTTTTTCCCCGAAAGATTGCAAATACATGCGATTCTGCCGGGTGTGATAATATCGGTTTTGAAACAGGAACATTGAATGGCTGGAGTGCATACTATGCCTACAATAATAATTATTATGATACATTAAACTTCTTTAATCTTACAAATATAACGGGCGGCCCAGTTGGGGCAGTTACCCAGGCTGCAAATGATGTGCTTACTTCTACATCAGGCTTTTATAATCCGGGTGTTGGACCTAATTCCAGCCCTGATTACCAGATATCTATAACATCAGGAAATCGTGGAGATGCACTTGTGCCATCTATTCCTGTGGTATCACCAAGGGGCGGAAGGTATTCTGTGATGCTTGGCGATAGCACCCAGGTTAATGCAGGAGTTGCTATTCTTACTAAAACATTTTTTGTTACAACAGCAAATGCAGACTTTACATACGAATATGCTGTATTTCTGGAAAATCCTCAGGGACATACCTATTTCCAGCAACCATTTTTTCAGGTAGCAGTGCTTGACCAGAATGGTGATACAATTCCTTTTTGTGGTCAATATAAAGTGGTATCATCAGGTGCTAACTCGTCCGGCTTCGATAGTACATTTATTCCATATGATTCAATCAAAGGCATTGGGGGCGATTATGCCTATTATAAAAATTGGACGATTGTTAGTGTTGCCCTGAGAAGATATGTCGGACAATGCGTTACTATAATTTTTGAATCGGGTGATTGTGCAAAAGGCGGACATTTTGGTTATGCTTATGTTGATGCCTCCTGTGCGCCATTGCAAATTATAACTTCTTCTCCGGCCATATGCGGGCAGAAATCAATAACTCTTACAGGCCCTCCGGGTTTTGTGCAATATCAATGGTCATCTAACAACGGTATGTCAATGCAAGGGGATACCACACAGGTAATTCAGGTGGATAGTGCAGGTACATACCAGTTAATTGTAACGCCTGTAACAGGTTTAACATGCGCCGATACATTGAGCATTACAGTGAATAAAGTACCGGGGCCAATTCCAATACCAAGTTTTAAAGCAGATACTACTTGTGCCGGATTACCAACACAATTCACAAATACCTCCAACCCGATCAATGGAAATAATGTTAAATTTTACTGGGATTTTTACAACTTCGGGATTTTTCAGGATTCCAGTACAAATCCTCAATGGATATTCAATTCTCCGGGCACATATACTGTTAAATTATACGAAATAATTAATGGTTGTGGTGCTGATACAACTTTAAATATTGTGATTACCGATCCGCCTCCTGCAACTATAATTGCCCCACCTAATAGTTGTAGTTTAAAACCTTTTACTCTAACTGCAACAGGCGGTGGCACGTATTTATGGAATACCGGGGCAACAACAAGCTCAATCATTCTATGGCCTTCTTATGCAGATAGTTCATTCACTGTACGAGTAACAAACGGTTGCTCTGATACTGCTAAGGCTACTGTACATATTGTTCCATATACACAAGTTACGGCTTGTTGCGATACATTAATAAATTATGGAGGGAGTGCTACTGTAAACGCAAGTGGTTGTGTAAGTTATATATGGTCTCCATCTAACAATATAAACTGCGGAACTTGTACCACTATAATAGCTACGCCAAGCGTTACAACAATTTATACTGTTTCTGCGATTGATAGTGGAGGATGTAAGACTATAGATACCGTTACCGTTGAAGTTGTGAAATGTGCTAATGCATGGATACCTAACGCATTTACACCGAACGGTGATAAAATGGATGACGTATTTGAGCCAAAAGGAACATGCATATATTCATACATAATGTATGTATTTGACCGATGGGGAACCCTTATTTATAAATCGAATAGTAAGGGATGGGATGGAACGGTGAATGGCAGAAAAGTTCAAGAGGACACATATGTATATGAATTGATTATTAATACAACAGATCAGTTACAGCGAACGTATATTGGTAAAGTAACTGTGATAAGGTAGATTATCCCCATACCTTGGTTCCTTCGGTGCAGTTCTTGCAAATATCTATTTCGCTACGCGATTTTAATAAAGATTGACGAAAACTATTGTACTTATCACTTTTCCACAATTCTCTGAATGACTGTTCTTTTACATTTCCCATCGGGTGTTTGGCATCTTTATCAAAACAGCAAGGTACTACATTGCCGTCCCATGTAATAACGCATGAGTGCCATGATCGCCAGCAATGATTCAGCAATTCATTCTTGATCTCGTACTTGCCCTTTGCATTCTTTTTATAGCGCGAATATTCCTGCTGATCGGGTATTAAAGAATTTCCGTTCTTATAGTCATAAACCTGAACTGTTTTCAATTTCACTTCATCAATGCCAAGTTTTTTACTTAATGCTTTTATTTCGGGTATTTGGTGTTCATTTTGTTTAACTACTAAAAACTGGAATATAGTATAGGGTGTTTTGGAATTTAGTTTCTTTTTCCACTCTATAATATTTTTTGCCCCTTCTATTACTTTTTCTAAGGAACCCCCGATACGGTATGAAGAATAGGTATCCTGTGTAGTGCCATCAATCGATATAATTAACCTGTCCAAGCCCGATTCTACAGTTTTTTTTGCATTTTCGGGAGTTAAATAATGTGCGTTGGTAGAAGTTGCCGTATATATTCCTTTGCCTGAAGCATATTTCACCATATCTAAAAAACGTGGGTTCAAATATGGCTCCCCCTGGAAATAGAAGGTCAGGTAGGTGAGATGAGGTGCTAGTTCATCAATAAGTTCTTTAAAGAAATCTTCCTTAAGCATACCAGTTTCCCGTGTAAATTCTCTTTTACCGCTGGGGCACTCGGGACAACGAAGGTTGCATGAAGTAGTAGGTTCAATAGACGCACTAAAAGGCATGCCCTGATGCATGGCTTTACCTGTTAGCCGCGATAACTGGTAGCTGAACATAACCTTGCTGGCGTTCCACCCTTTAGAGGGAGAAAGCCTTGATAATAAATTGAGGCGGTCTGTTAACTTTGGGTTCATCTGTTAAATTATTACAAAGATACTATTACCCGATACCATTATTGGTAAATTTGGAGTGATTTTAAGATTATGGCATATACTCTACTGCAAATAGCAGAAGCCTTACATGTAAAACCTGTCGGCAATCCAGACCCAAAAGTGGAAAGGTTGCTTATCGATAGCCGTAGCCTTATTCAGCCTGAAGGTACTTTGTTTATTGCATTGAAGACTGCAAAGAATGATGGACATAAGTATATACCTGAGTTATACCAACGCGGTATCAGAATGTTTTTGGTAAGTGAGGAGTACTATGTTAAGACAGAGAAGGATGTCAGTTTTATTGTTGTAAAAGACACCTTGAATGCTTTGCAATCTTTAGCCTCATGGCATCGTAAACATTTTGATATACCGATAATTGCTATTACAGGCAGTAATGGAAAGACTATTGTAAAAGAATGGTTGTACCAGTTATTGTCTCCCGATAAGCTAATAATTCGCAGCCCCCGCAGTTATAATTCACAGGTTGGCGTTCCTCTATCGGTATGGCAAATGGATAATACACACCAATTGGGGATTTTTGAGGCAGGTATTTCTCAAACTGATGAAATGGAAAAACTGGAGGCCGTTATTCAACCTACTATCGGCATTTTTACAAATATTGGTGAAGCACATGGACTTAATTTTACCGATTCAAGGCAAAAGGTAAAAGAGAAACTGAAACTTTTCAAAGATGTTAAAATACTTGTTTATTGCTGCGACTATAATGAGATAGATGAAGAGATAAAGAAGGATAAAGCTTTCGCTAAAGCCAGTCTGGTTCGTTGGTCCAGGAAGGTGGACACGGAATTTAAAGTGAACGAAATTTTAATACGTAAGGATACGGTCATCTCGGCTAAATATAAGGGGACACATCTTTCAATTGCTATTCCTTTTACCGATGAAGCCTCGATAGAGAATGCTATTCATTGCTGGGCATATATGTTGTCGACCGGATATGAAAATAGTGTAATAGCTGAACGCATGCTTTACCTTCAGCCTGTGGCCATGCGCATGGAGATGATTGAAGGAGTAAATAACTGCAGCATAGTAAACGATGTATATAATTCAGATATAAATTCACTTTCGGTAGCGCTCGATTTTTTAAACCAACAAAGACAACATGAGCGTAAAACGCTTATCCTTTCTGATATTGTGCAAAGCGGGAGCGAAGAAGATGTTTATAAAAAAGTTACCGGAATAATAAATGCACGTAAGCCTTCACGTATTATAGGAATTGGAGAAACTATTTCGAAATATGCCGGCGCATTTGAACTTGAAAAACACTTTTTTAATTCTACAGTCGACTTTTTAATGCATATGCCCGACTTTGTGTTTCGCGATGAAACTATATTGGTGAAAGGCGCCCGCAGTTTTGAATTTGAAAAGATAAGCAGGGCTTTGCAACAGAAAGCACATGAAACAGTACTGGAGATAAATCTTAATTCGCTTGTCCATAATCTTAACTATTTCCGCTCGCAGCTTAAGCCAAGGTGTAAAATAATGGCTATGGTGAAAGCTTTTTCATACGGTAGTGGCAGTTTTGAAATAGCCAACCTGCTTCAGTATCACAAGGCAGATTATCTTGCCGTTGCATATGCCGATGAAGGTGTTGAGTTGAGAAGCGCAGGTATTTCATTACCTATTATGGTTATGAACCCTGAACCCAGTAGTTTTGATACCATGATCCGTTACCAATTGGAGCCTGAGGTTTATAGTTTCAGAACATTAGAAATGGCTCTTGTTGCATTAAAGAAAAGTGGTTCCAACCAGCCTCTGTCAGTTCACATAAAAATAGATACGGGTATGCACCGCCTGGGTTTTCAGGATTCAGAAATTGACAAATTGATAGAAGAACTAAAGAAAACGCAACACGTAAAGGTGCGATCGGTTTTTTCACATCTGGCTGCAAGTGATGCCGATAGGCATAAAGATTTCACTTTATTGCAGATTAAGAAATTTAAAGAAATAAGTGATAAAATCATTAATGGTATTGGCTACCCTGTAATGAAACATATTCTTAATTCTGCCGGTATAATACGTTTCCCTGAAGAGCAATTCGATATGGTAAGGTTAGGTATTGGGTTATATGGAGTAGGAGTTAACGACGAGGAACAAAAGAAACTAGAAAATGTAAGTAGTCTTAAAACAACAATATCTCAGATAAATACATTTAAGAAAGGTGAAACAGTAGGATATAACAGGAGGGGAATATTGGAAAAAAATTCTGTAATTGCTACTGTAGCGATAGGTTATGCCGACGGATTCGGTAGGGAGCTTGGTAGCGGAAAAGGCCATATGTGGGTAAATGGGAAACCTGCACCTGTTGTCGGTGATGTGTGTATGGATATGTGCATGATAGATATAACCGGAATTGATACTAAAGAAGGTGAAGAAGCAATTATATTCAATACAATACCGGCATTACGTGAGATGGCCAAAGGAATGGGCACAATTCCCTATGAAGTGCTTACTGGTTTATCGGGCAGGGTTAAACGCATTTATACTCATGAATAGGGTTATATTTGAATAGTCATGCTGCAATTGCAAAATAACACCAAGAAATATTTCTTTATTCTTATTCTGTTTTCATGGGTAAGCCCAATTGTGGTTTTTAGCCAATCGGAAATAGACTCTCTGAAATCATTGTACAACGTCACAAAAACAGATACCGTAAAGGTTACCTTGTTAAACAAAATCGCAGCTGCTTATGAGAAGATCGATAGTGGCAAATTGGCAATTGAATATGCAAAGCAGGCTCTCGAGGTTGCAAAAACAAGTGGCGACCCAAAAAAAATTGCAGAGAGCAATATGGATGTTGGGGATAGGTTGTGGAATTCAGGACAAACTGATAGTGCAATAGTTTATCTTAAATTATCATTGAAGTATTATGAAAAACAAGCATCATCTAAACAATTGGTAAATGTAAATGAAGCAATAGCAGACATATATCGTGATAAAGCACAGTATCCATTGGCGAATGAAACATATTTAAAAGCTCTCTTCATTGCTCGTTCTTTAAAAGACTCAACAGATATGCAGTCAATCTATTATGGAATAGGAATGATATATACTGCTAACGATCAGTACGAACTTGCGCGGCAACAATGCATGTTATCGGTTGAAATAGCGCTCCGGTTGAAACACTATATGGATGCCATAAAAGCATATACAGTAATAGGTAACTCGTATGCAAAACAAGGAATAAGCGCAGCCTCGGCCAAGGCTTATTTTGCCGGGCTCGATATTAATTCAAAATACCTGCACATTGATAATGTAACCGGGGTAATAGATATTGATCTTGGTAATGTCTATAACGATATGAAGGATTCTGCAAACGCTATGAAGTACTATCGTGAATCTTTACAAATCTTTATAAAATTGAAGAACCCTTTGTATCAGTCAAATGTATTAGAAAATATGGGTAACGTTTACCTGGCTGCCAAAGACTACAAAAAAGCTGAGGTTTATGAACTGAAGGCAATGGAGGGGATAAAAGGTACCGGAGACAAACTGAATATTGCCATATGTTATGATAACGTGGCTGACTTTTATAACCACACTCAACAATACGATAAAGCCCTTGAAGATTTTAATTTGGCGCTTGAAATGCAGCAGGAAATAGGAGATAAGGAAGGTATTGTGTATTCAACAGCTGGTATAAGCGAAGTTTATGAAAACAAGGGCGATAATAACAATGCCCAAAAATTTGGAGTGGAATCTTTTAATAACGCAAGAGATATACAGATACTTGGGCAGGTACGTGACCAGGCTAGAAGATTGAGTGGTATCTATGATAAATTACACCAGTCTGATAAAGCCTTTTATTACTATAAGCAATACGTAGTTGCAAAAGATAGTCTTGATAATAAAGAAGAGGCCAAGAAATTAATAAATGCTGAGCTAAGCCATGAGTACGAACAAAAACAACAGGTTGATAAACTCGAAGCCGAAAAACAAAAGGCTGTAGCTTTTGAGCACGAACAGCACGAAAAAGTAATACGGAATATTTACCTCGTCGCATTTATGGTTGTGTTGTTTCTAACCGGTCTTTTGTTCAGGAACTTATTACGCATACGTAAATCGAACCGCATAATAACAGAACAGAAAATAGAAGTAGAAAAGCAGAAATTGATAGTAGATGAAAAGAATAAAGACATTACCGATAGCATCAGGTATGCATCACGTATACAAAGAGCTTTACTTACTTCTCACGAATATATTAATAAACATGTAAATGATCAATTTATCATGTTTAAGCCACGTGATATTGTATCGGGAGATTTTTATTGGGCGTTTCATAAAGAAGAAGGGCAAGATATTTTCTATATGGCTTGTTGCGATTGTACCGGCCATGGGGTACCCGGGGCCTTTATGTCTTTACTTAATATTTCAATGCTTAACGAATCTATAATAGAAAGGAAAATTGCAGAACCGGATAAAGTGTTAAATGAAATACGTGATAATATTATTAAAGCACTTAACCCGGGAAAGACTGATTCAGAAAGTAAGGATGGGATGGACTGTGTTTTATGTGCATTTGATTTTAAAAATATGAATATGCACCTGGCATGTGCCAATAACCCGGTGTGGATAATTACAAAAGCAGGAGAATTCACAGAAATAAATCCAGATAAAATGCCGGTAGGGATTCAATACGGAGACCAAAAGCCTTTTACATTACATAGTATTAAGCTTAATGAAGGAGATATCGTTTATATGTTTACCGATGGATATGCTGACCAGTTCGGCGGCCCTAAAGGAAAGAAATTTAAGTATAAACAACTGCAGGATATTGTAATGGCAAACGCACAAAAGCCAATGAGAGAGCAGAAGAGTATACTGGAAAGCACTTTTTCGGAGTGGATGGGAGGATTGGAACAAATTGATGATGTGTTAGTGATAGGAATAAAAGTTTGATATTTGCGAGCTGAATAACAATGGTGACACTTGACGATATAAGGCCTGTAATCGGTAAAGAGTTGGATGAGTTTGAACTTCGGTTCAAAGATTCAATGAAAAGCTCTGTGCCTCTGCTGGACAAAATAACCTATTACCTGATAAAGCGTCGTGGTAAACAGCTAAGGCCGATGTTGGTATTTCTTTCGGCAGGTGAACATGGTAAAATAGGAGATTCAACATACAGGGCCGCTGCACTTATAGAGCTTTTGCATACTGCTACATTGGTTCATGATGATGTGGTAGATGAAACTTATCGTCGTAGAGGATTCTTTTCAATAAATGCATTGTGGAAGAACAAAGTAGCTGTATTAGTAGGCGATTATTTGTTGTCACGTGGTTTGTTACTCGCGGTCAGCAACAAAGAATTTCAATTGCTTGAGATAGTATCAAAAGCAGTACAGAAAATGAGCGAGGGAGAACTTTTGCAGATAGAAAAAACAAGAAAACTTAACATAACAGAGGAAGAGTATTTTGAGATCATTGCCTGTAAAACAGCTTCGCTTGTAGCTGCCTGTTGTGCCAGCGGTGCATTATCGGTAGGCGTTAGCGACGAGGTAATGAAGAAGATGTGGGATATGGGCGAATTAGTTGGAATGGCATTTCAGTTGAAAGATGACCTGCTTGATTATGGTAGCGGACAAGATATAGGCAAACCTATTGGCACAGATATTAAGGAAAAGAAAATGAGCCTTCCATTGATATATGCTCTTAAGCAATCATCTTACCTGGAGAAAAAGAGGATTATCAACATGATTAAAAACAGGAGCAAAGAGCCGGAAGTTATTGAAGAGGTATTTAGCTTTGTTATGTCGAAGGGTGGACTTGAATATGCAAAAAAAACTATGCTCGATTACAGGGAAAAAGCTAAAGTGATGCTTGCTGAATTACCTGAATCTGAATATAAGCAGGCATTTATGAACCTGATCGAATTTGTTACTGAACGAAAGAACTAATTATGACCAATAAATTTAATTTACCCATACTCGTTGTTTTTTTGGGCCTGCTTGTGGCTTGTAATAACAACAAGAATTCAACCAACACGCAAAGTCAACAAATACCATCAAACAGTACAAACAAGGTTGATACTATTCGTGCTAAGCCTTCAAGTGCAGCACTTGTAAAAGAGGGGATGAATATTGTGCGTTATGACAATGGAACAGTAAAGATGGAAGGCAATAGTAAAGATGGAAGGCGAACGGGCGAATGGAAGAGTTATTTCCCGAATGGACAATTACAAAGCGATGCTTTTTTTACGAATGGAAGGCCTGATGGCAAGGTGACTGTATATTACAGTAACGGCAAGAAAATGTATGAAGGCGAGAACCAGGATGGGAATTTAAAAGGTACCTGGACCTATTGGGATGATAAAGGCAATGTTACCCGTACGGTTGATTATTCTAAACAGCCTGTTAATCACCGATAGTCTTTAATTCGTTTAGTGTTACATCAACCAGGAATTTATTTTTAAGTAACCTTCTTCCTATAAGCATTGGATATGTCATACTTCCCCTGTCAGTCAATGTTATCCAGGTTTTTATTCGTCGTCCATGCACACGAAGGGCGGTGCGGATGATAAACCTGTCTTCTGTATCGCCGAATGAGTTGCGTATCTGCTTTGTTTCGAAATTCTTAAATTTAATTTCTTTGTTTTGATATTCCGGGTGAGAAGGATCGAGCAGGGTGAAGAAAAGCAGCTTTTTACCCTCAACATCACGAACTTCAATATGGTGGCAATGCAGGGAGCTGTAATAGGCGCCGGTATCTATTTTGGCAGCAATTCCTATAAAGCCCAATCTTGGCAAGTCAACCCTTGTCGTTCTTCCGATTATTTCCTTGCTCATAAAATCGTTAATATATTCTCAAAAATAGCATGATAATCTAATATCAAAACAAGTAATTTTGAGAACTATGGATGAAAAAGTAACTTATCTTATCATAGCCATTAATTGTATCGTGTCTTTCGTGGGTTTCCAGAATAAGGATTTCTTTGAGAAATATTTGTACAGACCATTTAATGTAAGCCACAATCCGAAGGAATGGTACAGGGTATTTACTTCTACTTTCTTGCATGCCAATATTCCGCATCTGTTCTTTAACATGTATGTACTTTACAACTTTGGCACAATGCTCGAGAAGATTGAATACCCCATTTTCTTTCATGAAAAAGCTGAATTTTATTATATACTGCTTTATGTAGGTGCCATAATGGCATCGGCTATGCCGGCTCTTGAGAAATATAAAAATGTTTATGGTTATTCAGCAGTTGGTGCGTCAGGAGCTGTTTCTGCTGTAGTATTTTCCTTTATACTCATAAACCCGGGTTCCAAACTGTATTTATTATTAATTCCTTTCGGCTTCCCTGCCTGGATATTTGGCGCAGTATACCTTATTTATTCATGGTATATGTCAAAAAACGGGCGTGATAACATAGGCCACGATGCCCATTTATGGGGAGGCCTCTTTGGCTTTGCATTTACACTCGTTCTTCATCCTGCTTTCTTTATGGACTTTATTCATCAAATACTTCCTTCTTCCCGATGAACAAAGCTGTGTTACTGGATCGTGACGGTGTTATAAACCACGAACGTGGAGATTACGTCTATCGCATGGAAGACTTCGAGATATTATCCGATGTTGTTCCAGCTTTGAAACTATTACAGGAAAAGGGATACCTGCTTATTATCATATCCAACCAGAGTGGTATTGCCAAAGGCATTTATTCAGTTGAGGATGTAGAGAAATTGCATAAACATTTACTCACGCATTTACACAAGTATGGAATAGAAATAAAAGAAATATATTACTGCCCTCACCATCCTGAGTTTGGAAGTTGTATTTGCAGAAAGCCGGATTCATTATTGGTTGAAAAAGCACTTGCCCGTTTTCAAATTGATAAATCCAAGTCGTTTTTTATCGGTGATAAGGAACGTGATGTTCTAGCGGGTAAAAAAGCAGGTGTGGAAGGGATTTTGATAGAATCGGATGATTCTTTATTGAAGGCTATTGAACCTATTTTGCAGCGCAAATGAAGATAGCTGTAAATACACGATTATTACTGAAAGGTAAAATGGAGGGTATCGCTGTCCATGCTTACCAGGTGCTTAAACGTATTACAGTCGCTCATCCTGAACACCAGTTCTTGTTCTTATTCGATAGGCCTTATAGTGAAGAATTTATTTTCTCAAATAATATTACGCCTATTTCTTTAATGCCTCAGGCAAGACACCCGATCCTGTTTTATTTGTGGTTTGAATTTTCAGTGGGAAGGCTTCTTAACCAGGCAAAACCTGATTTATTTTATTCACCAGATGGATTTCTGAGCCTAAGAACCGATGTGCCTTCTGTGCCTGTGTTGCATGATATTAACTATGAGCATTATCCGCAAGATCTTCCACGTCTAGCATTGTGGTATTATAAGCATTACACTCCGTTGTTTCTGAAGAAAGCCAGCCAGGTTCTTACCGTTTCAGAGTTTTCGAAACAAGATATTGTAAAGACCTATGGTACTGATCCGAACAAGATAGATGTGGTATATAATGGTGCAGATAAGGCATATCGAAAATTGAATGACGCAGAAAAAAATTCGGTTAAGCAGAAATACAGTAATGGCAAAGATTACTTTTTGTATGTGAGTGCCTTGCACCCGCGGAAGAATGTGAAAAGATTGTTGGAAGCATTTGATCAAATGAAGGATAGTAGCGGGGCAGGTATTAAACTTGTATTGGTTGGTCCCAGTTATTTTAAGAATAACGAAATGATGGATGCTTACCAAAAGATGAAGTATAAGAGTGATGTGATATTTACCGGTAGGTTGGAGGTGGATGAATTGTGTAAGGTTGTTGGAGCAGCATTTGCGATGGCATATGCATCGTATTTTGAAGGTTTTGGGATACCCATAGTGGAAGCTATACAATGTGAAATTCCTGTTATAACATCAAATGTTACTTCTATGCCTGAAGTAGCGGGCGATGCAGCTTTACTGGTCGATCCTTTTTCCGTGGATTCTATAAGTGATGCGCTGATGAAAATATATAAGGATGAAAAAGTAAGGATTGACCTTATAGGGAAAGCGGTGCAAAGGAAAGATTTATTTACGTGGGATAGAACTGCTGAGTTGACATGGAACTCTCTTGAAAAAACATTAGCAAAATGCCGTTAAAGAAATATTTTGATAAGGAATTGATTGAAGCAGGGTGCGACGAGGCAGGCCGTGGATGCCTGGCAGGACCGGTATTTGCAGCCGCAGTAATATTGCCTAAGAATTTCCGCCACCCTTTATTGAACGATTCAAAACAGGTTACTGAGGCAAATCGTTATGAATTGAGGGTAATAATAGAAAAGGAAGCGATATCATTTGCTGTTGCTGAGGTAAGCAGTAAAGAAATAGACAAGATAAATATTTTAAACGCCTCTTTTTTGGCTATGCACAAGGCTATTGCCAAACTAAATCAATGCCCTGAATTATTACTAATTGATGGCAACAGGTTTAAGAAATATAATGATGTTAAACATAATTGCATTATACAAGGAGATGCTAAGTATACGTCAATAGCCGCTGCATCGATACTGGCTAAGACCTATAGGGATGACTACATGAAACAATTGCACGAACAAGACCCTCGTTTCTCCTGGCATCAGAATAAGGGATATGGGACTGAAATTCACAGGCAGGCCATTGAAAAATATGGAGCTACAGAACACCATCGCCATAGTTTTCAATTAATACAATGGGATCTGTTCCACCAGCATTAATTGTATGAAGAAAAGGCTAGCTGTACTCATAACTGTTGTGTTCCTTGTAGGTGGAATATTATACGAATATCTTCATTTGAAGAAAGAAGAATCTCCTGCTAATATTGCTATTACTGCAATCCCGATAGATGCTTCATTCATTTTTGAAAGTTGCCGTAATTTCCCACTTTGGAAAGGGGTATCACAAACAAACCTTATCTGGGAAGATATTCTTGGCACTGAATCAGGCAATGAATTGAATAAAAGCATTCTCTATATTGATTCGCTTATCCAACAGGACCCTAAAGTACGGAGCATAATAGAAAATCAGCCATTATTTGTGTCTGCACATAAAAATGGTATGGAACATTTCGATTATCTTTTTGTATGTACTATTCCAAATACCAAAGAGGAAGAGGAGCTACATACATTTGCTGAAATAGTGAGTAAGAATGGTTCTATAACGCAAAGTCAGTATGACGGCATAATACTCTATTGTCTGAAGATACCAGGGAAGGATGATTTTTATTATTCTGTTAATAAGGGAATATTCATAGGTTCACTTAGTTCACAATTGGTTCAGGAATCATTGCGGCAAATGGAATCGGGCATATCGCTGATGGATAATTCAAATTTTACTAAAGTGCTTAAGGCAGCGAGTGGTCAACCTTTAGCTGAATTATTCATTAATTACCAGTCGCTTTATAATGTGGCTGAACCGTTCATGGTTAAAGATTTCCATTCTTACCTTTCTACTATGCAGGATTTTGCACAATGGAGTGCCTTAGATGTAAATATTACACCCGATGAAATTATAATGAATGGCTTCACAGCGGCTGATAGTACAGGCGCTCAGTTTATAAGTTTATTCGATCATCAATCGGCGCAATCCCCGCATATTGCTTCAGTAATACCTGCAAATACTTCCTTGTTCAGTTGCTTTGAGATCAGTAACAATAAGGCTTTCATTAAAGATTATAGAAAATATGTTGGCTTGCACCGCAGAACGGCGAGGCATAATGAGTGGGTAGAACAGATAGAAAAAGAATATGGAGTGAATGTCGAAAAGAATTTTTATTCATGGCTCGACAATGAGATAGCACTTGTAATAACTGAGCCATCTGATAGTACGTTGCAGAATGATACATATGCTATAATAGGAACAAATAGCATGAAGGAAGCATTAAAAGGCCTAGGCGCAATGGCAGATACTATCAGAGGATCTGAAAAGCATCCGATAACTTATCAGTATATGAACCATGATATTCATTATATATCCCTCGAGAATATGTTGCCCAATTTGCTTGGTGGTACGTTTGATCCTATTAAACAGACCTATTATACTGACATTAAAGACTACATAGTATTTGCTAATAATGCACAGGCTTTAGAGCTTTTCATTAATAAATATGAAAGCGGAAATACATTGGCAAAAGATGAATATTACCAATCGTTTACAAGAGACCATATTGAAAATGAATCGGGAATATATTTATATAACAATATGGTTCTTTCACCAATGTTGTATGAACAATATCTCGATAAACCTTATTCTGATGCGGTAAAGAAGCATACGGATATAACACGTAAAATGCAGGCAGTGGGTATACAATTCAATTACATGCAGGGAATGTTTTATACCAATGTATATTTCAAACGGAACCCACAATATAAAAAACAAGCAGGTGCATTATGGCAGTTCGAATTAGATACTACACTCGCAATGGCGCCTGTATGGATACCTGATTATAAGACTAAAGGCGAAAATGTATTTGTGCAGGATAAAAATGATGAACTGTATCTAATAGGCAGCAACGGACACAAACTATGGCAGAAATCGATAAGTGAGCCTGTAATGGGTAATGGACACGCATTGGATGCAATGAAGAATGGCAAGTCGCAGGTAATATTCAATACAAGGAAAGAAATATATGCCATTGACAGGACTGGCAAGAATCTCTATGGCTACCCACTCGATATTCCGTCAAAGGCTACCGCGCCGATGGCGTTATTTGATTATGAGAACAATCGCAATTACAGAATATTGGTGCCATGCGGAGATGACAAGATACGTGCTTACGATGGCGGTGGAAGGAGTATAAAAGACTGGAAGGTGCCACAAACTGAAGCCAATGTAAAATGCCCATTGCAATATGTAAAAGTAAACGATAAAGATTTTATTATTGCAGTAGATGCAAAGGGTAATGTATATGCATACGACAGGAAGGGTAAGAGCAGGATGGACTTCAAACATAAGTTACCTGAGAATATTGCGCACTTCAATATTGCGCCGGGTAAGGAAGAATCGGAGACGTACATATTTGCAGCAGACTCTATGGGAATGGTTTATCAGCTTAGCCTTACTGACTTTTTAACCAGAACACAGTATTTAAAAGACAATATCAAATGTATTGACTTTGCGCCAGTTGACCTGGAAGGGAATGGTAAAATAGATATGATATTCCTTACGGAATACGATATTTATGCATTTGAATTAGATAAGAATCCACTATTTCATTTTACAGTAAAGAATTCGCTTAAGCATAACCTGTTAACCTTTATCGGTGCCGACGGCAAAGCACGTATTGGCGCGATTGATGCCGAAAAGAACAAACTTTATATGTGGGATTCACAAGGTACTATGTGTAATGGCTTCCCGTTATATGGTTCTACGCTTTACAGTATTGGCGATATGAATAACGACGGACAACTTTACCTTGTTACCGGATCGAATGGTAACAATGTGTATGTGTATAGCTTGCCTTAAATAATCTCTTACAAATTGTTCGAGATGAAATCTGTCATTTCGTTATAAAGGTATAGGCGAGTATTACCACCATAAATGCTGTGGTTCTTATCGGGGTATATCATTAAAGAGAAGGGCACATTGTTTTTCTGTAAGGCGCGTATCCATTCAATACTATTCTGAAAGTGCACGTTATCATCGCCTGTGCCATGTATAAGCAGGTAATGCCCTTTAACCTTATTGGCAAAGTTTATGGGTGAGCTTTCCCAGTATCCGTCATGATTCTCTTGTGGTGTGCGCATATAACGTTCAGTGTAGATACTGTCGTAAAAACTCCAGTCAATTACAGGGGCAACCGAAATAGCGGTCTTAAAGTACTTAGCGCCCTTACTTATACATAATGCAGCCATAGTTCCGCCATAGCTCCAACCCCATATACCAATACGTGTTGCGTCAACGCAAGATTTTGATGCCATATATTTAGCCGCCTCGATCTGGTCAACCACTTCGTTTTTACCGAGGTGCATGTAGGTGCATTTTTTAAATTCTGATCCTCTTGCCTGTGTGCCCCGGTTCTCGACAGATGCAATAATATAGCCTTTTTCAGCCAGCATTTGGTACCACATATAATTCGGTCCACCCCATTCATTATTTACGGTGTTGCTACCTGGCCCGCCATATACAAACATAAGTACCGGGTATTTTTTTGTAGAATCGAAATGAGTTGGTAATATCATGGTGCCATTCAGATTAATTCCCTGGCTGGTAGTAAAGGTGAAAAACGTTTGAAGGCTTAAATTGAAATTCTTTAAGGTGTCTTCTAATTCCTTGTTGTCTTCTAATACACGCAACTGCTTGCCATCAATACTATGTAGGGTTATCTTATTTGGGTGATTGGCTTCTGAAAAGGTATTTATATAGTAATGATAACTGCTGCTGAAATCGGCATCGTTAAAACCTGTTTTTACTGAAAGTTTTTTCTTTGTTTTACCATCCCATGTAACTGAATAAACATCCCTATCGATAGCAGATGTTTCCGATGAAATATAAAAAATGGTATGTGTTTTTTCATCAATGTCTTTTATTTCCATTATATCCCAGTTGCCACTAGTTATGGGATTTATAAGCTTTCCATCAATTGAGTAACGATAAAGGTGGTCATACCCGTTGTTATCGTCTTCCCAAATGAATTCCTTATTGTTATTAATGAATGTGAGTACATCATTAATATCTATATATGTTTTACTGCCTTCTGTTAAAATAGTTTTGGCGGTTCCGGTTGTAACGTTAGCTAAAGCAAGAACCAAGGTATCCTGATGGCGGTCCATATACTGGACTGATAAAGTATTAGGGTCCTTTGTCCATACTACTCGAGGCGTATATTCATAATTGCCCGGAGCTTTAATATCAACCTGCTTACTTGAAGCAACCTGGTATACATGCACTGAAATGGTAGGATTGGTAGTGCCGGCTTTTGGGTATTTGAAACTGTATACAGTAGGGTAAAGTGAATCGTGGTATTCATTCATTGAGAATGTGGTAACCTTGCTATCATCGAAATGGTAGTAGGCAATCGACTTACTATCAGGCGACCAGAAATAAGATCGGGTAAGTGCAAATTCTTCTTCATACACCCAATCGCTAATGCCGTTGAATACCTCAGTGCTGCCATCCTGTGTTACCTGTGTTACCTTATTATCGGCCAGATTCTTTATATACAGGTTGCTTTTGTAAATGAAGGCAACCATATTGCCGTCAGGAGAAATAGTTGCATATATTTCTTTCTCCTTATCCATTAATGGAGTTAATGTTTTCTTATCCTTGTCCCATACATAATAATTGAACGCAGTTGAATGTCGGTAAATGCGCTCACCTTTTGTTCCTATCAAAATACTTTTTTCACCGGGGCCCAGGTCGTATGCTTGTATGGTCATTCCTTTGCCTATAGCCTTTTTAATAGCTGTAGTTGTCAGTAATGTATCGGTAGGGTTGCCGGTTGCATAGTTATACTTTATCAGGTATTCTATGTTGTTGGTATCCTTTACCGAAGTATAATGATTACCATCCGCAGTAGATTGCAATTCATCAATTCCTTGTTGAGCAAATTTTCCGCTTTGCCAGATATCTGTCAAAACAATATCTCTTTTTTGTGCACCCACGTTTAGTGCAACCAGTAAGATAAAAATGAACAATGGTAATTTTTTCATAGGTAATTGGTGTTATTTTTTACGGGCTACTATTTGATCAAAGGTGTCTTGTATACCATGACTGGGAGCATCGGCAGGTGAACGGAAGAAATGCCCTTTCGGGTTGATGAGGAAAAACTCAGGTAATGTTTTTACATCGTATAGTTTCGATACACTCTTGTCCTTATCATATAAAAAGGTCCATGTGTAAATTTTGTTCTCATCCATAAAATGTTGAAGATCGGCCATATCATCGTCTTCCGAAACACACACAAACGTTATCTTTTTTCCATATTGCCTGCGTAAAGCCGACATCACATCCATTTCGCTTACACAATCAGCTATAGAACTTTTAAAGAAACACAGGTACACATATTTACCCCTGAAGTCAATAAGGCTTGTCAGGTCCCCCTGCATATCTTTCAATGTAAATTCAGGCGCTGCACCACCACTTGCAACTTCGGTAAATGAGTTCAGCATATCCTGTGCAATTATTTTATCCTCATCAATTTTAGTTAGTAATGATAAGTTATGTAAAATGGTTTTAATATTATCCTTGTTGTAATCTCCGCTGTAATACAATTCGTACAAGCCTTTTAGCAGAACCAGTTCACACAAAGAATCGCTGTTGCGTAACAAAGGATTTATCTTCAGTACTTCCATCAGGTTAGGATAGTCGTTATTGCTTATGAACTTGTTTACTTCATCACCTTCTTTTGTGCGTTCAATGGCAAATTGCTCCAGGTAATCTTTAAAATAATCGTTGAAGAATTTCATGTACTCATAATTGTGATAGAGTATTGGCTTATTCTTCAGAAATTTATTAGAAAGTGTTTTTTGTCCTACCAAAATGTTTATTTCGATTTCCGCAATAGTATAATTAATGTATCCAATAAAGTAGGGATTCTTCACATCTGAATACCGCTGCACCATGGTCAGTCGGAAACTATCAAGCACAGCAGTTGCTTCTTTACGAACAAAATAAGTGTAGTACTTTCTCCAGAATAAGTCCCATTGCTCATTAAAATCAATCACCATACTGTTAATGTTATCAGCATCGGTATTTAAAAAGATAAGGTCTATCGGGTGGGTTACAAATGGGTTTTGGTAGTTAGTACTGTCAGGAGGCGGAAAGATAATGTGGTAAGAATTCCCCGGCGAAACATAAATAGAGCCATTATAATTTTCAATGTTAAGGTACATGTACTGGTTACCCTTTACATTTGGTATGCTGAGTGAAAAATATCCTGTGTCGTTCACCTTACCCGTGCCAACCAAAACAGGGGTATTGGTAATAAGATCCTGGTATGTATAAGCTGTTATTATTTTTCCTTTCCATGTATCAGCATGGCCTTGTATCAATACATTCTGCGCAAATGTAATTGCAATGAAAAATAAAAAACAAACCGTAAAATGAATTCTGAGCCTTTGCATATTACTTTAAAACTATTCCCGAGGGAATAAATTGTTTCACATCGCCACCATGTTTCAAGATATCACGAACTATAGTTGAGCTAATGGCAGTATGTGCAGGTAATGTGAGCATAAAAATGCTTTCCAGGTCAGCCTGCATCATTTTGTTCATCTGGGCTATATTGCTTTCAAACTCATAATCGCCGGGGGTACGAATACCACGTAAAATGTACTTAGCATTCTTACTCTTGCAGAAATCTACCGTAAGGCCTGAATATTCTTCTACCTGCACTTGTTTGTGGGCCGCAAATGTTTGTTTAAGCCATTCCTTTCTCTTCTCAAGGCTGAACATATAGTTCTTGCTCGAATTATTGCCTATGGCCACAATAACGGTATCGAACAAGGGCAGGGCACGAAGTACTATAGATTCGTGTCCTATGGTTACAGGATCAAAAGAACCCGGGAAAACTGCTATACGGCCCATGTGAGTTTAGGTTTATACTGGCAAATATAAGGATTCGTTGCAAAGCCCCTCTAAATCTCCCCAAAGGGGAGATTTTTGCGTTAGGGATAGTAGCGAAAAGCCCACAGCCGACTTTAGGAGGCGAGGACTTGATAGCGGATAGCCCGACCCG
>OLMA01000489.1_pt1 | contig 77492 bp, 72 predicted proteins | sample 1604671 | NCBI WGS metagenome assembly OLMA01 (sample SAMEA104055725, study PRJEB20765) | soil metagenome | biome: Arctic tundra; feature: Polygonal ground; material: soil | place: USA | collected 2011-09 | depth 0-0.5 m | reverse complement strand
TTTTCAAGCAGGCCTTTTTTCATATCATTGATTAACGGCGGGGTTTGCTCCAAATAAGCCGAAATAAGTTCCAGCATCAATTCCGGGTCTGATTTAGTACGTTGTGTTAGATAGCTTAAATCAACTAGTTTCAGGCTTTTCCCTTGCTTCTTTCCATCCGGATTGGAATTATTTATTTTTATAACAGCCGATTTTTTTACTAACCCAACTATTTTTCCATATAATATTTTTTCATCAACAGGTTTCGCTATATAATCATCCATTCCCACTGCTTTGCATTTGGCCAGATCTACAGTAGTTACATCGGCTGTTAAAGCTATAATCGGTATCTTGGAATTCATCTTATTACGAATGTATTCCGTAGCTTCAAATCCATTCATCTCAGGCATTTGCAAATCCATCAAAATAATATCATAGCTATTTATCTTCAGTTTGTCGATAGCTAATTTCCCATTTGCAACTATATCCATCTCAAATCCAAAATCATCCAATATTGTCCTCATTAATAATTGGTTAAGGGCAATATCTTCAACCACTAAAACCCGTACACTCTTAATTTCCGTATCCAATTCAACTGTTTCCGGTTCAAGTTCCACTTCAGCTTTTGTTTTATGAAAACTTAATATAAAACTGAACGTAGAGCCTTCATTGACTTTACTTGTTACATGTATACTTCCTCCCTGCGATTCCACTAACTGTTTAACAATAGTAAGCCCTAATCCTGTTCCCCCATATAACCTGGAAGTACCAAATGATGCCTGCTGAAAGATTTCAAAAATACTTTTGATTTTATCTTGCGGTATTCCAATACCAGTATCTGTAACAGAAAATTCAAGGGTTGCATTCTCGTCATCCTCCTTTAATAACAAAACTTTCACTGTGATTTTTCCCTTTGCGGTAAACTTTATGGCATTACTCACCAGGTTTAATATAATCTGATGTAATCGTGTCGGGTCGCCGAGTAATGCCTCCGGAATTTTATCGTCGTATTCTTTAACCAACTCCAGATTCCTTTCCTGAATTTTAGTTTCAAACAAATGTAGCATAGCAGATATGGACAGTGCCATCTTGAATGGCTTTTGCTCAAATGTCATCTTTCCGGCATCTACCTTTGCAAGGTCGAGTATATCATTAATAAGAACAATTAAAGTGTCGCCACTTACTTTTATAGCTGATAGATATTCTTTTTGTTTAATTGTTGGTTTAGTTTTCAATAGCACTGTTGTAAACCCGATAATCGCATTCATAGGCGTACGAATCTCATGGCTCATGTTTGACAAAAACTGTTGCTTGGAATTCACCGCATCAATGGCAGCTCTTGTAGCATCTTCTGCAATTATTGTAGCGCTTTCGGCGTTATTTTTTGTTTCCTCTGCTACTTTTCTGGCCATCTCTGCAAACATTTTCGCATCTGTCAACTCCTTTTCAACCTTTTTTTGGTTGCTGATATCCCTTGCTACAACAACAGCACCAAGCACATTTCCTTTCCCGTCTTTATAAACCGATCCATTAAATAATACAGGAGTTAACTTACCATCTTTCATGGTCAATGGATAATCCTTCACAAAGCCTTTTGCAAATACTTCCTGGTAAATTCTACGCTCTTTTTGCGAGTCGGTAAAATAATTACTGAAGTCGGTACCTATAAGTTGTTCCCGTGTCTTATCGGTAATAATTATCATAGCTTCATTCATGTCCAGAATTTCACCGGTTACAGTAATGGTAACAAGCGGGTCTATGCTGGCTTCTATCAAATTTCTGGTATAGCGGTCAGTATTTTTACGATCAGTAATGTCTTCCAACATATTTACTGCGCCTATAGCAACTCCATTAGAATCAAAAAGCGGTGTAGGATAGGACTTTACATAACGGTGCGAACCATCAGAGCGTTCAATAATCAGTTCAGTATCATAAACCGGACGTTTTTCTTTCAAGGCTATTGCCATAGGGCACTCATCCAATGAAAGAGGTTCACCATTTGGCTTAAATATCTTCCATGAGCCGCACCAATTGTCTTTGCCAATCTCCGGATGACGGCCCCAAAGAACTGCTGCTGCCTTATTGTAACCTGTTATATACCCCTCCTGATCACAAGTATAAATGGCAATAGGCAAATGTTCAATTATGTCTTCAGAAATTTTGTTGGGGTTTGTTGTTTCCATCTTTTTTATGACGTTATATAAGCGGGGTTTCTAATTCAGCTTACTTTGTTGGGTTTTAAGTTAATGCCTATAACTATAAAAAAGACAGGCTTCTTACCCCTGAAGTAATTACGAGCTATTTTTTCTTGTTCTTTTTATTGCCTTCAAGTTGTTTACTACGATGTCCTTGCGCCTTGTCGTAGGTAATATTCGTTCCGTTTGTTCCCGTGTTCTTATTCTTGATATCTGCTTCGTGGTTGCTTTTCCTTTTCTTAGCCATATTATTTTTATTTTAATGATTAGTTTAGGTGATTAAAATAAACGGAGACTATACTTTAGCCTTTTCTTCGCCGACATTCTTCCACCATTCTGCTACCATATCCAGAGCAAAGAAACTGTCCATATTTTTCTTTTGCAATTTAAACATAGAAGTGATTTGCGAGTTGATGTTATCAGCAAATTTTTTGTTGAAATTTAATGCTAGGTGCAGGTGGTCGTTATATACCAATACGACTTTTTCCATGTTGCTCATAGAAAGTCCGCTCGACTTGTCGAAGCTCTCTTTCACAAGTTCAACCAGTTTATCAATACCCTCTTTGGTATTTAGGTTCTCATTCTTAACGATTTCCATGAACCTGCTTGTAAAGTCGATGGAAAGGTCCATACGCTGGATATAGGAATCAATGATAGAATCAATAACATCTTCCGACATTTTGATGCTTTTACCAAATGTAGATTTGAATACACTAACAATAGAAGGGTCCATTTCTTTTTCATATAGCATCTTGCTAATAGAATCAAAAGCTTTTTTATTCGTGTCTACCGCTGAATCAAATTGTTTTGTATTCGATTCTATTACAGATTTGATATTCTCTTTTGAATTCCGAGAGACATCTTCGATACTTTTCTTTAGTGTTTTAATTTGCTTGTTGATCGTGCTTTTCATAATTGTCCTTTTGGTTAATTGGGGTTAGCATAATATTAAATCCATTTCCCTTTAAATATGGAAAGGCGAAGTTCAGTCTTTTTTTAACTGGCAAGGTTACTTTTTAGCCGTTTTGTCTTGAAAAAATAGTCATTTGTCTATAAGTACCTCATTAGTAACTGATAAAAATGTCTATCCAAAACATATCTTATTTGCCTCTTGGACTTAACGTTAAAAGTCAGAACAGTAATGTATTTAAGCTAAAAGCCATCAAAATCCAAAACTTCTTGAATTCATAAAACTTTTGAAACTCTCTAGCAGCATTTACTTTTTTTTGATTAGGAATTTTGTATTCTCAATTTCACTTTTGCTCCCATGTTTTCTTAAATGCTCAACGATTTTTGATGAGCTGGAATCGGAATACATGCCATAAGCATTAACGACAGTGCCTTTGACGTTATGTTTTAAAGACGATATTGCAAATACAATCATTTCGTCTCCCGGGTCAGAATTTCCTTCGAAGCGATATGTTTCATCAATTTCAAATTCGTCGGGAGAAAGCTGTATAAATGTTTTGTTGCATACTAAGCATTCATTTTCAGCAAGAATTGAAAAATCAGTTGTATAACCTCTCTTAACCAAGTCATTTAATGCTTCACTAACAGTTTCGTAGTTTCTCAATTTCTCCATAAAATGTTTTATTCATTAGTTCCAATTCTGTTATAAGAATTAAGATTTATTTTTATTTTTTGAGTATTCTACTATCAAGGCTCTGAAAACGGTCTTGAGTACTCCTGCAATTACATATATGATAATTATTAAAAATAAAATTAGGATAAGTCCTGTCCATGAATAATATGACATTTTTTGTTTGATAATTGGGATTTGCTGAGGTGCTGGACTTACTATTAGTACTGGGTTTTCACTTGTGAATTTTATGTAGGCAATAACCGATTTAATTTCTGCGTCCGATAGGTTCTGGTCGGGCATAATAACTTGGTCAAATTGTTCAAATAATCCTTTACCAACCTGGTCTCCGTCTTTAATATCAGTCTGAGATGATCTAATCCATTTGATTAGATCTGTTTCAGAATATTTTTTTTCTACATTTCTTAAATCAGGGCCTACTACCTTTCCATTACCTATGCTGTGACAATACCTGCAATTAAGAGTAAATATCTTCTTACCATCAGAGACATCAGCAAATGCGGAAAAGGCAGACAATAAAACAAAAGTTAAAATGAAATATCTCATTTGCTTCTTTTCTTATGATGTAATCAAACAGCCAACTCCTTTACCTTCTTTTACTTTTATAGGCTTCTTGCTCAGGTACTCTTCAATAGCATCCTTTAAATAAAATTTAATTATTTGTCCTGAATTTAAAACCCCATCATCAATGCTTCCTTTATAAATCAAGCGGCTCAATGAATCAATTAGGACAACATCAGTAAAAACTTTTGGAGTATATTCTTTTGTGTACTTGTTTTTTGTATCAATTACATATTTGATTCCCCAATTAAGGTTTTTTAGCATATCATGGATATCCTCACTATCTCCGTATTTTCCAATAAATACTACGAGAAAATCAACTTGATTTCCATAATTCTTTATCAAACTCATAAATGAATCTTTATGGCTATATACACAAGGACATTTTGCAGAAAGAAAAATGAGTACTTGGGGATGCTTATTAGCTGTTTGAGAAATAACCTTACCCCCCAGTAGCAAAAGAATATAAAAGATGAAATATTTTATATTCATTTTGCTATGATAAGCCCCACTGCTCCTAATTCCATATCAGCAAGCTCATGGTCAAGAAAAGTATATGTTCCTGGTTCGGGGATGACAAATTCAAGGATTGCGCTACTGCTTGAGCCAAGCAATACTGTTTGCATTCCTCTAAGTTCATTTACTGGATTTCCATCCAGCCAAACTTTGTCAAACAATGTACCAACTACATGAAAACTTGATGGGTTGTTTGGCCCTACATTGCATACATACAGACGAATCCTGTCACCGGCGTTTACCATCAATGGACTTTTTACGTACTGTTTATATTTACCGTTAAAAGTGACATATGTTGGCTGTTTTTTCAATGCGGCATCTAAATCAACTGTATAACTTCCATCTTTTTTCTGTTTGAGATAAAATTCATTTTGAATGATTGCAAATTCTTTATCTACTTTTCCTGGAAAACCATCTTTGGGTACTACTATAAGCATTCCTACCATTCCATATATCATGTGTTCAAGGATTATGGGAGTTCCGCAATGGTATGTAAATACCCCTGGATAATTTGCTGTCCACTCAAAAGAAATTGTTTGACCGGGCGCAACAGATTGATATTTATCCTGCGGATTCACCATCGCTCCGTGAAAATCTATAGAATGTGGCATCGGAGGCGATAATCGTGCTGTTTCTATACTACGATTGCTCATTTTGAATTTCACTATTTGTCCTACCTGTACTCTGATAACCGGCCCCGGAACTGAATCGCCAAAAGCCCAAGCCCAAAATTGTACACCATCAGCAACAGTAATCTTTTTATGCTGAACATCCATACGAATTTCTACCGTATCTGCATTTGTAAGAGCTGGAATATTAGGAGCGTATGCAAGTGGGCCACTCGTAGTTTCATGCCCCAATTCTTCTTCACTTAGTATCGCATGACTGGAGCCATAAGTTTTTTTGTAATCCATCAGATTACTTGGATTAGTTTTTGTAGTTATTTTGGAATTATTATTACATGAAGCGACCATTCCAATAACTATTGTAACTATACTAATCCATGTTAATATTTTCATTTCGAAGTAATTTCAGTAAATCAAAAGTAGGCAACTAAATACCGCTTTATATTGCATAGCTCTATAACTAAGTTGTATAATTCGCACATTTATTTTCGATATATTCTACTGAATGAGGCATTATTCATTGCTATATAAAAGTTGTGTTCCAGCAAGTCTTGCAGGGCGTGTATATGGATGTTCCTTATTTTTTCCAATACCCATAATATGCATAACCGTCCAACCATTAAGTTTAAGATAGTCTGAAACCAGCGACCGATGACACCGCCACCATACAGCCTCCGAGCACATATAAGCAGTTCGCTTCTTACATGCTAGGTGTTCAAGTTCCAAAATAGCTTCTTTAAACGCGTCAGTTTCCATATAATCCGCATATCCTCTGAAAGCAGGATGATTCCATCTTACATTTATAGAGTCCAGACGCACTTTTCTTCGTCCTCCAAGCTCCCGTAGATGAATATATTTCATATTGTTTTCAGGTATTGAAACTTCAAGCGCCTCTTTATTAAAGTGTGGATACCTCCTTGAACCAGGAAAACTTCTAATATCAACAACCAATTCAATTTGAAATGATAGCAGCATAGCAATAAACTCAGTAAGAGTATGAGTGGAATGGCCTATTGTCCAGATGACTTTTTGGGGTTCGTCTTCTTCCATGCTAAGATGTATAAAGTAAAAGTTAATTAATTTGAGAAACGCATTGATCCTTTGGTAAACAGGTTAACCTAAAATGCTTCTTTGACTATTGCTTTTTTAGGAACGTGCAACTTCGCTAGTTGTTTTTCTATCGCTTCCACCATTGGCGGAGGCCCGCATACGTAAAACATTTTATCTATACCACCACAGTGTGCCTTAATGAATTCTTCAGTGATTTGCCCCTTATCATATCCATGTACTTTTTCATTGGATAAAATATTGATAAAATTATTACTTAATATTTTTTTAAATTCTTTTTCTAGTATTATATCAACCTTTGTCTTATTGACAAAAATCAACCTGTTATTTTCTATCTCATTTCTTGACTTGAGATACCTGAATATAGAAATAAATGGTGTGACCCCTGCTCCTCCGGCTATAAATACTCCTTCACCTTTATAGCAGATTGCACCAAACACATCATGTAAAATCAATGTATCTCCTTTCTTAAGTTTTAAAAGTTGATTTGTTACGCCTTTATGAGTAGCATATGTTTTGATGGTAAACTCCAGGTAATCATCAACTAGAAGACAGGTAAAGGTAAAAGGTCTTTTTTTAGATTTCCACCCACTTTTGTTTATAGAGACCTCAGTGGCTTGGCCTGGGGTAAAAGCGTACTGTTCAGATTTTTTAGTTGTAATCTTAAGCACATTATGAGTAACTTTTTCAATTGATGTTACTTCTACAATATACTGTTTCATACTAACTCCTATTTTATAATTGAAACTATTTTTTAACCTGTGTTATCGCGAGAGTTAACAAAATAATTGTTTCCTCTATTGCCAGCAGACTATGAGGAATACCATCATGAAGTGTCAACATTTGCCCTTTGCCTAACTCAATCGTCTGTTCTTCAGCGCTAAATCTTATTTTCCCTTCTAGTATTTGTAAACTAATAACTCCTTTTGCTATATGCTTGATCATTTCAGCGCCCTCATGCAATGCAATAAGTACTATACTCATACCGTTTGTTTTGAAAACAGTTATAGCATTTCGGTCATTGTCCTTCCATAGCTTCTCCTTCCTGATCTGTTCAATAAGCAGTAGAATATCAAGCGTAACCAACGGAGCATTTATTATACGGTCTCCCTTCAACCGTTGTTTGGTAGCGTCATTAAACTTTGCATCCATTTCCTCTTTTTTATTTAACCACTCTGTGTGAAGCTATATTCATTCTGCAATGGTACATTCATTAATGCAGGGAATCATTATATTACTTTAAAAAAAAATTATATGGTTCACACATTTTATTGTTTGGCTAATCAGGTGTACATTTTTTTGAGTGTTATAAATGCTGTTACTTAAAGCTTTTCTTCATTCTGGATATTTTATTGGAAATTATATCTTCAAATTCTTCTGGGTTTTTATTTAATATATTTCCTATCCTTTGGAGTATTGCCTTTTCATCAGTTTCATATATTAGGTCCTTGTAAGTAGAGGAAACATTTCCTTAAGTGTTTTTGCATGCCCTTTCCAATCTCCTGCAATTCTAAATATTCTCATATAAGTAGATATTTTTGTGACTAATGTGTTAGGTTGTATTTCATTGAAAGCCCAAGCTTAATAGTGTATACCTGGTGTCAGATACTTCACTATTTGTATAAAGATAAAAAGAGGATGTATCCTTTATGTTCTAATAGAGGATGGGGGAGAGCGGAACGATGATGAGGAAAGGAATTCCGGCTGAAGTGCAAAGAAGTGTGAAAAGGACAGTATATATTTTACAAAGCCCGCATTTATAACAACAACATCTTTAAGGCTATTATTGTTAAATGATGGACGTCTTTCTAGAGGATATGAAAATAAAATATTTTTCTCATCTACTCCAATGCGCAAAACTACAAGCAAGTGGTAATTAGTAGGGTTACTTCTCTTCATGAATGAAATAGAACAACCATTAGATATATCTATACGATTGAATAAACAAGATGAAGGAATGTTATTATTAATACCAATACCATTACCTGTAGTACCCAGATATAGAAAAAGAGTCAAGAAAAATATTCTAAAATAACTTTTCACAGCAATAATCGTTATACTTTCTTACATCAAAGGTATATTAGAAACAAAGCGTATGCTCAATTATTTAACATTTTTTAAGAAACTGTTGAAATACCATATAAGTAAAACCTTGCGCGCGTAAGATGAAAATAAACGTCATCACAAATAATGTGTGAATCATACAACTTAATTCCAAAGTCATATAACCGTCCTCATTCTCAATGGGCCCAATTTTGTGTCGTAATGGATATTAATTCGGTCTCCTGTATTCAATTAATTAAAATCTAATTTGAAATGAAAATTAAAAGTTTGTTTTCCGTATTCATATTTGCCATAATATTTGGTGTAGGTCTGATAATAGCATATTTAATGTATAGTGTTATAAATGCAGCAGAAAGTGGAATCATTGCGACTTGCACTTTTGTATTTGCTTTGATTATTTCTTCCGCTATCAGAATTGCTGATCCATGGGACAAGGCTGTGGTCTTGCGCCTGGGTCAATTCCAGTCACTAAAAGGGCCCGGATTGTTTTTTATTATTCCAATCATAGATACCATACCATATTGGATTGATACCCGTGTTATAACTACATCATTTACAGCAGAAAAGACTCTTACTAAGGATACTGTGCCGGTAGATGTAGATGCAGTTCTATTTTGGAAAGTATTAGATCCCAAAAAAGCTGCCCTTGAAGTGGCAAACTATATCAGTGCAATCAGCTGGGCATCCCAAACTGCTTTGCGTGATGTTATCGGGAAGACTATGCTGTCAGATATGCTTGAAGGAAGAGATAAAATCAGCAATGTGCTGCAAAAGATCATTGATGAACGTACTGAGCCATGGGGTATTAAGGTGAATTCTGTAGAGGTGAAAGATGTATTGATTCCTCCAGCGCTGGAGAATGCCATGTCTATGCAAGCACAGGCAGAAAGAGAGCGCCAGGCTCGTGTGATTTTGGGAGATTCTGAAAGGCAGGTAGCTGAGAAGTTTGGAGAAGCAGCCCTAACCTATGCCAATAACCCTGTAGCTTTACATTTAAGGGCTATGAATATGCTCTATGAAGGACTGAAGCAAAATTCAACGATTGTCATTGTTCCAAGTTCAGCAGTAGATACAATGCAATTGGGAAGTATGGCCGGATTAACGGCACTAACAATGGGAATTGGCCAGGATAAAGCAAATCAGGATAAAGCAAATAAAGAGAAAAACAAAGATTCCGTTGAAACATCTATAAATTAGTAAAACATGACAACTACCGGAACTATAAACGAAAAGGAAGAGCCAATTGACTCTTCTGCTGAAAATCTAAAAGGGATTGAGAATCACCAAACAGCAGCAAAACATCACGAAGAAGCAGCTAAGTGTCATAATGAAGCAGCTAAGCATCATGCAACGGGAAATCATGAGAAGGCATTTGAATATACAGTAAAAGCAAACGGACATAGCTGGTTTGCACAGAAATGTGAAATGGAAGATGTGGAAAGGCATGCATTAGTTAGTTACCACAATGATTTAATAACTCATGCTTTAATATAAGTTATATTAAACACAAACAACTATGAGCATATTTGAAATAAAAAGAATTCTTGTACCTGTCGATTTTTCGGGCACAGGAGAAAAAGTTTTAGAAGAAGTTGTACTGATGTCTAAAAGGACCGAGTCTACCATTACGCTGCTAACAGTTCTCGAAGGACCGTTAAGTAATGCAGGACCGGATCTTTTTGGACTATCAATTAATCACAAAGTAAAATATGATGATGCTATAATGGATTGGGTAAAACAGCACTTGGAAGCATTTAAAAAGAAATTAATTGCGTGTGGGGCAAATAAGGTTGACTATATAATTGAGAAAGGTTCTCCTTATAAGAAAATATTAGCTATAGCCAATAAAATCAAAGCTGATATTATTGTAATGGGTACCCATGGTGTTTCAGGTGTGCGGGAGTTTGTCATGGGTAGCAATACCTTCAGGGTTGTAAGCGAAGCAACATGCCCGGTTCTTTCTATCCAAAAGCATACTAAGCAAGCCGGTTTCAAGGAAATTTTACTCCCTTTCCATGACAAAGCTCACTCGAGGGAGAAAGTAGACTATGCTATAGGAGTCGCAAAATTATATGGGGCTTCCGTTCACATATTGGGAATTAGCTATGACAAAAATCCCTCAGCTGTAAAAAAAATACAACTTGAATCAGATCAGATCGTTCGGATTATTGAGAAAAACGGGGTGGAATGCACTGAAGAAGTAGTAAAGGGAAGTTATATGGCAAAGTTGATTTTAGATCATGCAAAAGAGAAAAAGGTTGATCTGATAATTGCAATGTCTGATTTGGATAAAATGAACATATCCGAGTATATTTCAGGGCCATTTATACAACAGATCGTGAATCATTCTCCAATCCCTGTGCTTAGTATCCGACCGAAATACAATCCGAATGCAATACACGATGCTGGAGAAAATGTAAGTGATTGGTCGTTTTGGGAATAAAATCGAATGACTTGTTAGTAACTGTAGTATAGTTCATATAATATTCTTCCTTTTGAAATCTAAGCTTTTAAATTCCTATTATGAAAAAAAACAAAAAAACTTTACACCATCTATTCATAGAGTTGGTGAAATTACAGAAAGAAATAATTTCGTCTGGCCTCAAGCTATTAGTAATACTTGAGGGAAGGGATACCGCAGGTAAAGACGGAACAATAAAGACCATTATAACACATCTAAGTCCGAGAGAAACAAGAGTAGTTGCATTAGGTAAGCCATCAGACCTACAGGAACATGAATGGTATTTCCAAAGGTATGCTTCTCATTTACCGGCGTCTGGTGAATTTGTGCTCTTTAATCGTAGTTGGTATAACCGAGCTGGGGTAGAAAAAGTAATGGGTTTTTGTAGTGATAAACAATACAAGTCATTTTTTAAAGAAGTGGGCCTTTTTGAAGAGATGCTTGTAGATTCAGGAATTATTATCCTTAAATATTATCTCGATATAAGTAAAGAGGAACAAAAAAACAGGCTCAAGGATCGCGAAAAAGATCCTTTAAAGCAATGGAAAATCAGTCCCATTGATATGGTGGCTCAAAAACATTGGAAAGATTATTCAGAGGTCCGCAATGAAATGTTATTAAAAACCAATTTTAAACATGCACCATGGTTTGTGGTAAATGCGGTCGATAAAAAGGCAGCTCATAATGCACTCATCTCTCATCTTCTTAGGCAATTGAAGTACCATAAAAAGGATGACAAATTATTATCACATACTCTTGGATTAGTTTATCCAACCACACCAAAAAATGTAAAGGAAAAGCTTTTTCAATAGAACAGTATACCCCAAAAAAATCCTCATATGAAAACAGTAATAATCTCTCTATTCTTTAGGCCCTGCGAACTGGCATCAGCCCGATTAAACGCCATGAATGTAAGATTCAAAAGCCGATTACCTGGACTTTGTCGTTCTAATTTGCTCGCGCTATCCGGCAACCAGCTTTAAAAATTCGGAAAGGTGATGATACCAATGTGCCCTTAGCCCAGAAAGTTTTATATCATCGGGCCTTTTGTAACCATGCTGTCCGGCAGGATACATATACTATTACAATGAAAAAGAGTTGAAAGAAAAGGAATCGTCTTACAATTAATCAAACTCAGGGCAAACAAAAATAACCATTATGAAAAGTAAAACCAATCAACCGAAGACTCCTGTATCGAAGCCTGATACTCCCGATACAAAGGATGAAATGAAAACCATGCCCTTGGCGGATGTAGAGAAAAAATTAGAGTCATCAAAAGATGGGCTCAGTCAGACTGAGGCACAGAAGCGGTTAGCCCAATATGGACCTAACGAACTCGCAGAAAAGAAAACCAATTTATTCCTAAAATTTCTCTCTTACTTTTGGGGGCCTATCCCCTGGATGATCGAAGCGGCAGTAATTTTATCTGGAGTGGTTCGCAACTGGCCCGATTTTTTCATTATCCTAGTGCTTCTTTTTTTCAATGCCATAGTTGCATTTTGGGAAGAACACCAAGCGGGTAATGAGATAGGGGCATTAAAAGCAAAACTGGCAAAAAATGCCAAGGTTAAACGAGATGGAAAATGGGTTACACCACCCGTAAAGGAATTAGTTCCCGGAGATGTTATACGCATACGGCTGGGTGATATTGTGCCGGCAGATGCACGTTTACTGGATGGCGACCCGGTAGAAGTGGATCAATCAGCACTAACCGGTGAGTCACTACCTGTTACACCTAAATCGGGCGCAGCAATATTTTCCGGTTCCATTATCCGCAAAGGTGAAATTGATGCTATGGTTTATGCCACAGGGACAAATACCTATTTCGGAAAGACTGCACAATTGGTGCAGGAGGCTCATACTGTTAGCCATTTTCAACGTGCTGTAATGAAGATTGGTAATTATCTTATAACACTCGCCGTGGCGCTTGTGGCCATAATTATTACCGTTGCCATTTTCCGTGGCGACCATATACTAACCACATTGGCATTTGCATTGGTTCTATTGGTCGCAGCTATTCCGGTAGCAATGCCTACTGTATTATCCGTAACAATGGCAGTAGGAGCCCAGCTGCTTTCAAAAAAAGAAGCCATTGTTACTCGGCTGTCTGCTATTGAAGAATTGGGAGGTGTAGATATATTGTGTTCAGATAAAACTGGAACACTAACAGAGAATAAACTCACGCTGGGTAATCCATTCTGCATTAAAGATATTACTGCCGAGCAAATTATACTTTACGCTGCACTGGCCTCCCGTGCAGAAGATAAGGATACGATAGACTTAGCAGTGATAGGCGGGGTGAAAAATGCAGAAGCCATAAAGGATTTTCAGGTAGTGCATTTTAAGCCATTCGATCCGGTAAGTAAGCGCACCGAAGCAACTGTGAAAGGGAAGGATGAAAAGACATTTTACGTAGCAAAAGGAGCTCCGCAAGTGATTTTGGCCATGGCAACCAATATTGATGAGGTCAGGCAAAATGTTGAGAAAGCGGTGGATGAATTTGCAGGAAAAGGATTCCGTTCATTGGGAGTGGCAAAGGCAGACGAAGAAGGTAAATGGCAAATTGTAGGTGTGCTACCTATGTTCGATCCACTACGCCCACAGGCTAAAGCCACTATAGAAAGCGCCAGGAAGATGGGTGTGCATGTTAAAATGGTTACGGGCGATCAAGTAGCTATTGCCAAAGAAACTTCCAAACAACTTGGATTGGGAACGAATATTTTGGATGCCTCTGGCTTAGGAGATTCGAAACAAAAGGAGACTGCTCAATCGGCAGAAACTATCGAAAAAGCAGATGGTTTTGCCCAAGTATTTCCGGAACATAAATTCCATATTGTGGAGGTGCTTCAACAGCGAGGGCATATAGTGGGCATGACAGGTGATGGAGTGAACGATGCGCCTGCACTGAAGAAAGCGGATTGCGGTATTGCTGTATCCGGTGCAACAGATGCGGCACGTGCTGCAGCATCTATAGTATTGCTTGCACCAGGATTATCGGTGATAATAGATGCTATCAAAGAGAGCCGAAAAATTTTCCAACGAATGAACAGTTATGCGATATACCGTATCTCTGAAACTCTACGTGTACTGTTGTTTATGACACTGGCAATATTGGTATTTAACTTTTATCCTGTGACCGCAATAATGATTGTTATGCTGGCATTGCTTAACGATGGGGCCATTCTATCCATTGCTTATGACAACGTTCATTATAAAGATAAACCGGAAGCGTGGAACATGCGTCTGGTACTTGGAATTTCTACCGTGTTGGGTATTATTGGAGTTGTAGCTGCTTTTGGCTTATTTTATCTTGGCGAAAAAGTATTTCATCTTGACCGTGACCATATTCAGACTCTAATGTATTTAAAGTTATCTGTGGCAGGACATCTAACCATATTCCTCACCCGGACACGAGGCCCTTTCTGGTCGATTCGCCCTGCTAAAGTTTTATGGATAGCTGTTCTCGGTACTCAAATTATTGCAACACTAATAGCAGTTTATGGAGTATTTATGACTCCACTCGGCTGGGGATGGGCAGGGTTTGTTTGGGCTTATGCAATAGCTTGGTTCCTTATAAATGACAGAATAAAACTTCTTGCTTATCAGATTTTTGACCCTACTAATGCTAAAGACAAAGAAGAACCAAAATTTTTCACTAAATCTGACAAGAATTCTGACACCAAGGAAGAGCCTAACCCCATAACAAAACCAGACAAAAAACCTGATGAAAAGGATGAATCTAAGACGGTGGTGAAAATGGACGGCAAGCCTAATGCGAAAGAAAAGTCGAAACCTGAAATAAAACCAGATACCAAGGAAGAACCTAAGCCTATTGCTGGAACTGACAAGGAGACTATTGTCAAAGATGAAAATAATCCGTCAACTAAACCTAAGAATAGACCTGAAACAAAGGAAGAATCAAAACCTAAAACAGATGTAAAATTAGGGTCGGTAAATGATTTGACACCTCAACTTGTGAAGCACGTACATGAGCTTTATGAAGAGTTGGGACGGGAAGAAGTCCGGGCTGTTGAAGACATGGAGAAAGAGGAGCGGGATAAAAATGAAGATGCCTATCATGAAAAGGCAACCGAATGATATTTGAACCAGGAATTACTTTATAAAATTGGCTGCCTACCACATTTTTGATCCGATAAAAGATCCGCTTTTGATGATGAAGGATTTAATAATAGTACAATAATAAAGCTAAAAATATGAAAGCACAACCTGAAAAAGTCTTCTCTTTAACAATACAGCAGCAAATAAAACAAATTGAAAGAGAAATAGTAAAACTCAAAAAGCAGTTGCTAAAGCCTCATTTAACAAAGTCAGATGAACAGGATTATGATATAAAGAGCTATATAATTGATAAGCAAAATAAAATAATAGATTTGTATATTAAGCAGACAAAGCAAATTGCAAAGAAAGGATGACTTTTTGTCAACAGGCTTTTGAATTGCGTAAAGTTCTCAAAACAAGGATTTAATATGTGCTATTCAAAATCACATAATCAGAAAGAAGCCGGGCTTTTGAAATATGTATAGTAGAGTCAATTATAATTATATCGCTCCTTTCTATGACAGGCTCTGTCAAATGGTTTTCGGGCAAAGAGTGAAAAATGCTCAGATTGAATCGTTGGAATTTATTCCTCATGATTCGGATGTTTTAATTGTAGGTGGTGGTACCGGTTGGATATTAGAGGAAATTTGTAAGATTCATCAAAACGGGCTAAGTATAACCTATATTGATATTTCTTCAAAGATGATCAAACTATCTAAAAATAGGGGTTCTTCCTGCAATAAAGTCAGTTTCATAAATGCATCTATCGAAAACGCCGACTTACAAAACAAAAAATATGATGTAGTTATTACCCCATTTTTATTTGATGGTTTTCAGCAAGATACTTTACAGAGTATCTTTAATAAATTAGACAAAAGCCTTATAAGTAAGGGGCTATGGCTTTATACCGATTTTTATCTGACCCAAAAAAGTAAATGGTGGCAAATTTCCTTGCTTAAAATCATGTATTTTGCTTTTCGAATGGTATGTAGGATTGAAGCAAGCAGGCTCCCAGATGTAGCTACTTGCTTTTCATCATACGATAAAATAAAGGAAAATAATTTTTGTAGCAATTTTATTAGTATGCAGGTGCTTCAAAAAAAACATTCGGGGCATAATGACTATACAATAAAATCTTAAAATGGGCTATAAGTTCATTGTAGTATAGTAAAGAAATGGAAAAGTCTCCAATGTTTTCGGCCTTACAAATTACCTGAAATAACTGTCATTTCGTATACATCCTGTTAATAAAACCCTTTATTTATAGGTGTAACGGGTAAAACCATTGGTTGGCCCGCTTTTAGAATACAGCGCGAAGCATCTATGTTTTTCAGCCTAAAGGTCTTTAAGATAGATAGCTTTCTATTAATTATACTGACCTAAAAGAACTTCTAAAGAAATAATTGTTTCTACATAGAGCATAAAACGCATAATATCCGATAGTTTTTTTAAATAGACTGATGCTTGAATTGCATCCTTTGTAATCAGCACATCAATATTATTTAATGTGTTGAATAAGAAATGGGGGTTGATTTGATTTTTAACTAAGGCCAATTCCATTTCATGATTTTTCCTGCTCAGATCTTCTTTTACTTTAATATCTCCGTAAAAGGAAATAAATACCTTTAATATTAAAGCAACTATTCCGTTAAGCAGGGAAAGAGCAGAAAACGCTATTAATTGAAGCACTGTAACCGAGGTTGACTGAGCGGTAGAAATATCCTCTACTCTGAATACCACCCAAAAAAGTAGCCCGCATAGTATGGAAGCTAATGCTCCATAAGTGCATAAAAGTCCTATTTTCTGCTTATTTAGAAATTTAGTAAATAATACAGTGTAAAAGGAATAGAATGGAACTACAGACAGAATGCACAATGTAATGTCGGTCACTACTGTTTTCATTATCGGTACTCCATGGTGCGGTAAATTGGTTTGTGTTGACATAAGATACCCAAGCACTTGTAATCCTATCCAAAAAGATCCATATATCACCCAGTACATGGTGTTTAATAATACGACGGCTGACTTTTTCATGGTTTTAAATTTAAGATTAATATGTAAGCAAAGGTAGAGCTATGAAGAGCGTAGAGATATTCTATTATGCTAAGTGATATAGTTTGTCTGCAAAATGGGTATTTTGTTCTGCAACTTGGCTGATAGTAGTATTATAAATTGAAGAATAGAATATTGAATAGTTTGTATGAAGTATCTCGTTTTGATATATTTGAATAAAATTAATCCATGAAAACAAAATACTTTATAACCATTGTTTTGCTTTATTTCGGTATGGAATATGGTAAAGCACAATTTACCGATATTCTTCAATTCAATGATACCAATGGTACAACACCCTGGGGTTCACTAACGCTTTCATCAGGGGTATTATATGGGGTTGCTGCATTTGGCGGTGCAGAGGGTGTTGGTACTATTTTCTCAATAAATACGAATGGACTCGGATACAAAGATCTGTTTGATTTCGATTCTATAAATGGGGCAAACCCTATGGGTACTATACTTCTTTCTGGGAATGTATTGTATGGGATGGCAGAAGATGGGGGAGCAGAGAAATATGGATGTATATACTCCATTCAAACCAATGGAAATACCTATAAAGATATTTTTGATTTCAATGACACTAATGGCGCCAAACCTACAAATACATTAATTATATCTGGAAAAAAGCTGTATGGGATAACAGAACAGGGAGGAATAAATGGCTATGGTTGTATTTTTTCTATTGATACAAATGGCAATCGATATAAAAAATTATTTGATTTTAACAGCGCAACTGGTCAGAATCCCTATGACAAATTAACTCTTTCATTGAATAAATTATATGGCATGACATTTAGTGGTGGCGCCAATGGCTATGGCTGTATCTTCTCTATAGACACAAATGGAAATGGATATAAAGATATGCTTGATTTTAATATAACAAATGGTCAAAATCCATATGGCTCATTAATTCTTGCTTCGTCAGGAATGTTATATGGGATGGCTCAGGGAGGAGCGAACGACCAGGGTTGTGTTTTTACGATTGATACCAGTGGAAGTAGCTATAGAGATATATTTGATTTTAATGGTGCATATAATTATAGGCCAGAAGGCTCATTAGTGCTGAAAGGAAAAGTATTATACGGCATGACAACCTGGGGAGGTGCAAAAAACGATGGCTGTATATTTTCAGTTGATACTAATGGTAGTGGATATAATGAGATGTTCGATTTTAATGATAGTAATGGTGCACATCCATTTGGCGCATTGACACTTTCCGGGAATGTAATGTACGGTATGACTGGTTATGGAGGTGCATACGGTTATGGTGTTATTTTCAATACTCACGATACAACGGTAGGGATTAATGAGTTAAATACAAATATTGGAACAGTAAACCTTTATCCAACTCCTAATACTGGAAAATTTACAATAAGCCTGGATAATATCACTGAAAAATTCCAGGTAGAAATATTTAATATGCTTGGAGAGAAGATATATACTTCAAAGTTAAATGCTTCATCAACCCAAATAGACATATGTAATAATGCAAATGGAATATACCTATATAGGGTGGTTACAGAAACAGGTAATTTAGTTTCGGAAGGGAAGTTTATAATTCAAAAATAACAGCATGAAAACAACTTAAAACCTAACCCATCAACTTTTTTCAGGACGAGATAGTTTTTAGGTGTTAAGTATGACATACTAGCGTTATGAAAAAATATTATTACCGTTAGCTAAGTGATTAAACTTATTTCTGAGTTTTTTACTTCCCCATCTATTCTATACATGGTAGCATCACCTCAAGAGTATTATAAACATTGATTATATTTTACTTTGCTTTATACATGCGCACATTCGCAAAACCAACAGATAATGCGTATGTTTGTTAGGCATATTGTAAAGAAGTTGCAACCTAAATCTTATCAAAATGAAATTAAGCATTAATTCCCTTTCAAAAACCTATGCAAATGGCGTGCATGCTTTAAAAAATGTATCGCTGACTCTAAACAACGGGATGTTTGGGCTTTTAGGGCCGAATGGTGCAGGTAAATCATCTTTAATGCGCACTATCGCCACTTTGCAGGAGGCCGATAAAGGCACAGTCTTTTTAGATGACTTGAATGTATTAAAAAACAAAACTGAGGTGAGGCAGCTACTTGGCTATCTGCCTCAGGAGTTTGGCGTGTATCCGAAGATATCGGCTGAGAGGATGCTGGATCATATTGCACAATTAAAGGGAATTAATAATGCAGATGAAAGAAAGGAATTGGTTGGCGACCTGCTCGAAAATGTAAACCTGTCAAAAGATCGGAAAAAGCATCTCGGCACTTTTTCTGGCGGAATGAAACAACGCTTTGGAATAGCCCAAGCATTAATTGGCAATCCGAAACTCATCATTGTAGATGAGCCGACAGCTGGTTTGGATCCTGCCGAAAGAAACCGCTTTTATAACCTGTTAAGCCAATTAGGAGAAAATACTATTGTTATTCTCTCAACACATATTGTTGAAGATGTAAGTACACTCTGCTCCAACTTCGCTATCATTTGCCAGGGTGAAGTATTATATGCTGGTGAGCCGGATACGGCTGTAAAAGAAATGGAGGGAAAAATATTCAGCAAAGCCATCAATAAAACTGAATTACCAAATTATAAGAATGATTTTAACGTGATTTCTACCCAATTAAAAACAGGCAAATTACATATCAGGGTATTACGGGAAACAGAGCCAGACAATAGTTTTGTGCCAAGTGTGCCGAGTCTTGAGGATGTTTATTTCAGCAATATTGCAACCCGTGTAGATGTAAATACCATTTAACCTTCCTTCAATTAAATCAATATGTTCTGGAATATAATTTTGTTCGAGATCCAAAACCGGATCAGGAGGCCCGCCATTTATCTTTATTTTGCTGTCGCGATCATTCTCACAATAGGCATTTTTGCAACCACACCACCACTAACAGAAAAGGAACATATTAATGCCCCCTTTGCAATAGCCCTCTGGTGCGCGGGTATTACCATGATGATGATGCTCGTTAGTTCGTCCATCATGGGTATGAGTTTGTACCGGGATATTGAATATAATACAAAGGATTATTATCTTACCTATCCTATCACTAAAGCCGGCTATTTCTGGGGGCGTTACCTCGGCTCTTTTTTATGTATACTCTTTATTGCAAGCTCCATTATCATCGGGGCTTATATCGGAACAAAGCTTGGCCCAGCAATGGGTTGGACAGACCCTAAAGATTATGGGCCCAATAAGTTAATCTACTATCTGCACCCGTTTTTTACAATTGTTCTGCCTAACCTGTTCTTTACCTCATCCTTATTTTTTGGATTGGTGGCTATTACGCGCAATGTAAAGGTGATCTACAGCGGCGGCATCTTGTTATTCTTAGGCTACATTCTCAGTCTTTTTTTTCTTAACAATACTGATAATGCAACAGTGATTAACCTTGCTGATCCCTTTGGGCTAAATGGAATTCGCTTATTAACAGGTGAAACGAACTCTATTCAAAAAAATACTACGCTATTCCCTATCGAAGGATCCTTTTTACTGAACCGTCTCATTTGGTCGGGGGTAGGATTGATTGTTTTGATCTATACATATATCCGTTTCAATTTTGAAAAATTCTTTAGCGGGAAAAGAGATAAGGCGGCAATTGACGATGTAGTATCAAAAGTTAAACATTCTACTATCCGGAATACTAAAGTTAATTTTAAGGACTCTTATAACATTCGCACATTATTCAACCTTACCAAAATAGAACTGTCGAATATTATCCGGGATAATTATTTCTGGATCATCCTATCCAGCGGAATGGTTGTATTGGGGTTTATACTCTGGATTGGGCGTTCCGGGTACAATGATGTGCCGGACTTTCCACTCACGGTGGTGTTATTCGAAATTATCAATGCTATATCCATGTTCTTTATCTTTTTCATCATCATCTTCTATACAGGCGAAACGCTTCATCGCGATCGGGTGACCCGTTATAGCTTTATCAATGATTCATTACCTCCGCCTAACTGGGTGATGAATGGCTCTAAACTTATTTCACTGCTTATTCTTGGAGCGAGCCTGACAATTATACCTGCATTACTTGCCTTTACAGTACAAGTTGCGAAAGGTTTTCATCAATTCAATTTCCCTATTTACTTCACCTATCTGTTTATCATTATTTTGCCTCGTTTATTAGAGGCGGTTTTGTTTTCGTATGTGGCGCATGTAACTATCAATAACAAATTCGTGGCACATGCCATAGGGATTTCAATTTGGGTAGCTCTGTTCCTTTTGCGTGCTTCAGGCACATTTAACTATAATTTACTACTGTATTCTAATACACCCGGATACCGCATTTCAGACATGGACGGTCTTGGCCACATGATGAAAGCGGTTAATTGGTTCAATCTATACTGGCTGCTTTTTGGCGGTTTACTGATCATTGTTTCAGCTTTGTTTTATTACAGAGGAGTAACCTCTTCACTCAGAGAAAGGGTTCAACTGCATGCCGAACGGTTTGATTCTAAAACCAGATTCTTCACAGGCGCATTACTATTAGCTTTTTTAGCTGTGGGGGCTTACAATTATTATAACGTAAGTTATTTAAATGATTTCCTTACCAAGGGTGAGTTAGAAGACCGGTCGATTATTTATGAGAAGGCATTAAAACAATATCAAGGTTTACCACTGCCTAAAATAACCCGCATTAAAATGTATGCTGATCTTTACCCCGATAAACAGCAGGCATTTGTTAAAGCTTTTGTCACCATTATCAATAAAACCGATCAGCCTATAACAAAACTATTGCTTGATCGCGATCAATTGACCGATTATTCCCTCAAAGAAGATGGGAAATTAATCCCTTGCAGTTATCCTCTGTTGTATTCACGAGGCATGTTCGATTGGTTCAGGCCGAAGCAAGATACTTCCGATTTTCGTCTGTATCAATTCCAAAAACCACTTGCACCGGGCGATTCGGCTGTGCTAGAGGTAAACTCATCGGTTATTCATAAAGGTTTTAGCAATGGCAATTATGCTAAAGACCTACTTCGTAACGGCACATTCTTTTCAGGCGGATTGCCTGACCTGGGCTATGATGATGATGATGAGGTGGAAAGCCCGTCTGTACGTAAAAAAAATCACTTGCCCCTAAAAGAGAAAGAGGAAATTGCACAAAACGATCCTGAAGGTATTAACACTTTGAAAGCCGGTAAAGGCTCCGACTTAATAAGTATGGATATTACGGTTAGTACTTCTGGCGATCAGACTGCTATTGCACCGGGAGAACTTCAAAAGCAATGGCAACAAAACGGTCGTAACTATTTTCATTATGTACAAACCCAGCCGGGCTTATATGCGCCGACAGGTATCCTTTCGTCAAGGTTCGCAGTTTTGCATGACAGTGTGCAATTGGATCATAAAGTAAATATCAATATCTATTATCACCCGAAGCACAATGCCAATATTCAGCGGTTCGTTGCTGGGTATAAGGATGGACTTCGTTACTTTTCCTCAGCGTACGGCTCTTATCCTTTTAAAGATATTCGTCTTGCGGAAACATCTAATTACTTTCCTGAAGGTTCATTTACCACACTGGATACTTATCCGGAAAATGATGCATGGAATGCCAATTTCACTGACCCGGATCAATTTGATTACTGCTATTTTAATACCGTCCGACAACTAGCTCAGCAATGGTGGCGATTCCAAGTAGCACCAAATAATACGGTAGGTTCATTAGTGATATCAGAGGGATTGTCGACTTACAGCGCCTTGGTGATGGCTGAAAAGAAATATGGCAAAGCAAACATGAAGAATATTCTGCAAGATCAGTTACGGAGTTATTTATCCCAGAGGCAATGGATGGAAGAAAAAGAACACCCTTTAATCAAGGCAAATCAATGGTATGAATGGGACAATAAGGCAAGCGTAGTCTTATATGGATTAAACGATCTGATGGGGGAAGACAGCCTAAATTTTGCCTTGCTGGATTTTAAAAATGCCTATGCATTTAAAAGCAAACCACCATTTGCAGGCGCAAATGATCTGTACCGCTTCCTGCAAAAGCACGTACCTGATTCGTTACAATACTACTTAACGGATACCTGGCAAAAGATTACTTTCTATGATAATAAAATAACCGAAGCAAATGCATCGCCTACGGGTAATGAAAACGAATACAAGGTAACATTTAAAGTAGACGTTGCTAAGGTTTGGATAGATGATAAAGGCAACGATGTGCTGGACAAAAAAATGAATGATTATATTGATATTGGGGTATTTGCTGCTAATAGTAACAACAAGGAAGGGCGATCAGAGGTAAAGCCTTTGTATCTGAAAAAATACAAACTTACTATGGGCTTGCATACCCTCACCGTTATTGTTAAAGGGAAACCGGTAAGTGTGGGGGTTGACCCTTACTCAAAACTGATAGACCGTCAGTCAAATGATAATATGAAGGATTTGTAAATTATTCATATTGTAGAGCATACTTAAACGCAAATAAGGAAGATATTCCCCTCCCTAATTAGGGCTTTACTGGTAAAGCAATTATGATTACTGCTAAGAATTAGAAGATAAATGCTTTCCAGGAAATCAATGCCGTATCAATAGTTGATCCGGATACTTTACGTGAAGAGAAGAAGTAGGGCATTGCCTATTGTGGCTTAAAGAATATTGCTCGTTCCTCATTACGGAGATAAAAGACACCATCAAATGCATTTAACCAATATTCATTAGGGTAAGCAAATAAAAGGGTATTAAATTTCTTATTTGCATATTCATTGGTTTTCTTTAAGCTGTCAAAATCCAGATAGCCGTATTCGTAATCCTTTTTTAATAAATAGTATTCCATTGTGTTCGGTACAGTGTCAATGCGGTAGGTATTAGTATCATAAGCATAACTTTGTGTTCCCAATGAGGATGTAAATGCCATACTATATAGTTTATCTCCAAAATCTTTGCTCAAATACCCTCCCATAACTTCTACTGATTTATAAGAAGTATCTTTTTCTCTCCTGTAACTAAGAGAAGATACATCCCGGCATCCATGAAAAGCAGCTGCCCATACAATGATTTTTGCCTGCGGATTCCTTTGCATATACCAGGCTATATTATCATACATCTGTTTGTCGCGAATGTTAGTTAATTCTATTTCAGAGTAGGGCATGGTGGAATCACTTGCTGAGGCGGGAAGCTTTGAGAATTCAACATCATATTTTGATTGATCAATATATGCAAACATGTTTTTTAGAGACTGCGTTAAAATATCTCCCCAACTATTAACTGTATACCGATGTATCTGGATACCCTTTAATATTCTTTGCAAGTAACCTCTATAGAGGTCAATAGAATCTTTATTTTGCCTTGTAGCAAGACCTTTATATAAAAAACTACGATGCAGGTTTTTAAGTGAAATCCATTCCGAATCATTTAGTGTGTGAATCTTCAGGCTATCGGTATATTTTTTTAAGTAACGGACAAGAGAAAATTCATACCCACCTGTAGGCTGGTTATCAATCCCCAGGCAATTTATCTGCCCTTTTTTTATCATTGTGGTTATACCTTGGGTTTGCTTTGCATAACTCCAGGGCGGTAGCCAGGCCCATGTTATATCTTTTTTAAAGAGCGCATTTGAAAGAGAATCTCTTCCCATTTTCTGCGAAAGAATAAATCCGGACAGAAAATTACAACCTTCGAGTGCTATTGTAGTAAAACCCTCATTCTTTACAAGATATTTGATTATTTCAGTTTTTATCTCAAACGTTTTTCCATCACCATGGCCTCTTTCTCCAAGAATCACTATTTTTTTGTCTTTCAGTTTTTCTTCTAAAAAACTAAGGTCAAGCGTTATGCTATCGCCATGTTTAATTGTTTTCACCTCTTCTATTGTGAGGGCTATTTTTTGTTCTATGGATGGCTGCTGTGCAATGATTGGGGCGATAAGTAAGAACAAAAAGAGCAACGTAAATATGTGTATGTTATTTTTGTTTTTTAATAATTTATTCATAGGTAGTATTTTAATTACAATAATAGGAATAGTTGATAAAATGGAATACAATTAAATTAAAGTCACGTTCAGTTTTTATTAGAAATAATAACAGAATTTAGCCTCACGATACAAAAGCGCGCACCAAAAGTGCAAACCAACTACAGAAATTGTAATAATCAATCATATCAAAAGATTCAAGTCCCGAGCGGATTGGTACCCTATCTTGCATGTTGCTGGTTGACAAGTCGTTGTAAAACCAAAGTTTATTCTGCCAAAACTTAGTCAAAACACTTCACGCAAGAATTTCTCAAAACAAACCAGTTTGAACAGATGTGAACCCCAAAGTGGCAATTACTTTACTCCTTTTAAATTACTGGTGGGCAGAATGTTTTCGTTTTCATTCTTTTTATTTTGCCGCCTGCCGAACTTCCATGTGAGCCCAACCCGAAGTTCCTGGTAGTCGCCGTAAGCGTAATCCCTGATGTTTACGTCCTGGTATAACAGTGTAGTTATGTCAATATTTGTTTTCAGTATATCAGAACAGCTCACGGTTACTATTAACCTGTCATTAAGGAAATGTTTACTTATTCCGGCATCAAACTCGGATACGGGCTGGTAAGTATTGAGCCCGTCTATGTTAATGTAGTTATAAACAAAACTTACTTCGGCACTCCAACCTTTTTTAAAGGTTAGTGTATTCAGGGTTTTAAAATAAAAAGAGGGGTTGATGCGGTTAAAGCTTACACCGTCGTAGTTGCCGTAAAAGTTATCTACATATAAATGGAGCCAGTTAACAGTTCTCCACCATTTGGTGATGTTGAAGTTGGTTATGAAATTAATGTTGTAACCGCTGTAGTATCCAAGGTTTACGGGAATATATGTTGAAACATGTGTTATATCATTCTGTGTATAGGTACTGCTCATTACATTAGTTATATAAGTATGTAAGAGGGCTACGGTAAATATTTGTTTGAAGGAGTAGTCTATCTCGTAATTATCACTTAACTGGGGAAGTAATGCAATGTTTCCTTCAGTATAGGTATAAGGATCGATAACAGTTATAAATGGGTTTAGTTGGTCGAATCCCGGCCTGTCTATCCTGCGGGTATAGGAGAGTGCGAAAGCATTGTTATCTGATGGTTTCCAGTTAAAGGAAGCGCTGGGGAATAAGTTAAGGTAATTACGTGTGAACGAGGTATCATGTACATACTGCATACCCTTGTCATTGGTCTGTTCTGCCCTTAGCCCTACCTGGAAGTCGGTCTTCTCGCTTAACTTCTCTGAATAGTTTAAATATCCTGCTAAAATATTTTCCTTAAAGTCAAACTGGTTTGTTTTAGTAGTGTCTATAATTTGCAAACCATTTACATCATTCCAGAACTGAACATTATTATTGGGTGTTCCATATAGTTCATAAACACCGGCATCCAGTTTTACCTTATTGCTTATAGGTTGGGTATAATCGAGTTGGAACGACCATATGTTCATACTCATTATTTCATTAGAATTAGATAGGGTAGAGGGCCTCATTTCCAATCCCAGTGAATTATAATAGTTTACAGGGTCTTGCTGGGTATTTTTTGTATGAAAGGGACCATACAATAGTTGAATGGATAATTCTTTCTCGGTAGTATCGGGTTTGTATTTGTAGCTAAGGCCGGGAATGGCATGGAGCATCTGGAAGTAACGGGTATTTACTGTATATAGGCTTGAATCAATTATGGATGTTGTCGTGTGCATTATAGTGTTATCGTAAGTGCTCATGTGTTCAAACTGAAGCTCGAAATAACTGGAAAAAGAGAAGGTCTGTTTTTTATCGGGTGTGAAGTCAATACCAATGGAACCGAATGAATAGGTTCCATGTATGAACCAAGGTGCATTTTCATCAAATACTTCGGCCGAAGGGCCCTTACCAAAGGTGCGTGTTATAGTATGAATGAAGGCCCTGTGAAAGATATTTGTGCTGGCATCTAATGAGAAGTTCCATTTATTTGTGCGGTAATCAAGGTTTAAGCCTTCGGTAGAAGCAAGATAGAACCCTTGCCTTTCAGTGCTTGTAAGTTCACCATTTAGCCCGATGTTCTTGTTTTTCTTAAGTATGATATTGATAACTGCTTTGCCCTCTGCTTGGTATTTTGCCGATGGGTTGGTAATTACTTCTACTCTTTCTATCTGACTGGCATCAATGCCTTTAAGGAAATTTACCGGGTCTACGGGCAAAGTTTTGCCATCAACCAGCAATAGGATTCCTGTTTTTCCCATTATGCTTATTCCCCCGTTCTCGCTTGCTGTTATCCCTGGCAGGTCATTCATCATTTCCAAAGCGTTTTTCCCGACCGATATTATACTGTTCTCAATATTGAAAGCCATCATACCATTCTTGTGCTCCATAAATGGTTTTTGTGCCACCACCTCCACGGCTTTTAAATTGTGGTCAGTACTCTTTAAACGAAAAGGGGGTACGATAATCTGTTGCCCGCTATCCAACTTGATAATATTACTGAACTTCTCAGGATACCCGGTTACAGAAACCTTGAGTAAATATATACCTGCTTTTACTTTAGTAAATGAATAAGTCCCGCTATCATTGCCCAAAGTTCCCTTTAATATGGCACTATCCTTTGCATTAAGTAAACCAACAGCAGCATAAGGAATTGGAGAATTCAGGCTGTCTTTTACATTCCCAGTTATAGTACATTGAGCCATTACGGCCGACTGTAGCAACGCAAAGAATAAGCAAAAATAGATAACTATTCTGTAATTGTGCAGCATGGAGAGTGATTACATCTAAAAACGAATTCAACCGCAATATATTGTTTTATGCACTTCTGATCATGAATGGTTCAATTTTGCATATATTCAGGAGATGAAAGTACCCAAGCTATTCATATTAAAATCCTTTAAAATTCAATCTTTCCAATATTCCGTCTCTTTCTTATCAATAAATCCCCATCCACCATGATATATAGATGCTAATCCTTCTGAAAATCCCCAGGCATCATCATATTTTAGCGGAATAACCATTTCACCAACTTTATTAATATATCCCCATTTGTCATTTAATAATACTGCTGCTAATCCCTCTGAAAACCTATAAGCATTATCATATTGTAAAGGAATAACCACTTCACCAACTTTATTAATATATCCCCATACACGGTTTAATTTTATCCCTGCTAATCCTTCTGAAAATCCCCTTGTATTATTATATTTTAGTGGAATAACCATTTCACCAACTTTATTAATATATCCCCATTTGTCATTTAATAGTACAGCTGCTAATCCTTCTGAAAATTTCATTGCAGCCTGAAATTTACATTCAATAACAATTCTTTTATCTGGTGTGCTATATCCCCATTTATTTGTTTTACGATAAGGTATTAAAACCGTGTCAATCATCATAATAATATATAGTACTGCAAAAATAGGAAATCCCTTACTACATTGCTACAAACCCTCTAAAATTCCTCGTTTCCTTGTTTATTCTTGCAATAAGTGTTGGGCTTTCCGTTCTCCAGAAATGAAATTATTTACCTAATCTGGTACTTAATTATGTAGGTTGTCCCCTAATGGTTGTGTTTTTATTAATTTGCAAGTTATAATTCATAATAAACCAATAGAAGTATTCAAACTCAAACAAGGCGGTTTTAAAATAACTAAAAACCAGTTTTTAAAGAGATTGCCTATTATAATAATAGCTACTTTTAGAGGATTGGTGATTTTTCATTTTAGCCCCAATAACAAGCAAGATGATTTTAATGTTTATCCAATTGTAATTCCAATTATCCTGGGTGCTATAGTTGTGGGATTTCTAAGAGGCATTAAGATCCAAAAAAAAATATTTGAAAGTTACACACTTACAATAGATCGTGAGCAAATTACAAGGGAACAACACAATACACCTATAATAACTCTATCTTTTAAAGATATAAGTGAGATTATTAAAAACTCAAATGGCAGCTTTACAATAAAAGGTGGTTCATCAATTAGTCCTATCGGTGTACCAGCACATATAGAAGATTATGAGAAATTGGAAATCCATTTAAGTAAGATAATGCCAATTACTATTAGATCCAGCACCCCAATACTATTGAAGTACAATCAAGTATTGGTAATTCCAACGATTGGCTTAATGGCAGCAGTTTATTTATCCTACAATAAAGTTATTGTTGCAGTTTGTGGAGTTTGTATCCTTGCCTTACTTAGCTATACATTCTAAATAGGCCTCTCCCAATGCAAAAAAATAGTTGATCTGCATGGGGGAGGAATCTGGGTTGAATCAGAACTCGGAAAAGGAAGCACATTCAATTCTACAATCCCAAAAACATAAATGAATAGATTATGAAAAGAAAATTGAATTGTATTTTATTGGTGGATGATAACAGCAATGATAATTATTTTCATAAAATCATCCTGAATAAAATGGATATCGTTAACCGCATTGATGTTGTTTTAAATGGTGTGGAAGCGCTAGCTTATCTTAAAAAGGAAAATCAAACTCCGCCTGAATTGATTTTTTTAGACATTAATATGCCAAAGATGAATGGATGGGGGTTCCTAGAACTATATAAACATTTACCTGCACACCAAAAGGCGAATGTGGTAATAGTAATTTTAACCACTTCTGTAAACCTCGATGATATAAAGAAAGCTAAAGAAATCGAAGAAGTAACGGGCATTGAAACAAAACCATTAAGTGAGAAAACCATGACTAAAATTTTAAACCAGTATTTTAAGGTTAAAGAACTAGACACCGGAGATTCAAGCGGAGCAGAGGAAGCAGTTATTGGAATATTGTAAAAGGGACACACTTGCTTGCGTTGAAATGCAATCGTTATAGGATTTTAGATTGCCTTTACTTGCTTTATAAGTACCGCTCTTTGAGAAGGTATTTCCTAGGCGATAACATCCAATAATCTACTACTAACCTTGTCATAAATCATATCAATCTTAAGGTTGTTAAGAGTATAGTAGAACCCTTTCTGTTTCTTATCATCTTTGAAGATAGCAACAAGGATCCCTTATCGAATACCATTTTACTTCTGACGGTAAAGGATGAAGACACCTTCGTGGTTATTATAATATCTATTCTAAGTGTTAACTACAGGGATTAAAATCACATAAAGCCAACCCGCTTTATTTCTGAATTATTAACTTTCCTTCACTCATCAATTCTCCGCCTTCTGTGATAACCCTGTAAAAGTAAATGCCGTTAGGTTGACGGCTCAAGTCAATAGTGAACAGTAAATGGTCGATGGTGAATCGCGGTAATATCTTTTCTCCCAATACATTATAAACCTCCATTGATGGCTTGCCGCTGATTGCTGACAATTTTATGGCAAATAATCCATTACCCGGATTAGGATATGCACTGACTCTTTCATCCTTCGCTTGCAGCTCATTTATACCCGCAGGACATGACGATGAAGTATCAATGGTAACTGTAATATTTTCAGTTATAATGCATCCATTAGATATGATAATAGAAAATATACTATCTGCAAGGGGGCAAACTGTAGTTGTGTCTTTTTTAGCTCCATTGCTCCAGCTATATGTTATTGGTAAACTACTACTTGCCTTGACCTTGAGGGTAACACAGTGCCCGGAACAAATGGTTGGGGAGGTAGGTGCAGTAACAACTGGTGGTTTTCGTAATGTTATTTTGAAAGTGGTATCGGAAGCACAGCCGTCAGAAGCATAGGCAATCACTGCTATGGTCGAATCAGCATCTATCCCGCCTGTCGTATATATGGCGCCGCTGGTGCCGTCACTCCACAGGTAAGTCGCTCCCCCGTTAACGGTCAGAGTGTCTACCACTCCTTTACATTTCCAGTTTGTGCCCGTAATAACTGGAACAGGCTTTGGTAGCATTATAATGCGCATACTATCCTTGATTTTACAGCCAATACCATTCTCAGCAAGTACATATAGGATTGAATCGGCATTAATACGCCCTGTAGTATAGATACTGTCGATACTACCATTATTCCATAAATAAGTATTTCCGCCGCTTGCTGTAATAACATCTGCAATCCCCTCACAAACCGTATCCTTTCCACTTAATTTTAATGGTATGGGTAATGGTTGCGTTATGCTCACAGATGCGGTGTCTGTTGCGCCGCAATTATCTTTAACTGTTACTGTGTATATTCCGGCACTTAATCCTTTGGCAGTAGCTGCTGTTGCTGTATCAGAGCTCCATGAAAAAACATAAGGGGGTGTTCCGTTTTTAACGCCTACGGTTGCACTGCCTGTTTTGTATCCATTGCATAATAGATTTATTGTAGATGAAGTTACAATGCTATCATGAATAGCTAAAGGTTGCGTTATTGTAGCGGAAGCAATTTCACTACATCCATGAGCATCAGTCACCGTTATCGTGTATGTTCCTGCCGAAAGCCCTATAGCGGAATCAGTTTTTTGGTTATTGGGATCATTCCATAAATAAGTATAAGGCGGCGTACCCCCGGTTACAGTATTGACTATTGCACTACCGTTTGCTCCATTATAACAACTCACATTTTTATTTACTTTAATAAAGGAAGGATATGATATAGTCACAGAACCATTACCATTATTTGTCACGGCTGTACTTAGTACCTTGCCAATACAATAAGAACCGCCGCCGCCGCCGCCGCTACCAATCCCACCCCCACCATGGTAATGAGCACCGTTGCCGCCACCGCCGCCATTATATCCGCCGCCGCCGCCGCCGCTATAATTACCACCACCACCACCACCATAACCACCTGGTGCAGGCCAATAACCACCACCACCACCGGCTGCTCCATTGGCCGGGTCTTCTCCTCCTGTTATATTGCCATAATTTGAGTTAGTTGTTGTGCCGTTAGAATTCCATCCTGCACCGGCGGCACTATTACCACTATAAGGGTTAGTACTGTTTGCATATGCACTGCCTCCATTACCGCCAGTGCCACCGGCATCAGAACCAAGACCGGGGTCAATAGTGGATGTATTTAACTGCGTTGTGTCTGCCTGACCGTGTCCACCATTATCATTCTGGTACCCACCACCACCGCCGCCACCGCCAACAATCAGCAATGTATTTGATGTGGCGTCCCAAACATATGTTCCACCACCCCCGCCGCCTTCAGTAGCAGTTGTGGCACCTGCTCCGCCTGTAATAATATTAAGTATATGCCCGGGTGTTACTGATATTAACCCCGTCACTTTAGCGCCATTTCCTCCTGATACACCATTACCGCCTCCACCGGTTGCACCAATAACCGTAATAGTAACTTGCGTTATACTATCAGGTACAGTCCATGTTTGTATATGACTCTGATAAGAAAAGACTTTTTGTGTTGGTTGAAAGGAAAGCGCTGTGGGCTGAGTGATGGTTTTTATTGCAGTTGCACTACACCCGTTATTGTCTTTTACAGTTATTGTATCTATTCCTGCTCTGAGTCCTGTTTTAATAGAATCAGTGCCTCCACCCGACCATAAGTAGGTATAAGGTAATGCTCCGCCTGAAGGAATTGCCCAGGCAGTACCATTATTTCCACCGTGGCAACTAACATTGACAATACTGTCATATACAATCAGGGTACAAGCTAAAGAGTTAGTTGCTTTCCTGATATGGTTATTAGTCTTTTCTGTAGTGGTGTTATTGATTTGAGAATAGGATACCACGGAGGTGCCCAATAATATAACTATTAAGAGGCATTTTTGTGGTGTTTTCATCTGTCTATTTTAAGATAAACCAAATATAAGAACTTTAAAATTGAATTACTCAATCATTTCCATTTTAACACACGTTTTCAGTGTGAAAACTGAATTGGTGTGCGCTTTTGGTGTGCGCTTTTGCAGTCATAATGTATAGGTTAGAGCGCCTCCCTCGCGCTTATTTTAAATCACGTAGACTAATAAGGACGTAAAATAGGCTTACTAAAAAATATTTCTATGATAGAAAAACGGTAGAAAAGAAAGCCAAAAGGGTATAACTATAATCTTACAAAAACTAATCTGCTAAAACGGGAGCGATTTTTCTAAACTAAAGCCTGAACAAGCGATTATCATAAAATAGTTTCGCAGCAATGCCTATATTATTTTTGTGCAGAAATACTTTCCGTTTTAACCATTATTCACAGCAAAAAATCATCCGTATAATTACGTACGTAAATATACGGATGGATGATTCTAATTAAAAAATTACTTGAAAAAATAGTTTGGTAATTAAAAAATTCTTTTCTATTATTGTAAAACATAAACGCTCAGTATCACCATTTTACTCAATACAAACAACACTCAGTCCTTTTTTATTTAACCATTTTACTATCTCAACATGAAGAAGAACGCCATGAAGTTTCTATGCCTAAGTGTAACCCTTTGTTTACTATTATTCACTAAAGCCGGTTTCGCACAAACAGTTTATTCCATTCCTAGCACAACTTGTAGTAGTTGCCAGGACGGGGCATACGGCCCCGTTGATATATGCGATGGCAAGTACACAGCCGAGGCGGATATATTTCCAAGCTCATCACTTGTATATGGTTCGGTAACCAAGATAGCTTATGACCAAATACAAGGTTCAGCATCTAATGTACCTATTAAGATATATATGATGAACACCTCATCCACCACACAAAGCGCAACAACATGGTCAAGCGCACTTTCAGGAGCTACACTTGTATTCTCAGGTAATGTTTCATTTAGTTCAAGTGGATGGAATACCATTACATTAAATACTCCTTTTACCTATTCTTCCGGTAACCTTGAAGTATTAATTGAAACCGATTGGGGCAATACAACAGTATGTACGGGCAACCCTCTTTTCTATTATTATACAGCTTCAGGCAATATAGACCAGTTTTGGGAAGGCACAGCCAACTCATCAACAGCATTGCAAAGTGAAACAGGAGTTGTGGGAGACCAACCTGCACCTATACAAGTAACAATTACAGCTTGTTCCAATCCAACTATAACCTCGCAACCAAGCTCAGGCACACAAGCCGTATGCCAGAATGGAACAGCTACTGCTCTTTCAGTAAGCGCAACAGGAACTTCATTAACGTATCAATGGTATAAGAATACATCTAATTCCAATAGCGGAGGAACAGCCATAAGCGGAGGTACTTCTAGTAGCTATACACCTTCAACATCAACTGTAGGAGCACTTTATTACTATTGTGTAGTAAACTCGAATGGCTGCACAACCACCAGTTCAGTATCGGGATCTATTACTATTAATTCCATTCCTACGATAAGCTCCCAATCAACAGGTGGGCAAACCCTTTGTCAGGGAACCTCTGCAACTGCAATGACTGTTACAGCAACCGGAACATCTTTAACCTATCAATGGTATAGTAACACCAGTGCATCAACCAGCGGAGGAACAGCAATAAGCGGAGCTTCCTCAAACAACTATACACCTTCTACAACCAACGCAGGTACATTATACTATTACTGTACTGTATATTCTAATTCCACCTGTCCGATAAACTGCGCAGTATCGGGCGCAGTGGTTGTTAACGGAACAGCAGCGCCTACAGGCACAACACCACAAGTGTTTTGTAGTAGTTCAAACCCTACCATTGCAAATTTAACTGCCACCGGAACATCAATACAATGGTATGCTGGAGCTACAGGTGGAACTGCTTTGACAGGTACAATTGCTTTAACTAATGGAACCACCTATTATGCAAGCCAAACTACAGGTGGATGCCAGAGTGTATCAAGACTGGCTAGTATAGCTACAATCAATACAGTACCTATTATAAATTCTCAGTCTACAGGTGCGCAATCGGTTTGTAAAGATTCAACGGCCTCAACTCTTTCGGTAAGCGCGACAGGAACTTCATTAACTTACCAGTGGTATAAGAACACCTCTGCATCGAACAGTGGAGGAACAGCTATAAGCGGAGCTACTGCAAGTAGCTACTCGCCACTAACACATATAGCAGGTACAACCTACTACTATTGCGTGGTAAGTGGTGCAGCGCCTTGCGCAGCGGCAACCAGTATTGTATCGGGCGGAATAGTATCGTATCTCTGTAATATTACAGGCATAGCGGCAGGTGGCGATCTATCTGGTACTTACCCCAACCCAACCGTAGCCAAAATAAACGGAAGCACAGTTCCGTCAAGCAGCACAGGTTATTTACATAATGATGGCTCCGGCAATTTAGCATGGAACAATACTCCAGTTACCAATAGTACAGGTACAATAAACTATGTACCTTTATTTACAGGTACCAATTCCCTTGGTAACTCGACTATTTCGGTTGTTGGCGGGGTTGAAGGTACCCAGTACGATACCGCGCTGGGTGGAATGAATTTCTATTCCGATGGCATTATACGGTTGGGCGGAAAGTATGGATATGGAATTTCAATTCAGTCGAATGGCGACGGAATTAGTTTATATGACAACTCACCTATTGCAATAAATTCATTGAATGGTTCGCTTAGCCTTCAATCAAATGCCAATGCAACATTACAATCAATCTATGGCGATGGCGCCATATATGGAAATGATGTAATTATACAGGCTACCGGCCATGCAGATACAGGCCAGCATATTTATATGATAGGCAGCTTTCCTTTGGCTGGTAATACTGATAGTATTTTATCAAGAAATCCTTTGACGGGGAACATAACTGAATTAGCAAAATCAAGCCTTATGTCGCCATGGCAACAGAATGGAACAAGTTTATTTTATAATGGAGGAAATGTTGGTATTGGTACAAATACCCCTAAATATCCATTAGAGGTAAACGGCAACATTGCTTCTGCAGATACCATTTTTGGTGTGGATATATTTGCACAGAATAATTTAAGCGTAGGTAACTTTAAATTTTCAAACGGTTCGTTTGTCGGGGCGCCTGATTCTATAACCTCTAAAGCTCCCAAATTATTACTTAGCGCTCAAAAATTAAGTTTGGTTGCAGATAGTGTTTCTATGCCGGGTTTGGTTAATGATACTATAGCCGATACTGTACCTTCTTCTTATTTAATGCAGATTGATAAAAAAGGTATCCTATCACCGATTTCAATTACAAGCCTTTTATTCCAAAATAACCGTCCATCTCATCCTGTATTGAATTGTTATGGAGTTCCGATTACACTTCCCTTTAACATGTATCAAACATTAACTGGACCTGGAGTTACAGAATTTGTACCATGTTTAAATACAGGGTTTAGTACAAAAAATCCAGATGCACTGGTGAGTATAAATGCTTCAGCAACTCAACCGGGACAGAATGCATTCAGTATTGCAACATCCTCTGTTCTTGGCAACGGCACTGATAATGGTACTTTAACGGATGTGTTCTCAACCGACCAAAATGGAAACACTAAAATATCAGGCTATAATTATGTAGGTGTTCCTCCTTACACTTCCGGAATTGGAATGCTTTCGATAAGTACTCCTAATCCAGCAACTGGAGGTAATAATTATTATTCGGCATTTTTAGTTGCTCCTGATCCAAGTACTGTTTATGGTGAAATATTAGGCTTAACAGATTTTAATCAGATTGCTTTAGGAGTAAAGTATACCAACCCCACTAGCCCCCTCAACGGAACAGATTATTTTCAATTACATGGTAACGGAAATATGTATACTGCCGGTCAGGTACAAATTGGCAATGGCTTATCGACTCCAGATGCTCAACTTAACGTATCGTTTAATACAGGTAATACTACACCACCTGCATATGAAGTTGCAGTTGTAAATACAACATCTACACCTACGGATGTTTTTACTGTTGATCAAAATGGTAATATAAATACTAAAGGCGGATATTATCAGAATGGAAATCCAACATGGCAAACCACGACAAATTCTGCCGGTGCCGGGGTGGTGTGGTTCGGAGGTTTAGGTAACGGACAACAGGTGGGAATTGGAACTTCAATTCCTGACCCTAATGTTATACTTGATGTATACGGTATTGAGAGAGCAAACGAAATAAGAGTATGCCCAGATCAAACATGTGATTTTGTTTTTGACCAAAACTATAACCTGATGTCTTTGGATACCCTAAATTCATATTTGAAAAATAATCACCATTTACCAGGCATTGCCTCAGCTAAAGAGATGGAGGCAGAAGGTAGTATAAGTTTAGGAAAAATGAACATGCAATTATTACAAAAAGTAGAGGAACTTACACTGTATACAATACAACAAAAGCAACAAGCCGCCATACAACAAGAACAAGTTACACAACAGCAGAAAGAGATAGAAAAACAAAATAAGAAGATAAACGAGCTGGAGGAAAAGCTTGACCTGTTATTGAAACAAGGTCAGAAATAATGTGTATTTACTTATTTAAAATAATGAAAATGAAAAAGCATATATTTATTTTAACACTTATTACTTTAATAGTGGGGGTTAACAATAAAATAAAATCCCAAACTCCACAACAAAACCTTGATAAGTACTGGCACCTAAGGTACAGATTTGTAAATTATTTTGAAGTTATTGGAATGCGCCAAGGGTATAGTGACCCGGGTACAATAAGGAATGAAACACAAAATGGTTCTGACAATGGTTCCTATCTATATTGGGGAGACGGTCCAGTGACCTTAGGATATTATATTGGGGTATTAGCTACGGAATACCGACTATTAGCCGATAACCACCAAGATGTTACAGAAACAGTAAGAGAGTTATATTATGCTTTACACACAGTATATAGACTTGATAGCAGTGCATATACATTATATACTACTAATGTTCCTGGACCCACTTGGCCAGGCGATGGGTGTATGTTAAGAGACGATGCTGCTTACGTTCAGTTTCAGACTGATAATGCTAACTATTACACTCAATTGAACTTAGGAATTAGTAGTTCAGATCCATACAGTATAGCATGCAGTGGTAAACCAGGGCCTGTTAACGCATTAATAACAGAAAATACAGGTTTTGCTAGTGTTGACAATTATCTTACAATATTAATGGGACTATCTTTAGTTAAGCAATTGGTTGACAATTATACTTTTTCTTGGCAAGAATATAATAGCAATACAGGTCAATATTATACTGTTTCAGTTGGTCCAGGCACAGGAAGTTATCCTAACAGTGAAACAATCTACCAAATGGATGTAGATCTTGCGGAACATATTTTTAACTATTTAAGTCAGCAGAATTGGTGTTTTGGATTTCAGGCTGTATTATACCCTGATGGTACTCCAATCAAAAATGATGGCAATCCAAGCGCATTATCGTACCCTTTGTATAATTGGGCAAATAACATCTTTAACTATTCAACTCCTAATCCCTCTGTAGGCGCCAAAACTGAATGGAATGACTATTGGGATGCATGTGGCAGTCAGACAGATGGCTCTTATTGTTCAAATACACCAAACGTTCAAGCCTGTGAAGCGGCAGCTGGAAGCGATGCTGGACCAAACTCAACTTCAAACGCCTTAGATATGATCAATTTTTTAGGCTCGGATAATCAATGTTCTTCATGTTCCGGCACAGTTTGGGAAGGAAGAAATATTTTTTGGAGCGGTGCATTGGAAGTATTATACCGGGATATTTATGATATTTCAGGATGGGATTATTGCGGTGCTGAAACAATGATAAATCTCTGTCCGTATGACGGCCCTTTTTATCATCCAACTTTAGATGATGGCGGTTGTGTTCCCAATGGTTGGGGTTGTGATAGAAGATTCGGTGATAACGAAGGTAACGCAGATTGGTCCAATGGGACTTTTCCTGGTAGTTTTAGTGGGTTGGATTACATGCTTTTATATAATATATATTATATAATGTCAGAAAGGGAATCTAAGTTAGCTATTTCAATTCCTTCAGACTATTCAACAATATGGCCTAACCCTGGAGGATTAGCGGGAGTTTCCGGAACTCATTCTGATCCGTATACAATTTCACGGTGTGAAAACATCGATGTTGGCCAACTTAATGTATTTGGACCTGGCGTAATTACTTCAGATGCTGGAGATCTTAATCTAATATCCGGTAGTGGTCATTATATTGATTTAAAGCCGAATTCTAGCAGTCCCATAGATATATCCAACGGAGCATATTTTGATGCAAGTTGTAGTATAACTTGTTGTGAAAGTAGTATACCATATATTTCAGAATATTCGAATCCAAGCTTGCATTCTAAAATTTCAAAGACCAATTCTGATAGCTCATCAGTAGTAACTTATAAAAAAACAATAGAGTTTGATACACTAAATGCCTATACCGGAATAACGGCATACCCTAATCCTTTTAATGCGCAATCTACAATAGCATTTTCATTAAAAACAGATAGTCCCATAAACATTTATATCACAGATATAACCGGTAAAAAAGTAAAAGATTTAGTAAAGAATTCGACTTACGGTAAAGGAACTCATACAATTCAATATAATGGAGTTAATTTGGCGGCAGGCACATATATTTGCGTACTCGACATTCCTAATGGGAATAGGCAGACTTTGAAGATTATTAAAACTTTATAAATCTTTACGTGTGAAACAACCTGAAAACTTTTTAAATTGATGAAAGCAAGAATATGAGAAATATAACAGTAATTATATGTTTAATATTATTAGAAGGTTGTAACTTAACTTATAAGGAAACCTCATTTAGCACACGAAAATTCACAAAAGGTTATTTTAGCAATATGCCTTCTGCCAAGCCTATTAAAGTGAGTAAGTCTTGCAATATTGAAATTAAAAAAAATATTCAAATAACTAAGGAACCCAGTATTGACACAATCACTGTAGACTCTCATAGCTTAAAGAGGGAAAGTAATTCTAATAAATTAAGTTATACTTCTAAAACGTCTTTAATAACAGAAATTAGCGTGAAGCCTATAATAGCGATAAAGCACTTTGAGGTATTAAATAATATTAGCCGAATTTCAAATTATAAGCAACTAACTGATACAAAAACCGATCCTGATACAAAAACATCTTCAATTTTAGTAACAATTGGTTTTGTTTTTGCCATACTTGTCCTTGCCATTTTAGGGTTAGGTCTAATTTTAATGGCTTTGAGTGGCAATGGAATTACTGTTCTTCTAACATTTGCTATAGTATCTGCAATTCCTGCAATAGGAGGCATTATTTTTTCAATTATAACTTTATGCTTGAAAAATGACAATCATGTATTAGCAATCATTTCTTTAGTTATTTGTCTTTTATCACTTTTGTTATTACTTTTATTGTTCTAGTATCTAAATTGTATAATTAGTTCTTACGAAACCTTCCCATAAGAAAAATTATTAGTTATATCTTTCAAGGCACTCAGCCCATTGCGTATATCCTTTTCATCTATGCCAATATAACGCAGGGTTATATCAGTATTACTATGTGTATTATGTAACCGCAACATTATACGATGGCACTACACAAACCAAAAAAGGGAATGTAGTGCTGGTTAGATAAATGCCAAATTTCAATTATATTTGTTGTAAATACCACCGGATGAAGCATCTATTCTTATTTTGCCTTTTAATTACAAATTATGTTTTCTGCCAGAACAATGTAGGTATTGGAACCAATAGCCCTGCATCCGATGCGGCATTGGAAGTAAAGTCTAGTACACAGGGAATATTAATACCCAGGCTAAGTACAGCACAAAGGCTTGCAATTGTTAACCCTACCAATGGGCTGATGGTATATGATTCTAATTACAATTGCTTTTATTATTACGTATCAAGCGCAGTAGTATGGAGATCTATTTGTCCCGGTCCGACAGGCCCACCAATAAATTCTAACGTTCAAATGTATTTTTCTCAGGGTGTATCTACCTTAATTACTGATACTGTAATGACTACTGTAAATGGCCTTAGCCTTGCTGTTAGTTTAATTGATACGGCTACAGTTTTTTTGTCCTCTAATGGTAGCATGACTCAAGGTGATTCAGTTATGGCAGGGAATCCAATTGAAACGATGGTGCGATTGTACCAGAATGCTTTACCAATTGTCGAGACCGCCCAAACTAATATTGGAATAAATTTCGGGAGCACTAATACTGTTCCATACGCTCTTTCTTGTACACATTGGGGTGTTTCTACTGTGCTTTTTTTACCACCGGGAACTTATTTGTTTGAATTGAAGACAGCAAAGATTTTTATGGGTAATTCTACTAATTATAATAGTCGGAATTATTATGCTGCGTGTAATTATTTTCATAAAAACCAAGGAATCATTGTGGCACAGGTAATTTATAAATAATGAAAAATTGTATTTACATATTCTTCTTGTTCCTAGAGGTAAATGCTTTTGGCCAGAACAATGTGGGTATTGGAACTAATAGCCCTGCACCCGATGCTGCGCTGGAAGTAAAATCGAGTACCCAGGAATATTAATACCCAGGTTGAGCACAGCACAAAGGCTTGCAATTGTTAACCCTACCAATGGACTAATGGTATACGATTCTAATTACAATTGCTTTTATTATTATGTAAGCAGTGCAGTAGCATGGAGATCTATTTGTCCCGGTCCGACAGGCCCACCAATAAATTCTAACGTTCAAATGTATTCTTCCCAAGGTGTGTCTACTTATATAACACATACTACCATGGTAACGGTTAATGGTCTTAGCCTTGCTGTTACTTTAATTGATACGGCTACTGTTTTTTTGTCTTCTAATGGTAGCATGACTGGAGGTGATACAACTAGGGCATCTTATACTATTCAAACAATTGTACAGTTATACCAAAATACTTTACCAATTGCCGGGACTGCTCAAACTAATGATGGAGTGAATTTTGGGAATGCTAATACTGCTCCATTTCCTTATACACATTGGAGCGTTTCCACAGTGCTTTTTTTATCACCCGGAACTTATTTGTTTGAACTGAAGGCAGCAAAGAATTACATGAGGAATTCTAATTCTGGTGACATAAATTTTTATGCAGCCTGCAATTATTCTAATAAGAATCAGGGCATTATTGTAGCACAGGTAATATATAAATAAGAATGAAGAGACTTTATCACATACATCTGTTTTTTGTAATGCTTTTGGGTATTTCACTTAAGGCACAGGTGTTTTTTAATAATGGTTCTATTGTATATATTGGTAGCAATACCAATGTTATTATTAATGGAGGAATGCAGGATGATAATACTGCTGCAGGCCCTGGCACATTTACAAACAACGGCAATTTAACTGTTACCAGCAGCGGCAGCACTCCCGGCAATATTCTTATTTCAAATAATGCAGTGTTGCAGGGTAGCGGTAAATTTCACCTCGACCAGGACTGGATAAACAATGCTGTTTATATTGCTGATAGTAGTACTGTTGATATGTATGGCAATAAGCGTGAACTTATTACAAGCAATAACGGCACTGTAACAACCTTTGATACATTATTACTAAGGGGTACCGGAACAGTAATGAACCGCCGCAAACAACTTACCCTTAACGCAAATGTTGCAGGAGCATTGTTTTTAAATGACAGAGTGTTGTTCACCGCAGGGCATACTTTATATGTAACCACACCCAATCTTACCGCTATTACCAATAACACAACTTATAAAAGCGAGGGGTTTATTTCTAACACAGGTAGTGGAAGCCTTTCAAGAATAACCAATTCCAATAATGCGTATTACTTTCCGGTTGGAGCAGATTCTGCTGTTCTTCATTACCGGAAAGTATTGATCACTCCCGCTTCTGTTAACCCAAATACCTTTACGGTACGCCTTGCAAATAACGATGCCAGTAATGATGGCGATAGTATAAAGTTTATTGATACTTCTTTATGTAATGTTAATTCGCTATTCTATCATATTATAAACCATACATCGGGTAATGACAGTGCAGATATTGATATATTTTATGATGCAAGTACTGATGGTGTGTGGACAGCCATGGCACAATGGAATACATCCACTGCAAACAAATGGAATAATATGGGGATAGTATCGTACACAAGTGCAACTCCATATAGTGATGTATTGAAGAAAAAATGGAATAACTTCAGTAATAATGAATTTATTCTTGCTAATAAATCTATTCATGTTAATTTAAGCGGGAATAATTCAGTTTGCTATGGCAATAGTGATACACTTGTCGCTACAGGAGGTGTAAATTATTTATGGAGCACAGGGGCTACTTCCGGTTCAATTACAGTAACTCCTGTAAGCACAACAACTTATTCAGTAAGTATTAGCAATGGTTCATGTAAAATAGATACCAGCAAAGTAGTGCAGGTTAAGCCAATGCCAGTGGCTGCTGTAAAAGGAATTAGCACCATTTGTTCCGGAGATAGTACTCTGCTTATTGCAAATGCAGGATTAAGCTACTCATGGAGTACAGGCGCCACGACGTCGGGCATTTATATGCAACCGGCTATAAGCACAACATACACCTTAAGCATTAGTAATGGTACCTGCCAGAAAGATACCGATATAGTTGTAACTGTAAACGACAAACCCAAAGGGGAATTAAGCGGTAATACTTCAATTTGCAGTGGTAGTAATACGTTGCTTACAGCATCAGGCGGAACGTTTTATAAATGGAACACCGGCGCATCTACAAGCAGCATTACTGTTGCAATTGCATCAAAATATTCAGTAGTTATTATGCAAAACGGATGTACGGATACATTATCCACTGTTATAATTGTAAATCCACTTCCAGTTCTTAATGCCTGTTGCGATTCAACAATTGCGTTCGGCCAAAACGTGCAACTCACCTCATCGGGCGGAAGCACTTATTTATGGAGCCCATCACAAGGATTGAATTGCAATACGTGTACCGATCCTGTTGCATCACCATTGGTAAGTACTACCTATACCTTAACCGTTACAAGTGATAGCGGTTGTAATTCGCAACAAACCATAACTATTGATGTAAGTTGCGGTACGGTTTTTGTACCTGATGCTTTTTCACCTAACGGCGATGGACAGAACGATATTTTGTATGTGCGTGGAGATTGTATTAATACAATCTACTTTAAAGTGTTCGACCGTTGGGGCAACAAAGTATTTGAAACCAATGACAAGAACACAGGCTGGGATGGAAGATGTCGTGGTCAAGCCATGAACAGTGGCAGCTATGTATATTACATTACCGCAACATTATACGATGGCACAACCCAAACCAAAAAGGGAAATGTGGCATTAGTAAGGTAGCTCAGAGAATTTAAAGGTAAGTTGAAGGATAATTTATTATTATCCTTCATTCGTTATTCCCTTATCTCAGGAATACAGCCCTGTCTTCACTTTTCTCCCAGGCTTTAACATCTAATAAACTGTTTCGAGCCTTGTCATAAATAACATCGATTTTTAAGTCATTCAGTTTATAATAAAATCCCTTCTGCACTGGATGGTCTTTGGAAATACCAATTAATTTACCTTCGCCGAAGACGAGTTTACTCCTTTTGTCAAGCGGTAATGAGTTGAATTCTTTGGTGAGCATGGAGATGAAATGTATGTTTCAAATGTAGCCCTTTTAGAACAAAAGATGAAATTAAAAAGGTAAGACCTGCACTTCTTCCAACAAGAGATTAAGACAAGAAGTTCCTCCATCATTGGAAGATCTGAAAGAATTCCTGATAAACTCTTTTGAAGAAGTTGATGCCGGAAGAATGATAATTAGTCGCCTCAGTGTCAAAGCACACATTAAACGCATGCGACGGCTATTCCATGCACCTATCGGTTTCACCTTTGGTACTAATTCGTACCATTACAATTCATCGGCATATAGCCTGCTAAAGCTACCGGCGGCTGTTCTGGATACTTTAATCACCAACCTTAAGCTAAACTTGATCTTAGGAGCCAGGTTTACCAACTTGGAAAATATAAAAAATGAACGTGCGCATACATGCGCGCATGAAGAAAGTATACCCGCAATCGCTAAGGCTTTTGTCGAGAAAAAAGAATTAAGAATCATGTATAAGAGTCTTGGAAGCAAAAGATCGAGAGAATATTTTGTCGCTCCATACCTTCTCAAAGTAATCCAAGGTAAGTGGGTTCTTTATGGTAAATCAAAAGATATTCTGAAAGGCTACCTGCTTGAAGAATTTAATGGCATGCCGGAAGTAACCGAAACAAAAGCCGATATACCAACCATCAAGGAAATAGAGAAGCAAATTGAAGCATTAAGTAATCCCCAATAAAGATGAATACACCCAAAAAGGAAGCAACTAAACTTTCCTGGAAAGCCACACTAAAGGACATTGATATTAAAGGCAACATAGATTCGGAAAATTGCTATAAGACTGCTTACATGATTTTCTTTAAACTCAATTATCAGTTGCCATCAATTCTTGCGGTAGGATATGGTACAACTCGTGTAGATATTGATAAAGCATACATCAAAATAAAGGAAGTTTTCAAATTAAGTGATGCGCAAATGAATTCGAACAACTTATATGATATCGGAAGTATGACATCAGAGAAAAATCAGGGCCTTCTTTTAATAAAGGAAAACCTGATTATTTCTTTTGACTTTATGTTCCATTATTCTTTTTCAATATTTTACTGTGATGATACGGATATGAGTTTAATTGAGAAAATAAAGGTAATCTTGAAAGATTGTAAGCGGGAGATTGAGCCAAACTTTACCCATATCCTTGCGAAGGACAACGCAGGGAGGCTATCCTTAAGAGGGTTTAAAACAGAAGTATTCACGGATGATATTATAATTTCAAACTATAATGAAGATTTCCTGCCAGTAAACGAAATTATCCTTAACCGCTTACAGGAAACTAATGGTAAAGGGATCGTACTTTTACACGGAATGCCAGGTACCGGAAAGACTTCATACATAAGGTATCTTATATCAAAACTTCGGAAAAGGGTAATCTATTTTCCGACTGATTTGGTTCACATCATAGGAACACCAGACTTTATCCGTTTCATTTCGGACTTTCCGGATTCAGTCTTCATAATTGAGGATGGTGAAGAATTGATAGAACAAAGGAATGGCGGCGGTTCTACTACTATATCGAACCTGTTGAACATTACTGATGGTATTTTGGGTGATTGTTTGCATATACAGATAGTCTGCACCTTTAATGCTGAACTTGCTAAAATTGACAAAGCACTTCTCCGGAAGGGAAGATTAATTGCAAGGTATCAATTTGCTGAGCTTGAAGAAAAGAAATGTGAGCAGATACTAAAGAGGCTAAAAATTGATGAACCAGTAACGCGAAGGATGACTTTAGCAGAGCTTTATAACATGAGTGAGCGTGATTTTGGGGCAGTTGAACATAAAGCTATTGGGTTCACAAATTCAACAAACTAACATGAAGATGATTTTAAAACAGGGTTATAGCGAATAATTGCTCAAACCCTATAATTTTTTGAATAATAATATGTCATTTTTCAACGGCACAGACAAACTATTACTTACTGATAATCAGAAGTATTATCTCTATTATATTCCGGAAAACTATAATTATACCCTTGAGGCTTTCTTCCCTACCGTTTCCCTACCGCTGAAACCTCTTTTTAAGGCAATAACGCCGTCCCTATTGGGCTGTAAAGGCCTGGGTTGTAGCGAGGGAGGCTACACAACCCGAAAACAAGAGAAAACATAAGTCAATAATAAGTATTGGTTATCAGCCGCTTAATTAATTTTATTGTGTTTATACTTCCTTTCTTTTACCATTGATTTATCAATATTTGTTACCAGTTTGTTACTCGTATTATTTCTATACATATCTTTGTAATCAAAGGAAAGAGTTAACTAATCAATAGCAAAAACAAAGTACATGAGTGTAAAGCTAAGAAAAAAACCCCTATCAGATGGCAGTACAAGCCTATACTTAGATATATATGAGAACGGGCAAAGGAAGTATGAATTTCTAAAATTCCACCTATACAAAAAGCCACGTAACCCCTTTGAGATACAGCATAACAAGGAGACGCTTAGTTTAGCTGAAAGCATTGCAGCAAAGAAACAAATTGAAATGCAGGCTGGGCAACATAATCTCACTCCCCAATTTAGAAAGAACATAAATTTTATAGAGTATTTTGAAAAATGGGTGAACAACTATCCAAATAAAGATATGCGCTTGGCCCGTTGGTCTTTTAATTATTTCGTGGGCTTGACAAACGAGAAGGGACATAAAGGATATATAGCCCCTAAAGATGTTACAGAGGACTTTTGCAGGGAATATAAGAGCTATCTTGATAAGCACCTTAACGGTGAAACACCGTTTAACTATTTCGGTAAGTTTAAAAAGTTTATGCGATATGCAACAAAAGAAAGGGTGTTCAATCAAAACCCTGCTGAGGATATTAAGAATACGAGAAAAGAAGGGTTAAAAAAGGAGATATTGAATTTTGATGAAATACAAAAGATTGCTAATACTCATTGTGGAAGTGCCGAAGTGAAACGTGCTTTTCTATTTTCACTCAATACAGGGCTAAGATTTTGTGATATTAAAGTGTTAAAATGGCGGAATATAGACGGAAATAAATTGAAGCTGATACAACACAAAACAAAGGGGGAAGTAATGGTTGACCTTAACAAAACAGCTTTAAAACTTATTGCGGATAGAGGTAAGGCAGACCAATTTGTATTTAACTTGCCATCACATTCTGCTTGTACGAAGGGTTTAAAAACGTGGACAAAACGTGCAGGCATTGATAAAAATATTTCATGGCATTGCGCCCGACATTCATTTGCGGTAAACTTGTTATGGATGAAAAATGATATTAAATCGGTATCAAGTTTATTAGGGCATAGCGGTTTAAAAATCACAGAAAAATATACTCACGTAGTTGACGAGCTTAAAAAGAATGCAGTAAATAGCCTACGTGAAATTCAATTATAGCAATGGGTAATATTGTAAATTATAACAGCATGTTTTCACCAACCCCAGACCCTGACATATACTCTGATGCCCATTTTGAAAAACTGGAAAGAGAATATTTAAGAGCAAAAGCAAAAAAGGATGATAACGAACTATATAAAATAGTTTCACGCTTACGTTATAGAATACAAAGGGCATTAAGAAATAGTTCTGAAGATAACTCTCAATTTCAAAATTTAGGAAACTTTACTAACTACACACCAAAACCAATATTAGCCATATCATCTTTTGAACCCTCTGAACTAACAAAAAAATATTGGGAGTTAGATGCAGACCTTGAAAAAGATGAACTAAGACTTGCCGAAAAATTTAAGAAACAGGATTTTAAGTATTCAGGTGATATAGAAAAACTGAAAGCACTCTTTGAAAAAATAAAACAATTTTTCCGACCTCATACAAAGGAGAATAATTTTATTCATATATTTTCTGCCATACCACAATATGAAGAATGGGAGCCTTTGCAATGGGATGAATCCAATCGTTTATTAGCATACTTTCTAAATGCTATGTGTAATAGACCTAATGCGCTTATAAGCAAGGAATGGCAGAGCATAGCAGGTAATGGTAGTTTTTTTCTGAACAAGCGGGGCAAAGCTCTTAAAACTCTTGACCTTGCTAAAGCTATTTCAGATGTTAGAATTATCAGTCCTCAGCCTAAAAACTTTGAGATAATTGATAATGCGTTAAAACCTTTTCAAAAAAAATAGTTTCAGACCTGAAACTACTGAAACACATTTTCTTCCTTTAGTATATTTCTTTGCGCTTATTAATCTATTAAATTCCAATAGTATGAGCGAAGAAACAACCTTAGAAGAGAGAATGAAGAGTATAGAAACTCTTTTGCTCTCACAGAAAACAGTATTTACCTTTGATGAAGTCGCCCACTATACAGGGCTATCTAAATCCTACCTGTATAAACTTACCTGCACAGGCAAGATACCACACAGTAAGCCCAACGGCAAGCAGCTATTTTTTGAGAAGTCTGAAATTGATAACTGGCTACTTCGCAACAGGGTAAAGACTGCTGAAGAAATAGAAAATGCAGCAGCCACCCACGTAACCCTTAATAAAAGTAAGGGCTTATAATAAGGGTTATTTATTGACAGGAACTGTCAATAGTCATAAAAAAAAAGACTATGCCTTTCTTGCAATTCATGCTATGTACGATTCAGTCGCTTTTTGCCTCCCTGCCGATGTGGTACGCAACACAAACCTATTACATGAGATACCAGATCACCTAAGTAATCATGTCGTAATTACAGAGCGTACTGGTAGGCGCTATGTGAAAGGTAATTTAAAGGGCATATTAACAGTAAATATAAATGAGCATTGTTTGAAAATTAGTAAGGGCAGTTTAGCAAAGTACCATCATGGTAATAATCTTGGGTTATTAGGACGATGCACAGTAAAGGAAAGTATTGAAATGTTATCTGATGAACTTCACTTACCAATGAAAAGAGCTGATGTTTATAGAATGGATATAGCCTGTACAATAAATACTAAGTTCAAGCCAGCTTCATATTTTCCCTTTCTGGGTGATTCAAATTATCTTAACAGGGAAATGATAAAGGGTTCCCTATACTACCTTAACGAAAGAAGAGCAATAAATTTCTATGATAAAACACAGGAATTAATCAACTGTCCCCCCATCATTCCTATCAACCCGCCTATTCCAATAGGTGCGAATATTTTACGCTATGAGCTAAGGTATAAAAGGGGGCTTAAACATCAATTTAAACTGGCTGTAAAAGCCGAAACATTGCATGACGATGATTTCTACTGCGACTTAATTAAAAGGCTGCACAATGCCTATAATTCAATTTCAAAGCTACCTGATATTAATAATGTGCTACCTGATTTAAAAACGCCAACCGATTTTATAAATAACATTTACCTAAATGGCATCAAATCTATGGGCGGAGCGAATGAAATTTTGAAACAGGCGAAGGGGTACACATTTAGTAAGCCTGAATATAAGAGTAGAACGATTAAAAGAATAAAACAAATTTGTTGTCAGGCTTACCCAGTAGAGGGATATGACCTCATTTCAGAGTTGAATAACTCTATCGAATTGGGAATAAATTACTTACATGGGAATTAATACATATCATAAATTATCACGCATTATTAACACGCAAACAAAACACGCAATGAGCAATTCAAACCCTAAAACAGACCATTTAGAGGCTACAAAGTGGAAAAGTGGCGACTGCCCCAATCCTAACGGAAGGCCGAAGAAATTCACTACTGCATTAATAGAAGGTGGCTATACACATTCTGAAATATTAAAGGTGTTCCATGAACTTGCATGGATGTCAAAAAGAGAAATAAATCTATTATTAGAAGATGATACTCAACCTGCTATTGTATTAATAATTGCAAGAGTTTTTAGAATAGCAAACCCTGATGGTTATTTGCCCCGCCATCACTTCCAATATGTCGCCGAAATATTTAAGTACCTAATGAACAAGCCACCGCAGTTAATAGCTACCCAAAGCCATATCATACATTCCAAAGCTACGGACGTTACCGCACCTTCATCAGAGCCTAAGAATGAGTAAATATGATATGCATTTGTAAAATAAAAATGCCCGTACTGATAATACGAGCATTTTAATGAGCTTAGTTAACGCCTGTTAACTTTTGTGTTTAGCAAAGGTATGAATAATCTTTTTAACTAAACACGTATGGAAAACACTAAAGACTTAACCATAGTATCAATCTCTATCGAGTACAGTACTGGGGAAATAATCAAATTTACGCCTGAAAACCCTTGCGGATTTGAAATACTATTGTCTGCTTCTCAACATCATTCAAACTTAGATACGCACCAGGAGCAGAAAGAAGTTGTTTAACAGCCTTTGAAGCAACTGTAATTAGTTTAGAATCGCAATAAGATAATGCAAATGATATTAGCACATTATACTCATGTGCATTACTTGGCTTTCTTCCATACAGCTCAAAACTTCCGTTTTCAATCTTATCTATTATACTGTCGAGTTTATCAACAGGAGCATTAAGGTTTATTTCTTTAATAAACCTATTGCGTATATCTACTTTAGTCATATTGACAATTTATAAGCAATTATAGGTAAATTATTACATTTGCTTTGACATATCAGCGTTAGCTTAGTTGGTACTGGAAACTGCGACTATTCCCGTCTACCCACATTTTAAGTTATCGCTCACGCACAGCGTGGGCTTTACTTATTTGTGGGAAGGTGCGTCGCAGTACCTCAGTAACGATAAGATAAATGTTCCACGCTGTTCGTGTATATTAACTCTCGTTAGGAACATTGGAGAATATAAACTCAATTACAAATGAGGTACACTATTATTCTATCAATCCTCACCCTTGCTTCATGCAATACTGAACACAGTAGCATCAAAACAACAAGAGAAATGCCTATTGTTGGCAGCGTCATACAGGTTCCAGTCCTTGTTGACTTAGTTGTATTACCTAAAGACAGTATGACAGTAAACAAAATATATTATCCCAACTTGCCATCAGAAGGAGTTATCAATACTAAGAACGAATCAATGGTTCAATTACTAAAGAAAGACAAAGCAGATATAGTACTAAACCCCATATACGATATTGAGATAAACAACAACAAGCTATCTGTTACAGTCATTGGTTATCCCGCCCAATACAAAAATTTCAGGTCGGCAAAGCCTTCCGATACAGCAACCATATCAATATATAAATATGTGCCGTACAATACCGTTGTTAATGAAGGCTCTATGTTCAACATAATACCTAATCCCAATAAGAAATAAAGCCTTATGTTTATTACTTAACTATACCCTAACCCCAATAATGGCCAATTCACAATAAACCTACAAAACATCACAGGTAACTCACATATCGAGGTTTACAGCATACTTGGCGAAAGGGTATATACTGGCGCATTAAAGTCCGACATAAGCCAAATTAACCTATGCAATGAACCCACAGGGCTATATCTGTATAGGGTAGTAAATGATAATGGGCAGGTTATATCAAGCGGAAAACTGGTTGTTCAATAACTCTAAAAAATTGCAACAAATTATGATTTTACTATTACTACTCATTTTTATTTTTTTGGGTATTCGTTCTTACGACAGAAAACACGAATACAGAGAAGGACAATATCGGAGAAAAGGGCATATTGAAGATGAACCATTAGAAATACTACACGATGAACCAATAATAGAAAAAAAAGCAAATGTAAAACCTTCTATTCGGGGGTTTCTGGTTTGGCTTGGTATGTCTTGTTATGAAAAGGGGGCTGTTGTTATAAAAGCAATAGTTGGTAAAGTCAGAAAAATCAAGCTTCCTAAATTTCACTTTACGTTTACACATAAATTAATAATCGCCATAATTTTGAGTGGTTTTTTATTTACTAATCCTTCCCCAAGTGATTTTAAAACGTTCCTACAAGCAAAAAAACAAGAATATTATGAAAAAGATATTGGTAGAGAGTATAACCTTTTGCTATTTTCTATCTATACCAATAATTATGCCAGAAAAACTGCTCTTGGGGCTATATATTGGGACAAGATACAGTATATCGGTATTTTAAAGAATTTCTATCAGCTATAAGTATAAATTTATTACATAAAATAAACTACAATGAAATACAATTTAGGGTTTTTACTTTTTAGTGCCTGCTTGATTTGCTTAATAACCTCGTGTGGCGATTCCAGAGAGGAAATTAGAGTTAAAAACTATGCATTACACAATGATTCAAATAAAACTGCAATTGAAAACTTCATAAAAAAATATCATGCTTACAATATTAGTAGTCCCCCAGGGCAGGGGATAAAGTTTACCTATGGCTACCAGAGAGAACTGATAGATAAAAAAATACCATTAGGAATAGTACACGGCTTAATAAAAGACATAGTAAATTATGATAGTGTTTGCGTTATAAAAATATTAACCGATAACTTTAATAGAAATTATATTTCAGCAACCATCACTCAAACCCTTGTAAAAACTCTTATTGATTCAATAAAATCAGGCAATGATGTAAGTTTTATCATTAATATTTCACGAATAGAATCAAATGATTATGCTTTTTATACTGATAATGATGATTCTAACCCACCACTATATTTATTTTATGGGAATGTTATTGACTTCTTAATAACTAAGGATTGACTACTCAACTATACCCCTATATATTTTTTACCCCCTCCCTCAGATATATCATTTGATACTCCCCTGCCTATAAAATGGGTATTTTCCTGTCAAAGTATCTTTTCTTCTCAGAAAAATAACAATCCTTTTTTTACACTGTATGTACCCTTCAGGTATAAAGGGGTGCATCATTAGCTTTCTCTCTCTTTTCTGCCTTACACAGTCGCTATATTAAAAATGATGTTTTCATTTAAGATAATGGTGGTTATTTTATCAAATAATTGCTAATAAATTTAGCATATCCTTATTTATCAATAGTTTTGATGTGGTAAATTTTGTAATAAAAATTCTTGGTTTCAACTAAATATGTTCATACATTTGCAGTCTCAAAGGGAAATAAAAAATCCCCCAAAGCCGAAACTAAGGGGGACATTTTGAACTTTAAAAATATACTTAGGACATTAATCCCAGTAATTTAACCAAAACACGCTTGAATAAGCCATGCTTAGGAGTTCTCTTGGCCTCATCTGTAACCTGTACAAAAAGTCCAGATTCGGTCTGCTTAAAACTACCCGTGTAAAACATAGGTTTTTAATTTAGAGAGTTAAGAAGATACTAACTTCACCGCATAGCATCCTTGCGTATAGCCCGATAACTTGTAATTATCGGGTTTTTTCTTTTAATAAGTTATATTAAATAACGAAGACCTTACGGTTGCGACATCAACTTTCAGGTCTTTAGTTACGAGGGAATTTCCTCATATAAGATTTTGCTAACTGATGTCGCAGTTATTAAATATCATGCCACAAAGATATACTAAAAATTCTGTTCATTTTCAAAGTGTAACACTAAAAATTGTCAAATAAACGTTAAAATTATCAACAACCCCCGAATCGCTTTTAAACATTGATAGTTGACACATGGTATTTTATAAACACAAAGTTAACAAGTTAATGTTTGTTTAGGTTACATTGGAATTTGTAGCTTTATAACCTAATAACATTATAGTTAAATAGTACGGAAGATGCTTCTACAAGCCGCACGTAACGCAATTATAAAACTATAAGAGGCTTATTCATTACACAAACTCCTAAAGGGAGTTTATTCCATTCATTGCGCCCCTTTCCGCTATCGTTTAAGCAAGAGTAGCTACATGTTACAACCTGAAAAGGTTGTTTCAGTCGCCACACTTGCAAATAGGCTCATAATATGGTACAATAGGCGGGGCGATATACTTAAACCCCTTGAATAATCTTATTGCTCCCGTCACATAAAGGAGGTATTACAAACACCCAAAAGTCCTAAACTATGGCAATTTTGTTACTACTTTGTTACTCGAAAAACAAAAAACCCTATAATTAAAGGGCTTTAAGAGTATATGTTGTAGCGAGGGAGAGAGTTGAACTCTCGACCTCCGGGTTATGAATCCGGCGCTCTTACCAACTGAGCTACCTCGCCATTTTATACTATGCTTAGAACAACGCTTTTTTGAAGCGGGGCGCAAATATAGTGATTTTAGAAAACGAGTAAGTTTTCAGTAGTTATTAAAAATAACTTATTTGCTATTAGAATTTTTTTATTATTGCCATTATATTCTGGTAATCGAAATGAAGAAAAAACCAAAAAGCAACCCCAAAAAGCCTAAAAAGGCTGCTGCAAAGAAGCCGGCCCCGAAAAAACCGGCTCCGAAAAAGGCTGTTTTGAAAAAGCCGGTTAAGAAGGTTGCTCCGAAAAAAGTTAAAGTAGCGGCTAAGCCATTGAAGAAAGTACTAAAGAAACCAGTAGTTAAAGCGAAGCCTGCCCTTAAAAAATCAGAACCTAAAAAGATTAAAGTAATTAAAGTTCCGAAAATACAACCAAAAATTATTGCTAAAGCTGCTCCGAAAACAGAAGTTAAAGAATTGGCACCAAAGCCGGCAGTTAAGGCAAAGAGATTGCCTCCGCCACCAAAAAAACGTTTTGTTGTTTTGCCACCAAGGCCCTTGGTTCCCTCAGAAATAAAAGATGAAGGTAAAGTGCCTAAAGGCCTTTATAAGTTAGAATATATAGTTACTTCTTCACCGGATGTGTTATTCGAGTTTCTTTCTACGGCCGGTGGACTTGAAAAATGGTTTGCCCCAAGAGTTTACCTTAAAGAGAATATTTTCGTATTCAGTTGGGGAAATGACGAACTTAAACAGGCTAACCTGCTTGCTTTACGTGAAAGAGAATTTGTTCGTTTCCGTTGGCTTGACCAGGCAGATAAAAAGTATTTTGAGTTTCGTTTGCAGATAGATGACCTTACTAATGAAATAGCCCTGATAGTAAGCGATTTTGCTGATACGAAAGAAGAAATGGATAGCGCCCGTTTATTATGGAATGCTCAAATCAATGATCTATTACATGCTTTAGGCTCACCCTGATGTATGATTTACTGAAGAAAAATTCAGCTTTTTTTATTCCTTATATTTTTTCCATTCTTATAGGAATGGTTTTCCTCGCTTTTTGGAGCAGAACCGATATTTCCCTATTTATTAATGGCCATAATAATCCTTATGCTGACCGTTTTTTCAGCGACTGGACCAATATTGGCTTAGGCTACCTGATCTTACCTATTGCACTCCTACTTGCTTTCATTAACTTCAGGTATATGATAATGTCAATTGCATGTTTTTTAATAGCATTTGTTATTAATGATTCTATCAAGTTTGCCTTAGGTACGCCAAGGCCTTTGATCGTATTCGGACAAATGCACCAGGATTTTTATCATGTCCCGGGCGTGGATATTTATTCCTGGAATAGTTTCCCATCGGGCCACAGTGCAATTACGTTCTCTCTTTTTTGTTTGCTGGCACTCCAAACAAACAAACCAATCTTGAAATTCCTGTTTTTTGTAATAGCTTTTTTAGTAGGCTACTCACGTATATACCTGGGAGAGCATTTTCTGACAGATGTAATTGGCGGATCGGTAATTGGTGTAGGCAGTGCAATTTTAACATACAAATTGCTTACAAATTGGAAAGCACTTGATAAATTTGCAGGAATTGATAGACCATTGATTAATTTTCGTTTACGATAAAATTCTTTATGCGTATTGCTTTACTTACCTTGTTAGTACTCCTCTTCAGTTGCAGCGACAACGCTAGCAAGATCAAAGAACTTCAGTCGGAGGTAAATGCGTTGAATGCCGGGAATGACAGTTTGAAAAAGCTTATTTCACTTTCTAAACCTGGTTTGGGAGAACTTATGCTGGATCTGCAGATACATCATAATAAACTATGGTTTGCGGGGCGTGAAGAGAATTGGGCACTCGCCAAATTTGAATGTGATAAAATGCTTGAAGTATCCACACAGGCACTTGTAACAGACAGGCCTGAAGTTAAACTATTTAAACCAATGCTCTATTCTCATCTCGATAGTATCAAAAAAGCAATTAAGGATCGTGATGTTCATGAATTCACTGAAAGTTTTTATTCTCTTACAAATGCCTGCAATAGCTGCCATAAAAATACTCATTTTGAGTTTAATAAAATACAAACTCCCGAACATCCTCCCTATTCAAATCAGGATTTTTCTACCGACAATAACTAAGGGCACCCAGCGTTATTCCAGAACCCATTTATCAAACAATTTCGCATCTTTGCCAATAATGACAGGTAAACAATGGCAGAATCTTTAACAGTAACCGGAAGTTCACGCAAGGAACAGTATATTTCACTACTCCCACAAATTAAAACATTGGTAGAAGGTGAAACAGATAAATGGCCTTCACTTGGCAATATTATGTCTGCCCTTAAATATGGCATGAATTTCTTTTGGGTGGGTTTATATATTGTTAAGGGAAATGAACTTGTGCTTGGACCTTTCCAAGGCACTGTCGCTTGTACGCGCATTAGTTTTGGTAAAGGTGTATGTGGATACAGCTGGAAAGAAAAGAAAGTGATTGTTGTAGATAATGTTGATACGTTTGCCGGGCATATTGCATGTAGCAGCGCATCAAAGTCTGAAATTGTTTTGCCTGTATATGATAAAAAAGGTGAAGTAGTTATGGTATTGGATGTTGATAGCGAACAAATTGCCAACTTTGATAAAACAGACGAACATTATCTTACTGAAGTAGTACACATAATTGAAAAGATCATTAATGCCTGATTTATGTTCCATCGTTACATAAACAGGATCTTTATTTATTGTTCTGCTATACTTATAAGCAGTTGTGCGGTTATAGTTAAACCAACCGGCGGACCAAAAGACACCACTCCACCAAAGGTTTTGGCATACTCACCTGACAATAAAAGCTTGCATTTTGTTGCTCGCAAAATACGTATCACCTTTGATGAGTATATACAGGTAAAATCATTAGACAAACAGCTATTGGTATCGCCGCCGTTGAAGTACCCGCCAATAGCAATTGTTAAAGGCAAAGTGCTGGAAATATCAATTAAGGATACACTTAAAGATAATACTACCTACACGTTTAACTTTGGTAACGCCATTACAGATAACAATGAAGGGAACCAATTAAAGAATTTCCAATATGTAGTTTCTACAGGCGACCATCTTGACTCCCTTTCAGTAACAGGTAATTTGCAAGATGCCTTTACACACGAGCCTGTTAAAGGTGCTTATGTCATGCTTTACTCTAATCTTGACGACTCAGCTGTATACAAAAAACCTCCCGCATATATAGGCCTTGCAGACGACAATGGGCATTACCGCATTGATAACATTGCCGGAGGAACCTATAGGTTGGTTGCTATTGCTAACCTACAGGGTAGTGATTATGTTTACCATCCATACGTTGAGGCCATCGGGTTTAAATCGAAGCTTACAGATATACGAGGTAATGATACTGCCAACATTAACGTATTTACCGAACAGGAACCGAAGTTGAAATTAATGAAAGCAAAAGCCATTGAACGCGGCAGGGTAATATTGGTTTTTAATAAGTCTATTACCGATATATCTGTTAAAACGATGGGTCTTGCAGATTCTCTGAAACCAACATATACATACTTCAACAATTCAGTAACCGGAGACACTGCATTTTATTGGCTGAACACTCCATATTTAGATTCTTTGCGTTTTCTTGTTTATGATAATAATCAATTAGTTGATACTGCATTCATTCACTCTTTCCCCAATAATAGTTTTATACGAAAGAGTAAAAAACCTAAAATAAATAAGCTGAGAATTAATAGTAATATCCACGCGAGTTTCGATTATCATTCGCCAATTGTCTTCACTTTCGGTGACCCTGTATTAAAGTATAATATGAATAAAGTAAAGCTCATACAGAATAAAGACACTGTTGGCTTTTCAGTCGATACAAATAACCTTCCTTTAAGTTTTAATATCAACCCTACGAAAACTTTGATAAGTGATTCAACCTATAAATTAATAATGTTGCCTGGTGCATTTACAGATATGTTTGGCACAGTGAATGATACTATGAAAATGAAATTCAATATACTGGAACCAACTTTTTTCGGTACATTAAAATTAGATATAAAACTGCAGGAGCAAGGACATTACCTGGTGCAACTACTGACTGAAAAAAATGATGTATATAGGCAAATACCTGTTATAGGAAGCAAGACTGTTTTTTTTGATGCACTATCACCCGGAAATTATAGAATAAGAATAATTGATGATGCCAATAATAACGGAGTCTGGAATATTGGTAATTTCTTACAATCATTGCAACCCGAAAAAGTTTACTACTATCCGCAAACCATAACCATACGTTCTAACTGGGATCTTTCCCAACAATGGCTGGTAAAATGATCAGTTCACCCTTTCTCCTTCCTTGTAGGTAACTTTTCTTTCTACATTACCACTCTTATCATAGTAAGTCCATTCTCCATCGGGTACACTACGCGGGTTCTGGTTCTTAACCGGTATTATTTTATAGTTCGTAATACTTTGCACTTTCCCATCAGGGAAATATGCTGTACACTTACCTGATAACCTTCCGTCGGTAAGGATTTGCTCCTGCACAAGCACCCCATATTGATCATAAAAGGTCCATTTACCCTCAGGCTTATCATCTTTGTAATCTCCTTCTTGTATCTTTATTCCTGTAGGCTGCTGAAATACCCAATGTCCCGTTTTCTTCCCATCCTTGTAACTACCTTCCCGTTGTATATTCCCGTTATCAGACCAATATGTCCATTTGCCTTCTTCAAGACTATTCACCTTTGCTCCCTGGTATTTCAGTTTGCCGTTGTCGTACCACCCTTTCCAGTCACCATCCATGTTCCCGGCTTTGTATGAACCTTCATCTTCCTCCTGCCCGCTACTGTACCACGATTTCCATAAACCTTCTTCCTTATCATCAAGATAATTACCTTTTTCTTTAATACTTCCTGTAGGGTACCACACAGTCCATTCTCCTTCTTTCAGGCTGTGCTTGTAATTACCTTTTTTCCAAACTGCATTGCCGGTGTAGTAATAAGTCCATGTACTATCTTCCTCGTCATTTTTAAAATATCCTTTGGCATCAGTATCACCGGTTTCGGTAAAATACACCCAATAACCGGTGCGCAGGTTGTGGTGCATATCGCCGGTTGTTTGTGGTTTACCGGTTTTAGAATACCATGTCCAGTGGCCATCCTTTTCTCCCATTGTATAAAATCCTTTGGCCTTTGGTTTATTCGCAGGAAAGAATGATGAATAACCTCCATTCATTTTTCCGGCAGTATAAACAGCTTCGTAATCTTCGTCACCATTCTTTACATATACTTTCCATAATCCATCTTTCAGGCCTGAAGCATAATTACCGGTTGCTTCTACTTTGTCGGCAGCAGAGTATAGTGTAAATGTTCCATTACCATTACTTATTAAGTTCTTACCTGTACTATCATTGTATTCCATCAGATACACATTACTATCAGCGTGATTGGTAAGCGATTTCAATTGCCCGGTTGAATACCATTCCTGCCACTGTCCTTTTTCTTTATCCTTACTGAAATCACCTTCTGACTGTTTCTTTCCATTCGCGTACATTGAAGTATAATGACCTTCTTTCTTGTCTTTGGAAAATGCTCCCTGGTTTTGAATATTACCGTTATCGAAATAATATATCCACGTTCCTTCTTTCAGATCATTCTTGTATGGCGTTATAGTACTTACCTTGCCATTCTCGAACCAGGTTTGCCATCTGCCATCTTTCATTCCGTTTACATAGGTATTTACTTCGGCAGTATCTCCGTTTGAAAAAAAGAAAACAAACTGGCCATTTGGTTTTCCTTTTTTATAGTTTTTTATTGCTTTCAGTTTCCCATTCTCGTAAAAATTATTCCATACGCTATCCTGGTATCCCCGTTTAAAAAAGCCCTGTTCTGCTACCTTTCCATCTTTAAACCATATTTTAAATGGGCCTTGTTGCATGCCATCCTTAAAATTCGATTCGCTTTTTTTTATGCCTTTTGCACTATCCCAGTAAGCAATTACAGGTTGGGCTTTCAAGGCGAAAGCAGTACAGGTGACAATTAAAACAACAATTATTTTACGCATAGAATTATAAAGTGATTACAAAAGTAACAAATGTGAAAGCGCGTTTATTGTATACAAGTGTAAAGTAATTCACAAGGTTAGGTTTCATCTTTTTATCATTTTGCATTTAGTGCAAAATAATTACATTTTCTTGCATATAATTACAATTTTTTTGCGGGGTATTTTTTTGTAATTTATTGGTTTATAGAAGTTTATAAATTTTGATCATTTTAAACTGCAATTCTGAGGGTGGGGGTTTACACTTTTCACCATTTGTAAACCCTTAACATGTTGATATTCATTTAAAATACTGCCAAAATTTTCGTGAAAAGTGTAAACCCCCAAATCGCACATTTACCCTTTATCCCTTTCTCTGTCGTTCTCTATAATTCCTCCGTGAAACTCTTTGTAATAAGAAAACTTTCATCACAGAGTTACACTGAGGGCTATATTTCAAACAACACCTATACATAATTCCTAATACACAAATTTACTTTAGCTTATTCTCCCCTAAAATATATAAGCAATGTAGTTTTCAACTACCTCTTTAAAATGAAATTGCGCACATTATCAGAGCAATTAAACTTCAATCCAGATGATTATGGAAATAAATAATACTATATTAGTCGCCTAATATTCGTTTAACTACAAAATAAAGATGAGGATAAACTATTTTAAAACTATTGCTTACGTTTCTGTAGCTGCTTCCCTGGTGTTGATCTCGTGCCATGGAAATAATGCCAGTTCGTCAACCGGCACAACCGGGGCTGATTCTTTAACCAAAGGCAATGCTCAAGCAAACCAGGCCGACCAGGATTCGGAAACCTATTTGCTTCCTTCACCTTTGCAAATAGCATCTATATTTAAAAATTCGGGCTTAACTTTTCTGCCGGGCATCATCGCTCCTATTAAGGATGGTTCACAATTCAATTCACAGTTCGACAGGGCTTTGAACATGGGTATTTATAGTGCCGATCTTTCCTATTGCATTTTAAATAAGCAAACCGACGATGCCATGAAAGACCTGAACGTGGTAAAATCATTATCTGATAAGTTAGGTTTCGGAAGCGTATTTGAATCTAATTCTTTCATGAAAAGATTCCAGGCGAATATGACTAGTACCGATTCCTTAGCTTCACTGATAGCTGAATTGCAAATGGAAACCGATACCTATCTTGAAAATAACAAGCAAAAATACATTGGTGTTATAGCTTTTGCCGGTGCATGGGTAGAAAGCATGAGCATCGGTAACTTTGTATACGAAAAAGAAAAAAGCACAGGTGTAAGCTCACGTATATCTGAACAGATGAATATACTTGAAGGCCTTGTAAAACTTTTGAATAAATACCAATCGGCAGATAAAAATATTGCCGGGCTGGTAGCTCAATTGAAAGACATAAAAACTTCTTACGATTCATTTAACGAAGTTAAAAGCTATAACCCTGATAGCGAACAACCTGTATCTCTTACCCCCGAGCACGTTAGCGAACTTGGGAAAGCGATACAATCTTTAAGAAGCAAATTTATAGCGTCCTGAACCAGGTTAAAACCTTAACGGCATGAAAAAACTTAATTTATTCGCGTTATTGTTTATTGCAATGTTAGCATCGTCGGCTGTGGGACAAGCGTATGAATATTGCGATACAAAAACATTAAAAGACAGTTGCAAGGATTATCTTAACCACCCGTATAAATACGATGCTGCGAACATCATTTTGGTTACTCTGCAACGAAAACCACAAATGAAAGAAGTGGAACTTCCTATGTTCATGGGAGAAACCTACAGGATCATATTTAATACGTATGGATTGCCTCCGGGAATAGAGATACATATTTACAATAAAGACGCTGACCACGATAATCGTAAGGAGTTATTCAGCTGCAACAGTTCTGATGCTTCTAAGAAAATGTATATGTTCGATACTGACCATTTCCATAGCAAATTGTATGTGGACTATGTGATACCAGCAAACCATGATAATACAAGCGGAGATTCTGCTCCATTAGTACAGGGTTGCGGTGTAATGGTAATTGGATATAAATAAATTATTATGTTGAAAAAACTGTTGCTTATCTGCATTTTTCTTTGCCTGCCGTTTTTAGAAGTAAGTAATTTGTTTTCTCAATGTAATCCGCATAAAATAGCACGTAAATATAAAGATAACCTCGGCGATTATAAGTATGATAGTTATGCCTATAACCCGATTGAGTTTACCGATAAACCCCAAACCATTGAGGTTATATTTTCAGCATATTCCGGCTCTATTTACAAGCTAGTATTTGGTACTTCACTATTCGATGAAAATGTTAAAGTGAATATTTATGATAAAAGCATGCGGGTAAAGAACAGGAAAAAACTATTCGATAATAATAGTGGCATCGACAATATGTTTTGGGAATTGCCTATAGCAAAGCCCGGTACATATTACATTGATTATGATATACCTGCCAAAGGTACAAGCACTTCAACCGATGGTTGCGTAGTGATCCTGATCGGATTTAAGGACTCTTCCACTCCGGGTAAAAAACAATAGCCTTACAAATAGGCTTCTGTTTTCAGGCAAATGCTAAATTTGCTGCCCATCTGAAATTCTTATTTTATGGCTACAGACAATTTCCAGTCACCCGATTATTTTTTGGTTGATGAATTATTTACGGAAGAACATCGCTTAATACGCGATACTGCACGTGCGTTTATAAAAAAGGAATTATCTCCTATTATTGAAGAGGCTTGCCAGAAGTGTGAATTCCCTAAGCAAATTGTAAAAGGACTTGCCGGTATTGGTGCATTCGGGCCAACCATCCCACCGCAATATGGCGGTGCAGGGCTCGATTATATTTCCTATGGCCTTATTATGCAGGAAATTGAAAGAGGCGATTCAGGCATCCGTTCTATGGCATCAGTACAGGGTTCACTGGTAATGTATCCTATATACGCCTTTGGTAGTGAAGAACAAAAGAAGAAATTTCTTCCCCCGCTAGCTGCAGGAGATAAAATTGGTTGCTTTGGACTTACAGAGCCAGATCATGGCTCTAACCCTTCGGGAATGATAACGCACTTTAAAGATAAGGGTGATCATTACTTGCTTAATGGCGCTAAAATGTGGATATCCAACTCACCTATTGCTGACCTGGCTGTTGTATGGGCAAAAGATGAAGGAGGAATAATACGCGGCCTTATTGTTGAAAAAGGAATGACGGGTTTTACTGCACCTGAAACACATAACAAATGGTCTTTACGTGCAAGTGCAACAGGCGAACTTGTTTTTGATAATGTTAAAGTTCCAAAAGAAAATATTTTACCAGGTGTTCAAGGGCTTAAAGGACCTCTGTCATGTCTCAATATGGCACGCTACGGTATTTCATGGGGTGTTGTAGGTGCAGCCATGGATTGCTATGATTCAGCGCTCAGGTATTCCAAAGAACGGGTTCAGTTTGGCAGGCCTATAGGTGGTTTTCAGCTTACACAGAAAAAGTTAGCTGAAATGATAACTGAAATCACTAAAGCACAATTACTTTGCTGGAGATTGGGTACACTTATGAATGAAAAACGCGCTTCACCGGCACAGATATCTATGGCTAAGCGGAATAATGTGGATATGGCTATTAAAATTGCGCGTGAGGCGAGGCAGATATTCGGAGGAATGGGTATTACTGGAGAATATCCTATTATGCGCCACATGATGAATCTTGAATCGGTTATTACATATGAAGGCACCCACGATATTCACTTACTGATAACCGGCCAGGATATTACAGGACTTGCCGCATTCAGCTGATAGATAAGATTAAAGTAATTTAATATAAAGTCCGTCTATACTTTTTATACATGGCCGATATAAATATGCAAGACAACGAAGCCGATAAATATATTCCCGGCACCTGCAATATTGGTAAAGAGGAAGTTAAGAAGCGCAGAAACGCTATGATAATGGCTGCAGTACTTTTCATTGTAATTGCATCTGCACTGTTATTCACACATGCCGATAAGGTATGGCGTTTTTTAGTTTTCTTTCCTTTAGTTTCATTTGCAATCGGGTTTGAACAAACCTATTTAAAATTCTGTGTTGGCTTTGGCCTTAAGGGTATCTTCAACTTTAAAGATCTTGGCGAAACCGTGTCAATTGAAGAAGCAGAGATGAGAAAAATGGACAAAGCAAAGGCAGTTAAAATGATCCTTTCGGGTATAGTATTTGGCCTTGTAATAACTGTACTCTTTTATTTTATTCCTTGAAAACAAATACAAAAATATTCTTGCCTCTCTTATTTGTTTTTGCAGTTATTGCATTTGCCGCAATACCTCTAACTGATCATCCAGTTGATTCACGCAGTATTATTACAGGAATGAATAAAGGTATAGCACAAGCCAAGACTCTGACCTATAGAATGGTGTATACCGAACGGCTTGACGAAGGGGTTATTCATATTGACAGTTCTACTGTAAAATTCCAAAGAACCCCCCATAAAATATTCATGAAAATGTCGGATGGAGCGGAAGTGCTATGGTGCTCAGATATTAATAATAACAATGCATGGGTGCATCCCAACTCTTTCCCTTTTGTTACTCTTGAACTTGATCCCGATGGAGCAATTATGAGAAAGAACCAACACCATGGCGTTGAAAATGCAGGCTACGATTATTTTGAAAAAATATTGGAACAGGCCGCTACTAAAGTGGGTAAGGACTTTGATTCGCACTTTTTATACTTAGGAGAAATTGTTTATCGCGGTATACATTGTTATAATGTTGATGTAATTGACCCGGCATTCAAATATATACCCTATGTAGTTTTAAAGGGAGAAACAATTATGTCGATAGCGAAAAAGCTCTGGCTGAATGAATACATGATCATGCAGTATAACAAACTGAATTCATATAACGATGTAAGCGAAGGGCAAACTATAATGGTTCCATGTGATTATGGAAAGCAAATAACGCTTTATTTAGACAAGGCTACCATGTTACCGGTATTACTCAGGGTTGATGATGATAAAGGCTTATTCGAACAGTATGTTTTTGTTAATGTGAAATTGAACCCTCCTCTTACAATGGCCGACTTTACAAAAGACAATAAGGAATACCATTTTTAACGTATCTTGGTACTACTATAAGATATATGGAAAAGATCCTCAATTATATTGATGGCCGATTGCTCGTTCCTTCAAAAGGCAAGTATTTAGACAATTACGATCCCTCTACAGGCAAGGTATATTCTACATTGCCTGATTCTGATGAAGAGGATGTAGAGCTGGCTGTAGAAGCTGCTGAAAAGGCATTCCCTGCATGGTCGGCCATGAAAAAAGAGGACAGGGCGGACTGGATACTGAAACTTGCCGATGAGTTGGAAAAGCGGTTGGAAGACTTTGCAAAAGCAGAAACAATAGATAACGGAAAACCGCTTTGGCTTTCACGTTCTGTCGATATACCCCGTGCAGTAAGTAATTTAAGTTTCTTTGCTACAGCTTCGCTTCATTTTGCTTCGGAGTCGCACAGCATGGAAGGACAAGCTATTAATTATACGTTGCGCGATCCTATAGGTATTGCAGGTTGTATTTCGCCATGGAATTTGCCATTGTATCTATTTACATGGAAAATAGCCCCTGCGCTTGCTGCCGGTAATTGTGTGGTTTCAAAACCATCTGAAATTACTCCTATGACAGCCTATATGCTTTCTCAACTTTGTGTTGAAATAGGTTTTCCAAAAGGAGTATTAAATATTATTCATGGGCTTGGGCCAAAGGTTGGAAGTGCTATTGTCTCTCATCCGAATATTAAAGCTATTTCATTTACAGGCGGAACAAAAACAGGTGCAGAAATAGCGAGAGTTGCTGCCCCAATGTTTAAGAAAATATCGCTTGAGCTTGGTGGTAAGAACCCCGTACTGGTATTTGCCGATTGCGATTGGGATAAAATGATAAAGACCACGATCAATTCCTCATTCATAAACCAGGGAGAAATATGTTTATGCGGTTCACGTATTATGATTGAGAAAAGTGTATATGAAAAGTTCAAAAAGGAATTTACTGAAAAAGTAAAGGCACTAAAGGTGGGCAATCCTATGGATGATAATAACAGGCTTGGTGCTATTGTTTCAAAACCACATTACGAAAAAATACTGTCATACATTGAACTTGCAAAAAAAGAAGGCGGCACTATTTTATGTGGTGGTAATGCATTGAAACTACAAGGCGAACAAAAAGATGGCTGGTTTATAGAACCTACGGTAATTGAGGGATTGCCATATAACTGCCGTACCAATATGGAAGAAATATTTGGCCCTGTAGTTACAATTATGCCATTTGAAACGGAAGAAGAAGTCATTACGTATGCCAACGCAACTGAGTACGGACTTACCGCTATGCTTTGGACGGAGAACCTTACCCGTGCACATACTTTAGCAGCAAAACTTCGTTCAGGTATTGTGTGGATCAATTGCTGGCTGTTACGTGATCTGCGTACTCCTTTCGGAGGCAGTAAAAGTTCAGGTGTGGGACGTGAAGGAGGATGGGAAGCTATGCGTTTTTTTACTGAACCTAAAAACGTTTGCATAAAATTGTAATTTTCAGTTAGTTACATAAATCCTTGCTATTTTATATTTTTTTTCATAATCTTGTGGCGATAGGATAAGTCAGTGCTCCATAATAACCTCATTTGAAGAAGAAATACCCTTATTCACTAAATATAGTTATTGCTGTAGTATCAGTAATGATAGCAATTTCATATCTGTTCTTAACTGTTCCCGAGTTAATAGATAATATGAAATGTGCCACTTGCACTAATTCAACACTCATTTATTTTGATCATTACTGGTATCGTTGGTGCCTTTATTCAATCCTGGTTTTTGCTTCCTACCGTTTATATTATAAAATGGTAGGTGCCAGGCGGCTTTATTATATATTTTTTACCGGAGCTACCATTGTTGCAATACTAGATATAATGTCAGGTTTTTATGATATGACCGCCTATGATATAGCCTTAGATGTGGTTATGCCTATTGGAGCTTCAATAGTTGGTGTACTCTATTTCATGAGTATATATAAAGCTACTCTCAAGTATAGGTAATTATTATAAACTTACTTTAGGAATTACAAACTCTATTAATTGCTTAAGGCAATCTTCATAAGATTGATTATGCGAATCTACTTCAAGTTCGGGTGAGTGCGGTATATCAAACGGGGCAGAAATACCTGTAAAGTCTTTTATTTCGCCTTTGCGGGCTTTTGCATAAAGTCCTTTAGTATCTCTCTTCTCGCAAATTTCAAGAGAGGTATTTACATATACGCAGTTAAAGTCCTTCTCTCCTATTATTGTTTTTGCCAATTGCCTTAATGCTTCTGAAGGGCTTACAAATGAATTGATAGTTATTACTCCGCAATTCACAAATAGCTTCGATATTTCAGCTATACGGCGAATATTTTCGGTCCTGTCGTTCTCAGAAAAACCCAGGTCTTTATTTATTCCTATCCTAATGTTATCGCCATCAAGCAACTGAGTCAGGAAACCTTTCTCGTTCAAATATTTTTCTAACCCTATTGCAAGTGTTGTTTTTCCTGAGCCCGAAAGGCCAGTCATCCAAATTACAATACCCTTCTGCTTAAGAAGCGCTTCTTTCTTATCTCGGCCTAATACCTTATCGAATATAGGAAAGATGTTATCGCCCTGCATTCAGTTTAATTAGTTTGTGCTGGCCAGGTATTATTGGTTCTGTCCATATCCGGCATTACTTTATCCGGATCAATCACTATTGATGTTATTGTGCTGGTAGAATTATAATGGAAGGTCCATTTGCCTGTATGCTGCCATATTTCTACAGGCAATGTTACTCTTCCGATATGGCCATTAGATTCCTTAACCTCTATAATTACCGGCATTACCATTTGCCTGTTATTCTTTATTGAAATCTCAGCTCCCTTACTTCCGCCAGTACTATCAGGTGCAGAATATTTTACATCGGTAACGGCCTGATCGAGTGTAGAACTCTTATATATCCATTCTTTCCAGAACCAGTTCAGGTCTTCACCTGCGCCATTATCCATACATCTGAAGAAATCTTTGGGGGTTGGATGCTTAAATGCCCAAAGGCTGACATAGTTACGAAATGCGTAATCAAAACGCTTAGGTCCAATAATATATTCTCTTAAAAGGTATAAGCCATAACCGGGTTTATAATAACAAAGCATGCCAATATCTCTTGTAGGCATAGCATCTTCGTATGTCATTATCACATTGCTGTCGCGTTTCATAAAACCAATAATCGGATCAACTGTCTGAGGTTTATCATACTCCGCATTATTAAAATACTTGCCTGAATAAATATTAATGAATGTGTTAAACCCTTCATCCATCCATGCATATTTACGTTCGTTAGAACCAACAACCATTGGGAACCAGTTGTGGCCAAATTCATGAGTTATTACATTAAACAGTTGTCCTTTCTTACGTTTCATATCGCAGAAAACTATTCCCGGGTATTCCATGCCATGCACATTACCTGCAATATTAGAAGCTACAGGGTAAGGATATACGAAATATGTTTTTGAATAAAACTCAATTGATGATTTTACATATTCCGTAGCTCTGCCCCAACCAGAATCTGCTGCGTACTCTATAGGGTAGAAAGACATGGCCAAAGATTTCTTACCATTCGGCAGATTAATACGTGCAGCGTCCCATATAAACGCATTTGAGCAAGCCCATGAGGCATCACGGGTATTGGTTATTTTATAATGCCATGTTGCCATTCCATTTAATTTCAAATGAGTAGAAGCCTTATCTATTTCATCAGCACCAACAATAAATACTCTGGCATCACTTGCTTTTGCTTTGTTAAGTCTTTCTATTTCTGTCGGGCTAAGGACTTCAGAAGGGTTTAGCAATTCACCTGAACCGGCTACTATCATATTTGAAGGCACAGTAACTGTAAAATCTATATCACCATATTCAAGGTAGAACTCAGCAGCGCCAAGGTACGGCTCAGTATTCCATCCTTCTACTTCATCGTATACGCACATGCGCGGATACCATTGTGCAATTTCATAGATCCTACCGTTCTTAGTGTCAGTTCTTCCCATTCTGTCAGAACCATCAGGTGGAACCTTGAAGCTATAAGCAATCTTAATAGTTATTTTATCCCCTTTCGCTTTCAAAGGTGTTTTAAGCCTTATCTGCATGCGGGTATCAGTAATTACATATTCCGGCGATGATGCAGGCACAGTAGCTGTTATTATACTTACCGATTTAATGCTATCGCCACCTTCAAATTCTACATTACCAAAACGGCCACCGCCAATAGGTGTTTTAAAATGTCCGCGTGATGTTGAGGTGAAAAGGTTCTGGTCTAATTGCAACCACAAGTAGTTTAATTGGTCAGGACTATTGTTGGTATAGGTAATTTCAACATTGCCTGTTATTTCTTTATTCGCTGTATCTAAGCTCGCTGCAATTTTATAGTCAGCCCTATTTTGCCAGTAACTTGGCCCAGGCGCTCCGCTGCCACTACGGTATGGTCCGCCCGGTTCTACCAAAAAAGTAGGGTCGAAAGCCTGGTGTGGATCATATGTACCTGCACTTGGAGCCTTTTCCGAACGATTACTGAATGAAGCGTTAACACTTCTTACCTTCCCTTTGGAAGTATCTAAATTTCCATTGCCGTCGGTTACAATGCGGTTCTTTAATGTGTCCTTGCGATTTCCTTGTGCCATAGCTATATGGCCACTTACTATCAAAGATGCAATTGTAATTGCTGATAATATTTTCATATAAGGGAATAAATTAAGAGAGTGGCGAAAATAGGAAAATTCCACTTTATGGAACTACTCAGTCATTGCCTTTCTGACCAAGTATCTCCTTTTTTAACATTACTATTCTATTATATATCTCATTACCAATACGATACTGCCAGTAAAGAATTGGTGATTCGAAATAACTATCCTGTCTGCGTAAACAGTTATTGCCCTTCACCTCCACCCATATCAGGTCCGGTGTCAATAGAATTATTCTTCCGTTTAAACAGGGTAAAATCCATCTGCCCAAATTTATAACTGAAAGTAAACTGGAAGAAACGAAGGTCTCTGCGTCTTGAAGATGTTTCGTAGTAAAGTGGGACTCCAACCGGGTTATCAGCCAATACATTGGTTCCTGAAACAGATGTCGCAAATACGTCTTTAACACTGAATGTGAGCGATAGTTTACCATTTTTAAAGAAGTCTTTTTTAACAGCTGCATCCATATAATAATTAGGGTCGATATAACCATTGGCAGAAGGTGTAATACCACCACCGCCGCCCATCATGCCGCCGCCGCCCCAACGACCGCCGCCCCCACCACCTGGTGCTACTTCTGCCTTTGACATGTAGTTGCCATTTAACTGTAAACTAAAGCCTTTAGGGAATTTGTATGAAAGATTCAGTTTAGCAAAATAGCTCAGGAATTTTTTAGCTGTATCAGGTATATTAAGGTTAGTAGCATTTATACCTGATTCAAACAGGTTGATATTGCCTGTTATATCCAATGATCCGATTGAATTTTGCGAAGTAAGTTCCAATCCCTCCGAATATGCATACTTAGCATTTTCGTATGTGCTTACATAGTCTATTTGATGGAGCAACGAATCATTAACCGAATAATCTAATTGAGTTGCAATTTGATTATATGTTATTTTATAATAGGCCGATATCAGAATATTGTTTCTCTTATCGAAGTTCTTTATAAGGTTTAATTCGAATGAATGTTGATATGCAGGCTTAAGGTTGGGGTTACCTAATTGTATGTTTTCGGAATTAGAATAATTATTCACTACCAACTGGCTAAAATTAGGCCGTGTAATATGTGTTGTATAACTCAATTGCAGATCAGCATTATCGGTTAAGTGATAAGTTGCAAACGCACTTGGGAAAAAGTACAAAAGGTTTTGTGGTGCAAGTTCTAAGGTAGTATTAGAAATAACCTGCCCGCTGTAAAATGATTGCTCCAGCCTTACTGCTTCCTGTGTACTTAACTTGGTTCCAAAATCATGACTATAGCTTAAATACCCGGCATATATCTGTGAATTATAGGTAGTATTATTACTTTCATTAGGGATTTCCTTATATAGTATAATAGTGTTCACACTATTAACACCATTTATGGTAGCCATAACACCGCTTTCAATTTTCGACTTGGTCGTTACCGGGTCAGTAAAATCAACTTTACCGACATAATAGGAACTTGAGCCATTGCTTTGTTGAACCTCAGGTAAGTTAAACATTACTCCGTTTACATTAGACGTTGTAATATTATAGTCGCCCGATCCTATAGTGCTTCCTTCGTTAGCTGTAATATTAGCTGTAATATTTTCTTCATCCTTAGGGAAAAGATGTTTGAATAATACCGAACCGCCCACGTTATTAAATACTCTGTTCGAGTTTGAATTTTCATAGGTCCACGACATCGGATAAGTACCAGCTGGATAAGTGCCCATTGGCTTTAAGCTATCGGTTGTGGTATGTAATAAGTCAAGTGAATTAAAATGTCCAGTTCCGTAGGTACCAGTCACTGTAAGTGTATTACGGTTATCGATAAAATAATCGAAACCACCACGCGCAAATGCAAAATAACCGTTCATAGTATTTGTATCGTGCTGCCAGGTATTGGTAGGTATCGCATCAGCAGCTCTTGATGCACTGGTAGCAGTATCAGCCCTTTTTGTTTCACTGCCATACATTTTATGCTCCATTTGTTTATAGAAGACATTGGCAAAAAAGTTCATCTTATTCTGTCGCAGATTAATATCTCCGCCTGCGCTTAGTTTGCCGTATTGATCAATACCACCACGTGCATCACCATTATAACCCATACTGCGGTTATGTTTCATTATTATATTTATAATACCACCTGCACCTGCTGAAGCATCGTATTTAGCCGAAGGATTTGTAATAACTTCTATTTTATCAATTTCGTCTGCTGGTATCTGATCAATAGTTAATGTGCTTGGAACGCCATCAACATAAATCTGTGGGGATGAATTGCGTAACGTAACATTTCCATCAATATCCACATTAACTGCAGGAATGGTTTTCAACACGTCTTCAGCTGTACCACCTGTGCTGGTAAGGCTCTTGCCAACGTCAAAAACACGTTTGTCGAGTTTTATCTCTTCTTGCGGCGAATCTCCGTTCACAGTAACTGCTTTTAATTGTTGCGATGAAGAGCTGAGTTTAATATTGCCAAGATCCTTATCAACTATATCTATAACACTCTCCAAGCCTGCAGTCGGGTTACTTGCATCAGCATTGTTCTGGGCAGCCTGCATTTTTTTAGCAGCTTTGGCCATTTTGCTAATATCGAAAGACAAATTAGCTGTATATATTTTGTACCCGATCGAACTTATTTGTAATGTATACTGCACAGGTGAGAACATTGGTCCCATTACGGGTAGTTTCTCAAGACTGAACTCTCCATTATCAGTAGTAAGCTGTCCTGCTATGATCTTCGTTTTCATGGTTTGTGATGCAGAATCCCACATAGGCGCAGTTAGTTGCACGGCTGCAAATGGAATACTTTGACCCGTAACACTATCTACTACCTTACCGTAAAAATGGCCTGAATTCATCCTGCTTTTCATAGAGGCTCCGCCGCCCATACCGCCCATCATTTGGGCGTGAATTGAGAAACTAATAAATAGAAATAAACATATGCTTAAAACGGAGAACTTCTTCATAAAACCTAATATTGGGGATGCAAATCTACAAAGAATCGTGATGCATGGCACCAGGATGGTTCTCCCATGAATGATTGAGCCTTTTTGTCATATTCTGCATCAATTCATCATATTTTTTCTTTTGTTCCGGATTACAAATCTGTCTGATTGCAATTGAACTTCTGAAGAATTCTTTTTGGGTAGCTTCCCTCCAGATGCCAACCGAATCAGCATACATAAAAGCATGTACGCTATCGGGCACATCCTGGGCCATACATTTAAATATCTCCTTTTGTAATCGGGCTACTTCCAATTCATAAGTATGCATTTTATCGGCATGCTGATGAAATACCTGTTCTGCCTGTTTTTGTTGGCGTTCATCAAAATCAAGCTGTTTTGTAAGGAATGCCATTCCTCTATCCTGCATATTGTGAAATCCTCCGTTATTATCATGATGCATTCTGTGCGCTCTCATACTACTCATCCACCACGTGCCAATAAATGCAAGGTTCAGCAAAAGCATTACAATGAGAATAGTATTTGTAAATCGGGTATTCATTTGTTGTAAAGTTACAATTTAGAATTACATATTTCTGCAATTGCAGCCATTGTTCATTTGGTCTCTGAAGCCCCCGTGGAAACCTCCATAATTCCCACGGTAAGCTCCGAAACCTCGGTGAAGGGTCCCAAAACTGCCATGTTTCCCTCCACGAAAATTGTTATAACAATAATTATTACGATGATGATGATGCCTTGATAGGTGTGCTACAGCAAAGATCAGAACATTGCAGACTATCAAGCCAATCAGCAATATGTTAGTCAGTTTAGGGTTGTTCATTTTGTGTAGTTTTATTGTTAAGCCAATCATTACTTACATCTGTAACCTGGTAATCCTTTACAAGATCATCCATTGATACTTTAACTTGTTCTGTTTGCGAAACAGGGCTTTCAAACAACCTTGAAATAGTATATACATTAAGCCCCACAAGGATAAGAATTGCTGCTACCTTTAATAAAAAGTAGGCAGAAACTACAGGCGTCGGCTTAGCAGAGCTTATGCGCTGCATGGCTTTTTCAGTAAATGATATCGGGAGGTCAACCTGCTTTATATTTTTTGCAGCATCTAATACCTTTTCAATATCCCTTTCTATGTTATTATTTGTCTCCATCCTGTAAGCTATTTGACGATACTATTTTTTAAAACTTGCGTAATCACTATAATATTTATGAAGTTTTTTTCTTAATGATGCTCTTGCTCTGAATAATAACGCCTCAATTGAAGATATACTGAGCGACATAGTTTCTGATATTTCTTTATAATTCATTCCTTGCATTTCGTATAGTAAAAAAGCCGTATGCTGATTTTCGGGTAAAGTTTCCAATGCAGCGTATAGTACTTTAGCATGTTCCTTATTTTCCAATACAATACCCGGATGTTGAAAGTTACTTGGTATTTCAATCGGTTCATCTTCACGGTTAAAGAGGGGTTGCAATATAGCGTAGCGCTTTTTGCGTTTACTCCACTTTAAATGATCATAACACATATTTATAGCAATCCGGTAAAGCCATGTTTTAATATGTGCACCCTCACGGAAGGTTTCTATACTACTAAATGCCTTAACAAATGCTTCCTGTGAAAGATCCTCGGCATCTTCGGTGTTCGGAATGATCTTCAAGCAAAGATTGAATATATCTTTCCCGTATGCATTCACCAGTTGCCGGAACGCATCTTCGTTCTTTTCCTTAAGGGCTTGTATATCTATTTCGATCGGCATGGAGTAACCTTAGCAATTTGACGACTATATTTTATAAAACCTTCACTCTTAGTCGATAACATTCAATAATATATGAACAGAAAAATTTAATGTATATTCACCTTGAATATAAATGACAGCCGTAAGAATGTCTTTTTTGCATAAGCTATACAGTTTAAAAATAGTAAAATGGTTACTGATACTAGTAAGTATTACGATCCTCAGTATCCTGGTCTGCAACCAATGGGTAATTAGCTCTACTCGAAATCAATTATACAGTAATATTAATACGTTGCCTTTTCGCAAAACTGGCATCTTACTTGGCACCAATAAATCGTGGAGAGGAACCGAAAACCCATATTTTAAATACCGTATAACTGCGGCTGTTGATCTGTTCAAAGCAGGTAAAATAAAACATATCATAGTTAGTGGGGATAATCATTTAACCTATTACGATGAAGCTAAGGACATGAAGGATTCTCTTATAAAACAAGGTATCCCTGATTCCTGTATAACTCTTGATTATGCCGGTTTCCGCACACTTGATTCAATGATACGTTGCCTGGAGATATTCGGGCAGGATAGTGTAACCGTAATTTCGCAGGCTTTCCATAATGAACGTGCAATTTTTATTGCAAATTATTATAAAATGCATGCTGTTGCTTTTAACGCTCTTGATCCTTCACCTGAATTTTCATTTCAAACGAATGTGAGAGAATATTTTGCCAAATTCAAAGCCGTACTTGATCTGTATGTTCTGCACACGTCTCCGCATTTTCTCGGACAGAAAGTAAAGGTATAAGCTTATTGCACTATTATTTTTGATGCGGAAATAAACGATTGTTGTGCATCATATATTTTCACAAAATAAATTCCTGTTGCAAGCTGCCCGCGTTGTAATTCATAATTCTGAGTGTCGCATTTAAAAGAAAATATTCTTTGCCCTTCAATATTGTCTATTTCTATATAATGAATTCCCTCTTCATTAAACGATAGTGTAGTGTTTGTTATAAAAGGATTAGGATATATAAGTGTATTGTTCGACCTTTCAATTGCATTAACTGATGTAACGACCGGGTTTATTACTAATGTAAGGCTTCCATAAGGGCCTGAACCATTTGTATAGTTAAAGTAAAATAAAACACTATATTTTGCAGCTACAGGATCATACCTGAATAATAATCCGTTACCGTTCTGGTCATTATTTGCAAGCCCATAAAGTTTACCGTTAGGGCCAAGGGTTACATTCCCGCTGGGAGAACTGCCGAGAGTATCATTAAAATTAAATAATACATTCTGTTTGCCCGAAACCGGATTGAAACTGTATAATACTCCGTCGTCATAGAGCCCGCCCGCGCTTGTAAGTCCATAAAATAAACCGTTCAATGAATCAAACATTAATCCTCCGTAAGGATAATAACCATTTAAAAAATTAAAGTTAATTACCGTGCTATCTTTCCCCCTTACAGGATCATACCTGAATAATACGCCATTATTATAAGAACCACCGGAACTGGTAACCCCGTAAAATGATTTGTTTATGGGATCAAGGATAAGCGTGCCTTCCTGGGGTTGAGTACCCGTAGAGCTATCTAAACTGATCGCCACGCTATCCTTTCCTGTAACAGGGTCAAAACTAAAAATAGACCCCATATTGTTTTTGCCACCTGAATATGTCATTCCATATAACAAACCATTAGATGGATATAAGGTAAGACTTGTTCCCAAAGGGCTATATTCTTTGCCGGAAGAGGTATCAAAATTTACTATGACTGAATCTTTCCCTAATACTTTATTATAACTGAACAAGATTCCGAAACCGTATTTGCCGCCACCATTTGTCAGTCCATATAAATAACTATTGTATCCCGTCAAGATACCTTGTCCTGGCCATTTACCGTTCAGGCCGTTAAATATAAATAATGTACTGTCTTTATTGCTAGCAGGATCATAGCTGAACATAGTGCCATAATTATCAGTTCCACCTCCATAAGTTGTCGCATACAATAGTTTGCTGGCCGTATCCTGAAAAAGATTACCTAAGGGACCAATTCCGTTGAGCGTATCAAAATTGATCAACACGTTTTCTTTGCCGGTATTTAAATTATAACTAAAAACAGTGCCATTACCATAAGTTCCTCCACCGTATGTAGTACCGTAAAGAATATATGTTTGTGATTTTGCCCAAATAGAGCACATTAAAAAACCAACACCGAAGAACAGAGCTTTTTTCATAATACCACAAATATACCCTACCAGTTAACACCTATCTTCTTTGTGGTAACACCGTAGGCAGATTGCACTCTTACCACATATACCCCATCAGTAAAGGGGACAGGCATTTCAAATTTACCGGTTTGAATTGTACGTAATGCATCAGGGCATAATTTCTGTCCAAGCATGTTGTACATTGATATAACTACGTCTTCGGTTTGATTCAGATAGAAATTTATAACAATATTTTTTTGTGTAGAATATATTTGAATATTATCGCTTCTTGTAGAGGTGCCATCGCAATTCTGTCCTGCAGCAAGCCTAGTGAATCGTAAAACAAAATCTTTTTGTGACGAGCCACTTTCGGTATTAAA
>OLMA01000385.1_pt1 | contig 85495 bp, 66 predicted proteins | sample 1604671 | NCBI WGS metagenome assembly OLMA01 (sample SAMEA104055725, study PRJEB20765) | soil metagenome | biome: Arctic tundra; feature: Polygonal ground; material: soil | place: USA | collected 2011-09 | depth 0-0.5 m | reverse complement strand
AACGTTATACGATGGAACCACACAAACCAAAAAGGGAAATGTGGTGTTGGTGAGGTAGTCCCTTACTTTAAATTCAATTATCTTTGCTTGCAAATTCCACTGTGTTGAAACAGGCTATTACTGGCATATTATTTCTATTGTTAACGTGTAATATTCATGCTCAGCAATGGATTTGGGCTAAACAAGCTTATAATAAACCTTTTGATTCATGGAGTGAGGTTAATGCAATAACTACCGATAGGTTTGGAAATATTTTTGAGGTGGGCACTTTTCAGGATACAACAAATTTTCCGCCGGATACAATATATTCTTACACTACCAAAACTCAAATAGAGGATAATGCTTATTTGGTGAAATATGATCATAGTGGAAATGTATTATGGGTACAGACATGTAATGTATCATCATGGAATAGTACTATTCATGGGGTTGTGACGGATTCATCAGGTGATTCATACATTACTGGAAATTATGATTCCGATACTATTAAATTTGGTTCTGTTTTCTATACTAATCCTGCCATCGGAGGTGGCTTATTTATTGCTAAATTCGATCCAAATGGTAAACCTTTATGGATAACCGGACCTAGTCGTGGTTATGCGAATGGATTATGTATAACACTTGATAGAACAAATAATATATGTGTTTCAGGAACATATAATGATTCATTAATGTTTGGTAAAGTGAGTATTGCTAATAATTACTGGGGACCTTACAGGAACAATAATATATATATTGCGAAACTAAAGCCAACAGGAAGTATTGATTGGTTAATTACCGACCATTGTATTAGTGGACATAATGCTTACGTTCCTGAGCAGGCTTTATTATTAGATAATGCAGGTAATATTTACCTGGCGGGTGAATTTACTGATACAATTGTATTCGGATCAGTAACCTTGCCTAAGGGAGGTCTGATGGGCAACGTGTATCTTGTAAAATTCGATTCGTCTGGTAATACTATTTGGGGAACCAGCGGAATTTTACCGAGCAAAACTTGTTCGTTATATGGAATTTCTTCGATAGGTCAATCAAATGTTTCTTTAACTGCAGACCAAGCCAACAATATATACTTAACATCGGGGTATGTTGACAGTATTAAGTTTGGCAATTTTTTACTGGCAGCACCTCAATACTCCCATGAATTATTTTTAACCAAATACAATCCTTCAGGTAAAGTTATTTGGGCAAAAACAGTAAAAGCAGGCAAATACGGGGCAAATACATTGGGAAGATCATTAACTGCTGACCGGTGGAATAATATTTATCTGGCTGGAATATCTATGGGAAGCTTCTCATTTGGCGGCACGAATATCTATGATACTGCATACCCTAATAACGATGCTTTTATAATGAAACTTGATACTTCTGGAATGGTTATATGTGATAGCATAACTTTAGTAGTTGGCAATACAATAACCATTGCAGCAGATCCCTTTCATGCAGATGTTTATTGTTCTGCCGATTTAAATTGGAACTCCGTTAAATTCGATTCAACTACTCTTTCGGCTTGGCCTCAAATTAGTTCTTTTCTTGTAAAATGGGAGTGTAGCAGTTGTAAGCTTTCAATTGGAATAAAAGCAATCTCCAAAGTTTGTAAAGGGCAGGGAGAATGGTTAAAAGGTATTGGTACTGGATATTATTCCTGGAGTACTGGAGCAAATAATGACAGTATTTATATTAACCCATCAAGCACATCTGCATATACCTTATATGTAAGTAATGGTATTTGTTCCGGAGATACGAGCGTTACTGTTAGCGTTATACCTCTGCCAACTCCTTCTATTAGCGGTATGCAGAAGATATGCGTTGGTGATTCCACAATATTAACTGCATCAGGTGGTTCTGTCTATACCTGGAATAATGGTAAAACAACTTCTTCAATTACTGTAAATTCTTTAACAAATACCACTTATTTTGTTTCGGTTTCAGATGGTTTCTGCACTGCTACTGATAGTGTTAATGTGTTAGTGTATACGCATCCTGTTCCTGTAATTACCAAAAACCAATATATATGTATTGGTAGTTCTACTAACTTATTTGTTTCAGGTGGTACACAATACTTGTGGAGTAATGGTGAGACTTCTTCTTCAATAACCGTTAGCCCCATTTCCGCCAAAATGTATACTGTTACACTTTATAATGGGCCTTGCTCAGTAAAAGATAGTGTAGCCGTATTTGTTAATCCATTACCCATTGCAACTGGCTGTTGCGATTCTTCTATTATGTATGGCCAAAACGTTCAGCTTACCTCATCGGGTGGCAGCACATATTTATGGAGCCCATCACAAGGATTGAATTGCAATATATGTACCGATCCGATTGCATCTCCATTAGTAAATACAACATATACATTAATGGTAACGAGCGATAGCGGTTGCAGTGCACAACAAACCATAACAATAGATGTAAGTTGCGGAGATGTATTCGTACCCGAAGCCTTTTCACCCAACGGCGACGGACAAAACGATGTATTGTATGTGCGTGGAGATTGTATTAACACACTCGATTTTAAAGTGTTCGACCGCTGGGGCAATAAAGTATTTGAAACCAAAGACAAGATCATAGGCTGAGATGGTAGATGCCGTGGTGAAGCTATGAACAGTGGAAGCTATGTGTATTATGTTACAGCAACGTTATACGATGGAACCACACAAACCAAAAAGGGGAATGTAACGTTGGTCAGGTAACCTGGGTTAAATATCAAAAACTAAAAATATAAAAACATCTGGTTGTAAGCCACCATTCTGGTAATCAGACTTTTTTTATTTTGTCTACATTTTTTTTGTGTTTGTCGAAAAAGAATATTCCATTAATAGCGTCTATATATTTTGAGTTCATAATATTCGTCTCTATAGCAACGTGAGTATAAAGGGTTTGCGGTAGAGATTTTGCACAATAAATTGAATATAAACATGACAAAGGCACAAACTGATCATAGTTTAAAAAACGGCAATTCAACATCGGGTACCCATGAAAGCTGCTGGTTCGATTCCTCACTGCCGGCATTAAAATTACAGTCTCTTAAAGAACATGCAGAAACTGATGTGGTAATTGTAGGTGGCGGCTTGGCAGGCCTTACTACCGCGTATTGCCTGGCTTGTAAAGGGTTAAAAGTAGTAGTGGTTGAAGATGGTAATATAGGAAGCGGGGAAACAGGCCGCACTACAGCGCAACTTGTAACTGCATTAGACGACAGGTATTATCACCTTGCAAGCCTATTCGGAGAAAAGAATACAAAGCTTATAGCAGATAGCCATAAAAAAGCAATTGATTTTGTGGAGAAAACTATAGCAAAGGAACATATAGACTGTAACTTCGAACGCCTGAACGGATATTTATTTTTGCACCCGAGCGATGATAGGAATTCGCTGAGGAAAGAATTTGAGGCAGCTACAAATGCAGATGTAAGAGTAGAAGAGTTGGATAAGGTTCCCGGTTTGATGACCGAGGAGGGCAAATGTATTTGCTTTCCTGACCAGGCTCAATTTCATCCCATAAAATATTTATATGGTTTGTGTAAGGCTATTGAAAAAAAGGGCGGACGTATATATACCAGAACCCATGCAAGCAAAATTGATGAGACGGGAATTGTAACACGCAAAGGATGTAAGGTAAAAGCCAAACATATTGTAATCGCTACTAACAGCCCTGTAAATAATAAATATGGCATAGACCTGAAACAAAACGGCTATCGTACGTATGTTATAGCATCCTTAATAGAAAAGGGAAGTGTGCTAAAAGCATTGTGGTGGGATACGGGTGATAAAGAAGTGAACCATTCAGTACCGCCATATCATTATGTGCGTATTATGGACTATAACGATAAATACGACCTACTCATAAGCGGGGGAGAAAACCACCCGGTGGGAGATACTGAAATAGGAAATGTACCCGAAGAAAAACGTTATAAAGCGCTTGAGAAATGGACGCGTGAAAGATTCCCGATAGACGGAATTGTGTTCCAATGGTCGGGCCAGGGGATGGAGACGATGGATTCATTGGCCTATATAGGAAGAAACGTATGGGATAGCGAGAATGTGTATGTTATTACCGGTGATTCAGGAAATGGTATGACACACTGCACCATTGGTGGTATGTTAATCACTGATCTTATTACAGGCAAAGAAAATAAGTGGGAAGATATCTACAGGCCGTCGCGTTTTAACCTGAAAGCAAGCCTGCCTTACTTTAAAGATTTTATGATGGGGTATATTTCTTATCTTAAGAGTAAACCTAAAGATGGAGATGCTATAAAATTGTCGTCCATTAAAAAGGATGAAGCCAGGATTTTGGAACTGCGGGGAGAAAAATGCGGAGCCTATAAAGATACTGACGGACACTTGCATATAGTATCGGCAGAATGCACGCACTTAAAGTGCATTGTAAAATGGAACAACGATGAAAAGAGTTGGGATTGCCCTTGCCACGGAAGTAGGTTTACCTATGATGGTAAAGTAATAAACGGCCCGGCTAATAGCGACCTGCCGGCATGTAGCGAGAAAGCGGTGGAGCAAGAAGTGGAGAAAAGCCGGCATCATAAATAGAACGCAGATACCGCTGATCTATTAAGATTTTTCAAGATCATTTTTTTATCATAAACAATCTGCGTCATCTGCGTTCCGTCAATCATCAAATATGCGTTCCATCTCTTAATACTGTAAATTATATAAGCTTTAAGTGGTTTCGTGTAATAGGCATGGCTTAGCCTCACTGCACTTTTGCTATGTGAAAATTATTTCACACTTAATTACCTTAAAATGAAAAAAATATTCTCTTTATTAGCAGCATCAGTAACCTTGTTGGCTTTACCGAAAACGAATTTCGGACAGGCTCCTAACCTTGGTACAGCTGCAAACTATGCTTTATTCACCAGCGTTGGTTCTGTTACCAATTCAGGTATTACATACTTAACACGTGTAACCGGCAATGTGGGTACAAACAGTGCACCTACTATTACAGGTTTTGGAAATGTAGATGGTGTAATGACATATACGGGTAGCTCATTGAGTGCACAATGCGCTTCTGATTTGCTTGCTGCATCTGATTCACTTGCTAAAGTTAAGATCGACTCAACACTTGGCCTTGTAATTGGTGGTTATACTTTACGCCCCGGTAATTACCTTATGCCCGGCGCCGCTTCATTAAACGGTAACTTAACCCTCGATGCAAAAGGAAACGCAAATGCGGTGTTTATCCTTGTTACATCAAAGGCTTTCAGTTCTACAGCTAACTCGCGCATTACGTTGAAAAATGGTGCATTGGCTTGTAACGTATTCTGGAAGCTTGATGGCGCTGTGTCAATTGGTACAAGTAATGTAATGAGAGGAACTATTATTTCGGCCAGTGCAATAACATTGGGCGTCGGCGACACCCTTGAAGGCAGAGCCCTTACCACAAATGGTGCTGTAATGTGCGATAGTTTACTTGCATATACCCCAATTGGTTGTTCAAGCCCTACACTTACCGGCCCTGCATTTCCTCCGCTAGGTTCTACCAGCTGTTACGGAGTGTTTTCTGGCAACGGAGCAGTAACCAACTTCGGGAATACTTATGTTACCGGCGATGTTGGAACCAATGTTGGTTTAACAACCGGTTACAATCCATTGTTTGTTACCGGCACTATTCATCCTAAGCCCGATGCAAGCACTGCCGCATGTGCTAAAGATCTTGGTACACTTTACAATTACCTCGATTCGCTGAAGGCCGATATTCAATTGTTATACCCTGCACAATTTGGTCATAGCCTTGTACTTACTCCGCATATTTATATTATGAAATCGGCAGTAACATTTGTAGATACCCTATACCTGAATGCAGAAGGCGATGCCAATGCAGTATTTGCTATACTGATAAATGGTGCGCTTTCAACAGGTGCATTTGCAAAGGTTAAGTTAATTAACGGTGCACAGGCAAAAAATGTGTTCTGGAAAGTTGACGGAGCTGTAAACCTTGCTTCGAACACTGTTTTTATGGGAACGATAGTTGCTAATAACGGCGCTATAGGTATGCATTCTTTAGCAGTTACAACAGGCGGTGTATTTACAACCAATGGCCAGCTGAAAACCGATACCAATACTATAACAAATACGACTACATGCGTACCTGCCGGTATTGAATCAATAAACGGAAACGGAAAACAAGCAGTTGTTGTTTATCCTAACCCCTTCAACACTTTATTAACTATAATGGTGAATGATATGTTGCAGAACGATACATACCAGGTTAAGGTGTATAACGTATTGGGTAAAGAAGTAATGAGCAAAGCAATAACTGAAAAAACAACAACGCTGGGTACAAGCACACTTCCATCGGGAATGTATTTTTACCAGGTGTTAGATAATGAAACCCTTGTGCAATCGGGCAAGGTTATATCAACGAAATAGGTTTTAGAAAATAAAAAAGCCCTGGCAATATTGTCACAGGGTAAAAAAAAGGGTCAGAGAAATCTGGCCCTTTTTTATTAAAAACAATACTATTTTGAGGCAAATAAAATCAATTTGATTTGTAAATCCATCTGGTAATCATTACATTTGGTTTTATAAATCCATTTAAATGAAAAACCTTTACTTTTTTATTGCAGCCTCTTTGCTTGTTCCGGCTTCAGTTATGAGCCAGTGTGCTTGGGCTCCTGTAGGCCCCAGCGATTCTTCTACCGTGCTTGTAAATTATGCCTCATACAATGAACAGCCATCACTTGTTGTCAGGAGAAACCATTACCTGTATGCAGGCTTCGACAATTATGGTAATACTAATAAAGCTGCGGTGTTGCAGTACGATGGCGCCAACTGGTCGTTTTTAGGAGGTCCCGGTTTTTCTGCCGGCTCAGTAGATTATTCGTCCCTGGTGTTTACGCCTTCTGATTCATTGTACATGGCATACCGCGATAATGTAAATGGGTATAAAGCAACCGTAATGAAGTATAACGGCTCAGCCTGGGTGAAAGTGGGTGGCGGGGCAATTTCTCCCGGCGGGGTGGCATATACTTCGCTAACTACCGACAGCAAAGGCAACCTGTATGTGGCATATCTCGACAGTACAAATGCAAGCAAAGCCACGGTTATGAAGTACAATGGTACAACCTGGGCGCCTTTGGGTACGGCGGGTTTTACCTCCGGCGGCGTTAATATGCTACAATCGGCAATGAGCAAGGCTGATACAATTTTCATAGCGTATACCGATATAAACGATTCAAACAAAGTAATTGTTATGAAGTTTAACGGTACCAATTGGGTGAACGTTGGCAGCCCTGATTTTTCATTTAAGGGTATTAACTATACACTTGCGTTCGCCCTCAATTCTACCGGAACACCTTATGTGGCCTTCGACGATGCAGGCAGGAAGGAACAAATGACAGTAATGAAATACAACGGCACAAAATGGGACACCCTTGGCATTCGGGGATTTTCACCCGACCATTTTAATGTAGGATACACAGCTTCAATGGTAATAAATAAAACAGGACAGCCTGTTGTGTCATATGCTGAATATTCTTCAGCCGGACGAGGCGGCTACCCGGTTGTGAATACGTTTAACGGTACTGCGTGGGTGCAAATAACATCGAGTGAAATATCAAATGGTTCCTGGGGGGTAATGTACCAGGGTTTTCCTACATCACTTGCTATAGACGATTCATCAGGCGCATTATACTTATCGCTTGGTGTTTTCAGGTATGCTAATACCATGCTTGAAAATAATGGTAGCGGCTGGGTGAATATAGGTACACCCGGGGCTTCACCGGGTTATGCGCTTGGTAATTCACTGGCAGTAAATTCAAAGGGTGTGCCTTATATTGCGTATGAGGATGGGGCAGATTCGAACCGGATGACAGTGCGTGCATTTAATGGTACAAACTGGGTAAATATGGGCATACAGGGTTTTTCACCAGGCATGGTGAGCACCAATTGCATTGCTTTCGGGCCCAATGATACTGTTTACGCTGCTTTTGTTGATGCAAAACAGGCAAACAAAATTACGGCTATGAAGTATAATGGTACCAACTGGGTTGGGGTAGGAAGCGCGGGGTTTTCAACTGGCCATTTTAATGCGTACAGCTTTGAGCAAGGCCTTACTATGGTGTTTGATAATACAGGGGCTCCCTGTGTTTGCTATGCCGACTCAGCTACCGGTTATGCAACCGTAATGCGGTTTAATGGCAGCACTTGGGTTAGCACTGGCACTTTGATTAAATCGCGTTTTGCATTAATAGCTAAAGATGGTTCTGATAATATGTATGTGGCAGCTCTTGAAACAGCTACGTCTAATAAAGTTTCTGTAGTAAAATACAGTGGTAGTTCATGGAGCTATCTTGGCACTTCAAGCTTTTCCTGGGCTAATATAGACTATATAGCTTTTGCCATAAGTAAGGCAGGCACGCCTTATGTGGGCTTTGGCCAATATGCAGGGTTCGATAGGTTCGCAGTAGAATCGTATAATGGCAGTAACTGGGCTTTTGTGGGCGATACGGTTAATATCCTTCCTGGTAGTGGCGGGGTTAATTTGCCTACTATGGCAACTGATAATTCAGGAACCCCTTACCTTGCATACCAGGAATACGGCGGCGGCGGCCCTGTTTTAAAATATGTGGGTACGGATAAATGGGAAAGTGTCGGCGTACCGCAATACCAGTTCCAGGAAGGTATTTGCCAGATTGCTTTTACACCCCAGGACACCATGTATTTTGCCTATTCTTCGTTTTGCAACTATGTGAGAAGATCGGGTTGTGCTGTGCTTACTTCGGCCGATGCAATAAATGCAAACAATGATGAACAAATTAGAGTTTTCCCGAACCCGTCAAATGGAGTTTTTACAATTCAAATAACCGGTAACGACCAGTCAATGACTAATAGTCATTTAGACGTGTATAATGTGTTAGGAGAAAAGCTGCCGATCATCCTAAACCTCTCCCACAATGGAGCGATGAAAAATTCTACTATTGATATGGTAAATTACCCTGCCGGCATTTATTTCTATCGCATTATTTCTGAAAAAGGCGGACTTATTGGAAGTGGAAAACTTATAAAAGAGTGATGAACTATGAGTATGCAAACACGTTGATCTAAATAAGTTTTAGAAAACAAAAAAGCCCTGGCAATATTGCCAGGGCTTTTTTATCTATTAAATATTAAATCACTCATTCTCTTTTTTTGTAGCGCCTTGCACGTGCGATCTGTCCTTTCGGAAAACATAAATAATATTAGCATTGTCTGAATGCGGGCCTTCTACAACATTAAAGCCACGTTCTTTCATCATGTGCTCAACTTCGCGGGCCACTGCTTCATCAGTTACTTTAAATTCCTTCCATGTATTTAGGTCCAGGTTAGGGTGGTTCTTTTTGTAAGTAGCAAATTCATCTGTTAAATTATCGGTGCGGTCAGTAACTCCTACGCACCAATTATCGAAATGCTCTCCTATATATAATAGGGCGGATGCATAATCGCATATTTTCCAGAATTTTAGTTTCGCTTCCTGCAATTGTTGGGCAATAAGTTTGGCTCTTGAGTCGGTCATATTTATGGAGGAGTTTATTTCTAAAGTTTGCAGTTTCATATATGGGCTTTAAACGCGAATTATATAATTAATGTTACATAGGTATACATCTTTTTGCAATAAAAAACCAAGTTTTCGATGGTTTGCTTACACGATTTAGGTAATGTGGTGAAGAACAGCCTATATATTTATCTCTACTTATTAACAATTTGTCTTAGGTAAAATACTGCTTGTCTTACCTTACTATAGTCAGTATCAGTGGTTTATTCTGGTTAAAAAATGGCATAAAATGAGGTATAAAATACTGGTAATCAATACGTAATGTAGTCGCAATATGGTTCTTTTTGAGCTTGTTTTTTCCTTGATTTGAATATTATTAATCAGCTAAAATTTTAATATGAGAAATATGCCCAAGGATTATTACCGGAATCAAATTTATTTTATAAAAATAACTGCTTTTTTTACTGTTTATCATTACATGTTTCACAGTAAAGCGCTTTTATAAAATCCTCTCTTAAAAGTTGCCAGTTTTCATGCCCTATCCATCTGCAAAACCTCTTCTCATCCATACTGCGCGCCTGTTTTAAATAGGTAATATATTCCTGTTGAGGAATTTTACTCATAAACAGTGGAGTTGATGTGATAAATAAAAACAGCAAGTCTTCATTTGTAGTGCCTTTTTTCACAATAGGGTATAGCATATCGAAGGTCCATTCAACACGGTAATACATATTGAATAGCTTACCAAGTTTTATATAATCAGAATCTTTTAAAACAGCGCTGGGATAATATTTTTTAATTCCTTCCAGGCAAATATCCATTTTGTCATATTTATGCCTGTACCAGTTATAATATGCTGCAGCTACGTAATAGTCGAGGTAATACCGCCACATAGATTTTGATAATGCACTATCGCCGGAACAATCCTTAAGATAGTTTTCAATAATTTCATTGCTTATAAGGGTGTCGTTATTTGTACCTAAATAGTTTATAGCACACACGCAATAGCTCAACTTCAACGGAGTAAAGTTTTTTCCAATGGCAAATACTTTCTTAACGAAAAATTTGAATTTGGGGTCATACATATAGCGTATATCAACCGCTTTAGCTGCAACTATATTAGCAAGTAATGGTAAATATTTTTTTTCTACCGGTACGTCATTGTCTACTATGTCATCAATATCCATTTTGCCCTTTTCATAATAATTGATCATTTCTGATTGTATAAGCCAGGCTTTTGCTGAATCTCCCTGGGCTATAGCAGACTGAAGAGCAATACGGGAAACATTCACGTTGCTGCTATCACTGTATTGGCCTTTCAGCGAAAAGCTCAGCACGGCTGTTCTTTGCTGCGCTAAAAACACATCGAGGCTATCAAGCAATGAAAGATCTTTTAGTTTTTGTTTTATATCTTCTTTGCTGTAATTTTTCAGGTAGGTAAAAGGCGTACCTTCAATTTGTTTGTAAAAGGCATCCCAGTTTTCCTTTTCCTCTATCTGCCATTCAATAGAATGGTTTGAATGATGCGTAAGAGCAGCCTTTATGTTGTCCGCCCTAGCTTTTTGCAGTTTCAGGTTTTCTTCCGTGCTTCCTTCAATTGAACTAAATGTATGCAGTTCAATTTTGTTTATGTATTTGCTGTATTGCCCTATTCTTAATAAAAGCTGCTTTAGTTGGCCCTGCGATAGTTTGCTTATACCACGTTTAAACTCAATATAATGGTTGATAGTTACATTAAAGGTATCTGTTGTTTTCATTCTCCCCCGTATAGTATCCCAATACGTATCGAGCCGCAACATAGGCAAGTTATCTTCTTCTACAATTACAGGATATGAGTAACCGGCGGAATGTTTGTTGTTTATAAGTATTACATTCTCCTGTATATCCCGACCCTTTAATACCGACGGTATTTTGCCTATATATGTATATAGTTCATTTGTTGCCTCTTTATAATAATTCCCCCTCATAAGGGTTTTAAAATATACAGGCTCAAGCATCCAGCCGTCAAATACAGGCGAGCCGTGCAGGTTGTTATTATGGTTACAATTAAACTGCTCACGCGCAACCAGGTCAATAGCAACACCATCGTTACCATTTTTTATGTATTGCTTAAAGCGGTTGAGCAATGAGTAGTATAGGAAAATTGAATCGCCTCTTAAATGTACAAAGTTGGCAATGTCCTTAGCGAAGAATGCAGGAAAGGATGCTGCACCTGCTGTTATTCCCCAGGCATTATCCACCACCTGGAAGTTTTTAGGCGGTATATACGCTTTTGTACCAAAAACGTTGGATGAATAGAGTTGATGCTTTGCAGAATCGTAACTGAAACCTATGCCCTGAACATCATAATACGGTGTTATCATATTATGATAATGTGGCTTTGAATTTTTCCAGCCGGTAAATAAGGCATCAGCCGCTTCGTTATAACTATTAACGGTTACAGTATTTCCTTGCTTGTCTTTGTAGGGTAGATGCAAAGGTATTTCTATGCAATTTTCGCCAATGCGATCATTTGTGCCTTTATAAAAAACCACTCTTGCTGTTGGGTTTTCTCTGTTCTTTGTTTTTTGGATATGCCCAACTTCCCCAGTCTTACTCATATAGTCAGCCTGGTCTTTGCCGGCAACCGATAAAATGGAATCTTTACCGAGTGTATTTAATTTTTGTTGTACACGTAATTCGTTAAGCCTTTTAAGAAATAGCGAGCCTAACAAATGAGCATCAATATTATTTCCATCAATAACAGAACCCGCATCCTGGGCAGATAAAATTAAACCTGGAAAAAGGAATATAAAAAATAAAAGGTGCTTTATTTTCATAGATGTGGTGCATGCTCTGTATCTATAATGCAATAAACGTGTAATAGATACATTTTAATGGGATAAAGATATGAATTTGGATATTCCAATTCTCACTACACACTTCTCTATACTAATTCTTACAAAAGGCAAATCCGGTATTCCCCTCCAGAAATACCAGGCTTGCGCTCCCTCCGCAGTACATATAAGTACTGCTTGTATTTTTCACTCGTGCCCTGCTTCTTTAAACAGAACAGAGTAGGTTGCTGAGAAACCAATGTCGCGTATAGCGGCAAGTACCAAGGCGTCGGTTAAGAATTTCCTGAACGACATTTTCTTTGTTTCGTGGCAGCTGCGGTTAATGTAGAACGCTACAGTAAAGGAATTCAGAAAATTACGGGCAGTGCGCAATGAATGGTAAGCATCGGTTGGTGCAACAAATATAGTAGTACTGCCAATGTACTTAGGGCCATCGACCTGATTGCCGTTCTTGTATTTGTTCGTCCAGCTAATGGCAGGATTCCAGAACTGATCGTTTACATGTGGTAATGCGCGTTTAAAACCATCCTGGTAGTGGAATGAAATACTTTCAATAGTTCCGTCTAATGCACCTGATAAGAACATGGTTGCGCCGGGTAAAATGTATTGTTTCAGGTTCAGTTTTTGTGGAAGGCTAAGTTTAATGTTAGTTGAATCTTTTTGTGCCTTGGCAGTATTACTTAGTAGGCTGAGTGCTGTAATTGTTGCAGCAAACAAGATGCTGAGTTTTTGGCTTGGGGTTTTCATTACTGTTGGAGTTTTTGGGGTTTATAATAAGGTAAATGTTTTTTAATTAAAGTATGAATTGTGCAATGCCGATCCACAAGGTGCTGGCAGCAATGTAATTGCCCCATATTGCCTTTCTTTTTATTTTGCGGGCTTCGTGGCGGTACCCTTTCATAAAGGCAGTGTTGCTTACCAGGTCACGGTTCTTAATAGCGAACTGATCGGTGTTGGGTGTTTTGGCAGAACACATAAGTGCGGGAATTAGGCCAAGTACCGGTGAACCAACTAAAGTAGCAAAGAACACTACCCTTTTACCTGAGTTCTTTGCTTTGTAAGTTGTATCGGCTGCATCAGCTCCTGCAAAGTAGTCGTGTACTAATACGTGTGCCTTTGCTTTGTTTGCTTTCGCGTTTATGTTAGAATAGGTGGTTTTGTTTACATCGCTTGAATATGCTGCTTTGGTAATTACTGTGCTGTCGGCTGATGCAAAATTGTCTTGTGCTTTACTGCTCATAGTAAGTGCTGTGAGCAGTGTTGTTGCGAGTATGATTGGGAGGGTTTTCATGGCTCTGGGTATTTAGCGTGTTATTTATTTAGATGCGATTGTTGTTGGCGTAACTGTTTGTGATGTTTGTGTACTCTGTATGCTTTTTTTATAAGCTATATGTGTGTTCCTGTTTTGTGCACTGTCGTAACCCCATACATCTCCGGTTACTTTGTAGTAGTTACCGTTCACTACATATATGGTTACATTGGTAAGGTACAATCCGCCGTACACTGAGGTTAAGGTTTCATTCACAGCCTGGTTAATATTTTCTTCGCCATAACCTTTTAACTGTTTTGCAGTTTTAATAGGGTTGGCTGCTAATAATTTGTAGTGGAGTGTAGTGTCAATACTCCTGTTCGAAAGCATGCTTACTTTCCCTATTGCTTCGTAGCTCGATGCGCAGGACATAAACAGTGAACCGGTTGCTAAGTAGAATGTGATGGATAGTATTTGAAGTGTTTTCATTTGGAGGTGTTTGTTTGGAGTTTCTTTTGTTTATTGTTTGTTATTATTGATGAAGCAAAACTACTGTGCGTAAAGGGCTGCTGTTTGAGCTGTGTAATGAGTTAGTATCTTTATGTAATGAATCATTGTTTTAGTGTAATGAATTGATAAGTTTGTTTTGTTAAGCCGCGAAAACAGTGAAGATGAACAGGATTATAAAGAAGGTAATAAGTGTTACCAGTTCCATTGTGCCTTCGTTTTTTTTGTTTGTGGTAGTTTTCATGGGGTGTATAGATTTATTGTTAATAATCAGGTTGTAAAGAGGTTATTTAGATCGGGTAAAGGAGTAGAGCATGGAGTCAGCCATAGCCAGTGCAATGGTTCCGGTTAGTATGGCCAGGTACATATCTTTCGTTTGCCATATATCACCTACTGAACTCATGTATTTGCCAATAGCACCCTGCAAATAGGAAGATGCTTCCGGATTTGAATAAACCAGCGGTTTGGCAGAACTGGTTTGCAAAAATGAGTTACTATCGGTTATTGAAAGGTAGGAACTGCGCGCAGTACTTAATTGAGGTTTTACAAATGTTGTAAATAACAGGAGGGCTAGCGAGAATATCGATTTCTTTTTCATTTTCTTTTTTGTATTTATTGATTACAAATGCAAACGTATTCCATACCCAAGGGGAAATCAGGCGCTATGTAATGGATAGGGGTATGATGCGTAATGAATGAATGAAATGGAGTAATGAAAATGATGAAAGGGCTTTGGCTTATTTTACAAGAATGCTTTTAGGTATTTCTTTACCTTTGATTCTGTATATGTAATGAACTCATGAAATACTTTACATTGAATGCCAAAGCCATTTCGTTCGCCTTGCGTGTGGTGTTAGGATGTATTATAGTATGGTGGAGTTTATATTACCTGCACGATGATAAAAAGGTGTGGGCGCTTGTTTCTGTAATTGTGGTGTCCGATCCTAATTTCGATTCGGTTCGTAGCAACCTTATATCGCGAATAATAAATACCATTATCGGATGTTTTATTGGTTTACTGCTTATCTATGTTATAGGTGTAAGTGTATGGGCGCTCATGGTGGGTATTGCATTGTCGGTTATTATAAGTACGTCATTTAAGAATTATCCTTCCAGCTGGAAACTGGCGCCTATAACTGTAGTGATTGTTATAGCGCCATCTATTGTTGCCAATGCAGCGTGGAGAGAGGCAATGGTAATTGCGCTTACACGTACCGGTGAAGTACTGTATGGTTCTATTGTTGCATTTGCCCTGGGCTTTATTGCCTTAAAAGTAGATAGGGTAATGGAGAAGAAAAATACCATGGCTGAGGTAAAGCATATTGAGGAACACGAATAAGTTATATTCCTTTAAACTTCCTTAACCTTCCCTTAATATTGTAACTGTACTTTGCAGCACTAAGAATAATATACACCCCCTATGAAATACCGTTTTCAGTTTTCGCTTTTTTTATTGGCATCCGTATTATTAATATTAACAGGCTATAGCAGGTACGGAAATAAAAAGGATTACACCTTCGTTGTAGCAGGCGATGACAGGCTTGCCCCGGAAGATACCGCTGGAAACCCGGGTACTATCAACCGATATCATTTAAAAAGATTGTTCACCGAAGTGGCAGCAATGAAACCTTTACCTGAATACCTTTTCATTAATGGCGACCTGGTTACAGGTTACACCGGTAACGACACGGTAAGGTTGGCACGTGAACTGAAAGGGTGGATAGAGGTTTATAAAGAATCGCCATTGGCAGCTACTCCTGTTAAGGTAGTGACTGTTGCAGGTAACCATGAAATTGTAGAAAAGGTAAACGGACGTAAATTATCATCTGCGGCAAACGAAAGAACATTTGTGCGTGTAATGCACGATTATATATTGGGAGATAATGGACCTGTTGCAACAGGTAAAGTAAAAGGTACTGATAGCCTTATGTCCGACGAAAGCCGTTTGACCTATTCGTTCGATTTTGGCGGAGATCATTTTGTGGTGTTCAACACCGATCCGGGCGGACGTGAGAATATTTTACCATGGCGCTGGCTGAAGAAAAACCTGCAAACAGCACGCGAAAACGGATCAAGACATGTATTCCTTTTCGGGCACAAACCACCGTTCCCTTCACATTACGATTCTGAATCGGGGCTTGAACAATGCATAGCCAACCGCGATAGCCTGTGGGCGGTAATTGAAAAATATAATTGCGATGTATATTTTGGTTCACATTACCACCTGTGGGATACCTTACAAGTGCATAAAGGCAAAACATGGGAGATCATTTGCGGTAACTCAGGCGCGCCTATGGGCAAGGACTGGACACCTTCGTACTACGGTTACACATTAGTAAATGTTAGCGATAAGGTAGGTATTACCAGTATGGGGCACGATGTAGATAAAGCACATTACATGGATGCTACACCCGATAAACAAACTACGGTAAGGGCGAAGTTTAGCCTAAGGTAAGCTTCAAGTAAATAACTAATAAGACCAGGCTAAGAACGCTATAGATTCCTATAAGGATTTTTTTAGCCATGCCTTTACTTTTTACAAGGGCAAAGATTCCGGTGATTAAAGCAATTATCGCCCATAATACATCAATCAACATACTTTTAAATTTGTAAAGCTATTTAGTCTTTTTTTGCTTAAAGTGTATCACTCCAATCGTTCACGGGACGATACAAAAAAGAAACCCTTGCTCGTCAGAGCAAGGGTTAATAATATTAAGAAAGAATTAAAAGGCTTAGTGAGTGTTACCTGCGCCACTCATTTGGTAGCAACCAATATCCTGGCCTGGTTGGCTTATTTGCGGAGCGAAGTTAGGATTGGTAACATCTGATGTTACAGGATTGGTGATGTTGGCAAACGGCTTGAAACCGGTATAGCCAGCACCAATTGCAGGAGAGCTGCCTTGTAAACGGAAATTGTAATTGCTTCCGGTTACCGATACTCCTGTTTCAACTGAACTGATTGCAGAAAGATTATCGCCTGCAGGAATTGGTTCAGGTAATGGGAAGTTTACAAATATAGGGTTGTTCTCGCCTGCGAGTGAAGGGGTGTTGTAGCTAAGATCATCACCGCCATTTACTGAACTTGAAGGATCATAGAAACCTGCAGGAAGCGCAAACTGTGCTGCTGTGGGATACACATACGCGGTTGGCCTGGTCCATGTGCCTGCAACAGTAGGGAAGAACTGGTTAGCCTCAGCAACAGAATCAGAATAGATATAGTTGTTGGTGTAAATAGTATTGGTAGTATCGGGCATGGGAATAGAGTTTTGTCCGTCGCCGATGCGTATACCATTACGGCAGTTCACAATAAGGTTGTTATAGCATAATCCTTTTCCGCCTTGTTCGTAGTCAATGTCCGATCCGCGGCTTGCTGCCGATGCTTGCCTGTATCCACAATCTACATAAGTATTGTTATACATATTCACATTACATTGTACAAAAGCTCCTGAACCTTTATCTGAACATTTGGTTGAATTGGTTGCATTACCTACGCAAAGGTTGTAGCACATATCGCCTTGTGTTCCATGTTTTGCATTTACACCATCACCACCTAAGTAACCCATTTTTTCAAGTGTGTTACGTGCAATGTAAATACGGCCCTGCTGAATACGTACGCAATCATCTGTACAGCCATATATCCAGCTATCGGTAATAATCAGGTCGCCCTTAGGGTTCTGGAACAATACACTGAATGCAGTTACGCCTGAAGTACAGCCCAAGCAGTTTTCAGTTACAGAAAATGTTGCGCCCGTAAATTCTACGTGTGTCCATTGCAGGTCGCACAGTGTACATGTGGTATCGCACTGAATACCGGTCCATACACCTTTAAAAGCAGGATCGCTGGTAACAGGGTTTCCTATCATGTCAACTTTAGTTGTGCTGCACGATGTAAAGTAGTTAGGGCTGGCCTGTGTACCTAATGAAATAAGTACACCACGCACAATAACTGATACACCGGCACTCACGCAAACTTTCACACCCGATTGAAGAAGTACAGTATCTCCGGGGTTAATAATAAAATCACCTGTAAGGTTGTAGGTATTGCCGCTGGTCATTGTTCCTTTGTAAGATCCGGCAGTAAGGTTACCGGGACTGATAGCTTGTCCTACCTGGTAAGGTGGGGTAGATACTACTGTCTTTTCAGCAGTGGTGTTCTTTTTGCAGGAAGGCAGAAGGCCCATAACCAAGGCTGCCGCTGCAAGAATGAGATACGTTTTTTTCATTTTTGTTGGGTTGTTTTTTGTGATTTTATTTTTTATTTGTTGCTGTTGAAATACAGCAACAAAACTCAGTCACTCACATCATGTAATGATGAATGTGATGTGAAGTGTTTGTTAAATTCTTGAATGAAATATTAAGGAATTACCAAATAAATTTAGAATTTGTATCGTATTCCCATTATGTAGGTTTGTCCGTAATATTCCTTTTGCAACACAATACTGCTTATGTTGCCATTGTTATCCTGGTTAGGCAACCATGATGATGTTCCTACTTTATTGTCATAAACATTTGGCGGGAACATACGAATGATAAGTGGTGTATTTAAAATGTTGCTCACTTTTCCATATAAGGTGAGTTTCATTTTTTTGCTCAACCTTTTTTCAAAAGAGAAATCGAGTTTTGTCATTGGCATTTCCCATTGGTCGAGCCCATACCAGGTTGAAACTGCTGATATAGATTTGCCTGTGTACACGGCAGATACCTGCGCTTCAAAACCAAGTTTAGGTTCTTTATATAAAAATGAAAGATTGGCAATATTGTCTGCCTGCCCTTGCAATGGCCTTGTTTCGGTAGTATCTGTTCTCGTCACTCCTCCGTTGGCGTAGCCATATTTTTGTACCGGAACAGTTACACTTGAATGTGTATAGGTATAGTTAGCCGATATGCCGAAGTGGTTGAAATATTTGCTGAATGCCAATTCGAAGCCATAGTTAATAACCGGGTTAGCAAGGCTGTCTCCACCAACATTTATAGGCATTTCAAGTGTACTGGAAGGTCCGGCGCCACGGCCTATTGCTAACTCTATCGGGTCATATATTTGTTTGTAGAAAACACCAACCAGTAACTGGTCTGATGGTTTAGGGAAGTATTCGAAACGCAGATCGTAATTGTTTGCCTGGGTATGCAACAATTCCGGATTTCCAACCTGTTGGTATTCATCTGATGCAATTGAGTAAGGCACAATATCAATAAAACTTGGACGAGAAATAGAAGCAAAGTAACTTGCACGTAAAGCCATTTTATCGGTTAAATTGTATTTCAGTTCAACGCTTGGTAATACATCCATGTATTGTTTTGAACCATATTGCCCGGGAAGGTCAGAAGGCTCAGCATCTATATATGCCTGTGATGTGTTTTCTACACGCACGCCACCAATAGCCTGCAGTTTTGGGCCTATCATAAATTTGGTCATGGCGTAATACGCAGTTATATCTTCTTGTACTGAATAACTGTTATTGCTTTGTTTTGTTCCTAATGGATCAATAAACCTGTAGTTCAATGAATCGCTCAATACGTTATTTATACTGGTATTAGGTGGCACCACGGGTGTTGCTTCAAAATCATATTCATTGTAATACGCATCTCTCGATTTATCTATGTTCATAGCTCCCGCCTTAAACATTACATCCTGCCCTAATAAATTAAAGTTGTAAGTGAGGTTAATGTAACCGGCAATATCGCGGTCGTTGCTTTGCATCCATACTCTTGAAAGAGTAGAGAAGGTATACGAGTTTGAGCCTATTGCTCCTAATTCTGAAATGGCATCCCAGTCAGGCGTGTTAGATGCAGCATCGGAATAAGCGCCTGTCCAGTCGAGCACCAGGTTATGAACCAATGTATCTGTGCCTTTTAATGTTGCGTTAAATATATGCTGGTACGTAACCTTCGATTCGGTGTAAGGATCGAGTTCGCTATTTGGTAATGTGTTGAGGCTATCTTCTTCCATGCGGGAACGTACCTGGTTCATTTGGGTATAAACGGTGTAAAAACTTATCCTGTGTTTCGGGCTGAAAATGTAATCGAGTTTTAAATGGCCTGCGCCCCTGGTTTGCTGGGTTGAATAATTTCTGTCTGATATGTAATCCCACTCAGGTGTGTTATATGACGGGTTATAGTTCGGTTGCGATTGTTGTTTTATCCAAAGCCCTTCGGTTTCACTATATGTGTTCTGGTAGCTAACCGATGCCAATACACCAAGCCTTCCGCCAAAAAAGCGATCACCAATGGTGAAGCCGGAGAACAGGTCTGGCGGTGCAGAAACATCTTTGTAATTTATGTTAGCTGTAGGAAAGTCACTTGTCTTTGCTTCGTAGTTCGGCCCATACATTTGCGCCGGCGAATTCGGGTTTATAACGTCGGTATTGAATTGTTCAAAGCCCTTGTTCAATGCTGTCTGGTTAAAGCCTGTTGCTACATTGGCAGTAAGCATAAATGCATCGGGTGCATCTTTCAAAACAAGATTCATTGCGCCGCCAATAGCACCACCTTCCATATCGGGTGTAAGTGTTTTGATAACCTCTAAGCGCTCTACCATTTCCGATGGAAAAATATCCATAGGCACAAACCTGTTGCCATAATCGGGGCTGGGTATCTGCACTCCGTCAATAGTAGTGTAGTTATATTGTTTATCCATACCACGTATGGTTGCATATTCTCCGCCACCGGTCACCGATTTTTCTGCTACCACTCCCGATACGCGTTGTAATACATCGCCAATAGTAAGGTCGGGCAAAAGTTGAATTGTTTTCGCCGACATTACGTTCATTACATTATCTGAATTCTTTTCTTCGCTACGTGCATAGTTATCCGATCCTCTGTCGGCACTGGCAATAACCTGCACCTGTCCCAGGTTTATAGCATCGGCATCGAGTAAAAAATCCTGCACTATAGTTTGTGTTGAGTCAGATATTACTACCGATCTTTCCATAGTAACATAACCAAAGTACCTTGTTACAAATGTGTAAGTACCTTTAGCAAGGTTCTTAATAGAGTAGGAGCCATCGAGCCCGGCAGAACTGTTAACCGTATTGTTATCCTTATTATATACTACAGCGCCAAGCAGTGCTTCATTTGTTTTTGAATCGAGCACGTGGCCTTTAATAGTTGCAGCTTTAACAGAAAGGGTAGCAGTTAAAATAAATAAACTGCATGATGAAATAAGTTGAGCTAATTTTTTGCCTGTCATAGGTTTATGTATAAACTGCGACAAGACTAAGGCTATAACTTTACCTTAATATTAAATGAAAATGAAATAATAGGTTTAAAATTCAATGGTATCTTAAATTTACGTATTGAAATAATAAAGATTAACTTAGTTTTTTTAGATGGTATTGATCTTTTATATTTCCTTGAAGAATTTGCTGTACGATTCAGCGGCTATTTTAAAATCATTTCAAAGCATGCTAAATTAAGTGGTTTATTTTCAGTAATTTAGTAGGTTTTTCTGTTTATTTAATATATAGTTAATGATTAAACAATTCTTATTTGCAAACTTTGTAGTGGTAAGAATTGTTCTATAAAATTGAAAAATACATATTCGAATTATAAAATTGAAAAAAATACAACTTCTGTTTACTAAAACGGTTTTGCTGATATGTTTCTTACAAACTGTTTTTGTATTCAACCTAAATGCCCAGCTCACTACCACGCGCAAAGGCAATTACGCTTCAATGACATACCTTGTGAATAATGTTTTATTGGGGAGCGGCATTAAAGCAACCAACATTACTTATTCTGGACTTGATACTGCATTCGGTTTTTTTAATGGAATTAAGTCCAATGTTGGAATGGATACCGGGGTGATATTGACTAATGGAGGTATTGGCCTTGCTGAAGGGCCTAGCTGTAAAACGGATGACCATACAGATCAAACATGTACTACCGTTTATCACTCTACAACAGATGGCTGGCCCAATGCGAATACTTATGAAGATCAGGATTTGGCCAGTCTTATTCCCACAACAATAAGTAATACGTATTCTTGTTTTATTTTACAGTTTGATTTTATAGCGTCCTCTGACTCAATTCAATTTCAGTATGTTTTTGGCTCAAACGAGGAACCTTGTTTCTACAACAACACCTATTACGACGATTTTGGTTTTTTCCTTAGCGGACCTGGTATAGCCGGCCCTTATACCAATAGTGCAATAAACCTTGCTACATTACCAGGCAGTGGTACAACTGTTTCAATAAAAAATGTGAATTGCAGCAATAACTCTACATATTTTGTTTGTAATTCCCCCCCTGCAACCTCTGGCACAAATTGTACAGAAACAAGCAGTTGCTCTAATTGCCCTACCAGTATTGCAAAAACCACAGTGGGCTATGGGGGGTTTACAACCGTTCTCTACGCTAAAGCTAAAGTTCAGTGTGGTCAAAAATATCATATAAAACTTGGGCTTGCTAATATCGGCAATGGTAAGTTTGATTCAGGAGTATTTTTAAAGGGTGGAAGTTTTAAGCCTACTACAAGTGTTGCCGTTTCTTCTACTGCAACGACAACCTGTTCTGGTAACCCCGTATCTTTAAATGCTACCGGAGGAACAAGTTACACATGGAGCCCGGCAAGCAGCCTGAATACTTCTACCGGCGCAACTGTTATAGCAACACCAACTGTTGCTACAACCTATACGGTTATTGGAACTATTGCAACAGGTTGTGTTGACACTTCAAAAATTTCAATTGGTGTTAATCCGAACCCAACATTAACCGTTACCGCATCTTCTCCTGCTGTATGTTCAGGTGGTTCAGTTAATCTCACTGCCAGCGGAGCCACCACCTATAGCTGGACACCTTCTGCCGGTTTAAGTTGTACTAATTGTCCTAACCCTACTGCAACACCAACAGCCGCCACAACCTATGTAGTTAAAGGCACAAACGGAAGCGGTTGCAGTGCTAAGGATAGTGTTAAAATATCTGTGAATCCTCCACCAACAGTTAGTATAGGCATATCACAATCTTCAACTATATGTTCGGGAACCTATGCAACACTTACCGCAAGTGGTGCAAGTACTTATGTCTGGAGCCCTGCAGCCGGAATGAGTTCAACTACGGGAAGCATTGTTAATGTTAGCCCGACTGTTGCCACAACCTATGTAGTTAAAGGTACAAATGGAAGCGGATGCAGTTCAAAGGATAGTATTAAAATATCCGTCAACCCAACACCGACAGTTACCTTAAGTGTATCTCCATCTCCTAATATTTGCTCTGGAGCATCAGATACAATTAAAGCAACTGGTGCAGCAAGTTACGTATGGAGCCCTTCTGCCAGCCTTAATTCATCTACCAGTGCAAGTGTGGTTGCAACTCCACCAACGACCACGACATATACAGTAATAGGTACAAGTACTTTAGGCTGTAATGATACTTTAAAGACCACTATAAAAGTTACACCAACTCCGACTTTGTCTATAACTCCCGGCAGCCCGGGTTTATGCCCCGGCGATTCTGTGAACTTAATAATTAAGGGAGCTACAACGTATGTTTGGAGTCCTGCAATTGGGTTGAACACAACAACAGGCGATAGCATAATTGCCAAACCCGGCACCAGTTCAACGTATTATGTAACCGGTGCGAATGGAGCCTGTACCACTAAAGATTCTATTAATATTCATGTGGGTAATCTTTCAGTTACAACTACAGCAACATCTTCAACTATATGCGCAGGAGGTTCTACCAGTGTTAATGCTTCCGGTGCAACAAGTTATAAATGGAGCCCATCGACAGGGTTAAGTTCAACAACAGGTTCAGTGGTAACTGCAAGCCCAACTGTTACTACTATTTATAAAATAGTAGGCACTTCTGGCCTTGGATGTTCTGATAGTACTACTGATACTATTACAGTAAACCCTCTTCCTTCATTATCTGTTTCTGGTAATTCATCATTGGTATGTTTTGGTGCCGGTGGTACAACTCTTAATGTGAATGGCGCAACTACCTATATATGGACTCCAGCCGGAAGTCTGAGTTGTTCTACATGTACAAACCCAAATGCAAACCCAAATGCAACCACTACCTATACAGTTACCGGAACTAGCGCTTTGGGTTGCTCTTTATCAGATACTGTAAGCGTACAAGTAGATAAACTTTCTATTTCTATCAATGCAACATCTGGTACAATATGTAATGGCGATACTACTTCAGTGAATGCATCGGGTGGTACAGGTTACTTATGGAGCCCTGCTGCATCATTAACTTGTGCAACCTGTGCAAGCTCAATAGCAAATCCATCTTCCACCACAACTTATAGTGTGCTTATTACCGACGCATTGGGGTGTAAAGATTCAACAACAACTACGGTAAATGTTAATCCTTTACCGGTGGTTAATCTGAGTGCCAGTGCATCATCAGTCTGCTCAGGGAACGCAGATACCTTAAAGGCTTCCGGTGCAACAAATTACCTATGGTCTCCTGCTGCAAGTTTAAGTTGTGCTACCTGCCCAAGTACAATTGCAACCCCAACTGTTACAACAACCTATACAGTAATAGGTACAAGCAGTACCGGTTGTAATGATACAACTACCATAGCAGTAGCTGTAAGTATTATGCCTGTAATAACTGTGAAATTATCAGGTTCGGGTAGCGATACAGTCTGTTCGGGCCAACCGGTAACCTTATCAGCAAATGTTGGTAGTGGTGCAATTACTTATTTATGGAGCAATGGTTCTACGAATACCAGTATTACAGTTACACCAGGCAGCGATACTGTATTTAGTTTAATTGCAACCAATGGCCCTTGCGCCGATACCTTAGCTAAAATACCGGTGTATGTGTATCCTCAATTGAATGTTACCATTAACTCCGATACCAGCTGTATTAACAGGAATGCCACCGTAATATCAGCTGTTAGCGGCGGAGAACCCGAGTATACCTATGTATGGAGTACAGGAGCGGCAAGTAGTTCAATTACTATTGTGCCTTTGGTTAATGCCACAACGGTATCGTGTACTGTGCAGGATGCCTGCGGAACTTCTAAAACAGCTAGCGGTACAATAACGGCGTACACTGCGCCTGTAGTTTCATTTACTGCAAACCCGTCAAGCATATTAGGTGGGCAGTATGTTGCGTTTATAGATTCTACTACAGGTGCAACCAAATACTACTGGACATTCGGGAACGGCACTACATCAACAGCCTTCGATCCGTATGAACAATATATAGACGCAGGTACCTATACTGTAACGCTTATTGCATCGAATGCCGGTTGTAGCGATACGGCAACAAGAACTGTAACTGTTGTTGAAGATATTATTGTTCCGAATGTATTCACACCAAATGGCGACGGACAGAACGACGTGTTCCACGTTACCATGTCGAGCATGAAAGCATATCACATAGAGATATTCAACCGCTGGGGAGAGAAAGTGTTTGAATCTGATTCACCTCAAATTGACTGGTCCGGAAGGAGTGGGTCAGGCGTTTCTGAATCGGACGGCATATATTATTATTTGCTTACAGCAACTGACTTTAATAATAAAGAATATAATCTGCATGGTTATTTGCAGCTGATCCGCTAGTCCGGTTTTAATAATATTACCTGTTTATATTCCTTCTTCGCAATAGGGCATTAATACGGCTTATAAGCAGCCTTGGCTTAATAGGTTTTAAAATATAATCGTCGGCACCGGCATCAAGCCCTGCAATTTGAGAATATTCTTCAGTGTGTGCCGTAAGAAAAGTTATAAGTATATCTTTTGTTTTCGGTAACAACCGTAATTCTTTACATACTTCTATCCCATCCATTTCGGGCATCGATACATCAAGCACAATAAGGTGAGGTTGGGTTTTTTCTGCAATATGTATTGCGTTCACTCCGTCCGATGCGGTTAATGTTTCATATCCTTCCTTTTTCAGGTTGTATGATAAAAATTCAAGTGCATCTTGCTCGTCGTCAACCAGGAGTATGCGTATCTTTTCCTTCATTTCCTTTATTTTACCGGGTATAGCAATATGTGCTATTGAAACTATGTGATCAATTAAGTTTCTTTCCCGGATACTGGTCTTTTATATTCTCCTTAAAGAATTTGCTGTATGATTCTGAAGCCATAAAACGCAGGTAGGTATCTACCACTATATTTGAATACTGAAATAATTCTCCGTTCAAAAATTCTATTTCAAGTAACTTGGTATTTGGTGTGTAACCGATAGACTTTACCAAAGATGATTTTACACCTGTCCTTACGCTTGCTGTTGATTGTGCTAAAATTGCTTCCTGTATCATAATTCGGAATTATTAATATGTATTAAGCTATCCTCTTTTGATGTTTTACAATGGCAAGGTATTACAAATAGAAAGCACCTATGTAATAAGAATGTTAAGGATATGTTAAATCAAGAGAGCACCAGTCCTTTAATTAGCGTATTTATTGCTTCTATCTAAGCACAGTTTAGGAGATGCCGGGCAAGCAGGCATAATAAGGATGATAAGTTGAATATAACTACCTTTACGGCGTAACATTTTGCAACCGATGCGACTGAACCAAAGATCATGCTGGTTAATACTTTTTATGGTTATTACAAGCCTGCATGGCTATGCCCAAATGGTAAATATTGCTATGCCGGAAGCATTTTATAAAAGGCTGAAAGGCACCATTGGCAGAAGCAACGTAACCATGGATATTTACAAGAAAGATTCTGTTCTTACCGGAAGTTATTATTATAATAACATTGGTGCAAGTTTGAGTTTAAAAGGGAAAATAGACCGTAAAGGCAATTTTTTCCTGGATGAGACAAATGATAGTGGTAAACAGACGGGAGTTTTTAAGGGCAATTTTAATGATACCTCAACAATAAGAGGGACGTGGACTGTAGGAGATAGTAAAACGAAAAATGACAAATCACTCACTTTTAATTTAAAGCAGGTTACAGATGGCTTTGCATACATTATTGAAAAGGACGGATCGGAAGAATTCTGCATATCAGAAAAATTGAAAGATTCTATCGCATCCTATAGTTCCGATACCTGCTCAAATACTGATGTCACAGCCTTTCAGGTTGTCATTTTTGATAAAAGTATACAGAATAAGATCAATGGCGTTATTAAGGATGCGCTGGTCAGTAATCAGGGAGATGGTTCCAAAAATTTACCTGATACCTTATCTTTTGACGATTGCATCAACTCAATCCTGGCTTCATTAGATGATACAGCTTCTATAGGTTCATCGCTAAGCATGGGATATGGTATTGTAACAAATGATAATGATATCCTTGGATTCTATATTTCGCAATCGTCTTATGGTGCCGGTGCGGCGCATCCTAATAGCATGAGTAGCTATTACAATATAGATATTAAAACAGGAAAGCAAATTAAATTAAATGAGCTGTTGGTGCCTGGTTATGAAGACACATTAAATAAAATAGCGGAGAAATTATTCACTAACCAGAATGGTAATGTGGGTTGGAATTTCGATTCAGGAAGTTTTAAATTGAATGACAATTTTGTCATAACTCCCGCAGGGCTATTATACCAATTCAATGCCTATGAAATAGGCCCATATGCCGCGGGTGCACCGGCGGTTCTGATTCCATATAGAAGTATAGATATGTTAATAAACTCTGATGGGTTGCTCTCCCTCTTCTGGGAAAAACGCAAATAAGTATCGACTATTTCTAGTCTTAGCCTTACAAGGTGAGAATAATTTTGAATGTTTGAATCGGTAAACATAAGGTTCATTTTTTATTGATAATGCAAGTGTACAAACTAGGTATGAAGAGTATGTTAATCTACCAATATGTATTATGTAAAAGTCGTTAGTCATAGGTGGCCAGTCGTAAGAAATTTGAACGCAGATGCCGCCGATTGTTTATGATAAAAAATGATGAATTCATTAAATCTTAGGAAATCTGTGTTGTCTGCGTTCCATTCTATCAACCTTAATCAATTTTATGTATATTTGAAAGTATCAAATCCACCGACCATGAAGAAATATACACTAAGAAGTCTCCTCTTAATTGCAGGCATTTTTATTTCTGCCAATTTGTATGCGGGGGGAATTAACACAGTATGCCCTACAATTAACGTGACTTTCAAAACTACTTCTGTATTATGTTATGGTGGTGCAACGGGAAAAGCTATTGCAAATGCTACAGGAGGTAAAACACCTTATACCTATAGCTGGAATACCGGAAGTACAAAAGATAGTGCGGTTAATCTTGCTGCAGGTACTTATACTGTATCGGTAACCGATAGTAATAGTTGTGTTGCAACAGCAACGGTAGCAATTACCCAGCCAGCAAGTAAATTAACCCTGACAGCTACCACATCTGGTGTTTCGTGTGCCGGATCGTGCAATGGCTCGATATCTGTTACAGCAAATGGAGGAACTGCACCCTATTTATTTATATGGAGCGACGGGCATACCAATGCAATTGCTGATTTTTTATGTGCCGGAACATATTCAGTTGTTGTTAAAGATGTCAATGGTTGTACAGTAGATACAACAGGACTCGTAGTTGCAAATACCCCGCCATTAAGAGATTCTATTACCAATATTAAAAATGTTTCCTGCGATGGGGGTAATAATGGTTCAGCCACAGTTGGAGTTAAAGGCGGAACCGCACCATATACGTATTATTGGAGTACGGTTCCAGCACAAACTACTGCGACTGCTTCAGGCTTAACTGCCGGAACATATACAATAACTGTTGCCGATAACAATGGGTGTGCTGCTACTGCGGTTGCAGTAATTACACAACCAGGCATACTTATGCTTAATGCCTCAGCTACACCAACAGTTATTTGTATTGGTAGTTCATCCATTGTATCTGCTTCTGTCAGTGGAGGAACAGCACCATATGCCTATAGCTGGAGCCCAAGTGGTAATACATCTTCATCATTTAGTGTTTCACCTACTGTAACAACTACTTATACAGTATATGTAGGTGATGCCAATAGTTGCTTATCTCCAGTTATGACGACTATGGTTTCTGTGGCAAAACCACTATCAGCTATTACAGGTGGTAATGATACCATTTGCCAGGGCAATGTTGCACACATTTATGCAAATGCAAGTGGGGGAGATGGTAATTATGCATTTTCATGGGCTCCAAGTGTATCATGTTTCACTTGCTCTACCGTAACTGTAGCTCCTTTAACTACTACTACATATACAGTAACCATAACAGATGGTTGTGGAGATTTTGTGAAAGATACAACCACAGTTGTTGTTAACCCTATACCTATATCTGTAACCGCATCAGTCGATTCAATTTGCCCGGGTAGATCAGCTGTACTCAAAGCAAATGGTAGCGCTACCAAATATTTCTGGAGCCCCGCCTCCAGCCTTAGTGCTTCGACCGGATCCAGCGTAATTGCCTCCCCTTCTGTTACAACAACCTATACAGTAACAGGAGCAAATGGCAGCGGTTGTACTGATTCAGCTTCTCTTGTAATTAATGTAAATAAAGTGGTGCCCTCGTTCATTTACTCGGGAGTTTGTAGCGGTAATACAATTGCTTTTACTGATGAAAGTACTGGCTCTCCAACTCAATGGAGCTGGAGTTTTGGAGATGGTACACAATCTACTTTACAAAATCCGGTACACACATATGCAATGAAGGGTATATACGCGGTTTCTGAAGTTGTTACTTCTCATTTAGGTTGTGATAGTAGTGTTACTGAGCCTGTAAGTGTTAACCCCGGCCAAGGTTTCGACCTTACCGGTAGTTTGCAAATATGTATCGATACTCCGGGTGTTTCAACAGCTTCTATACAGGCATGTATCTATAATGACCGTTGCGATGTTGTAAAAGGCACTATGAAGTTGTTGCTCGATACAGCTATTCATATTACCAAAACAATATCCGATAGTATTGCGCATGTAAGCGGCGATACGTTGATATGGAATTACAATGGTCTATCAGATACAGGTAATATTCATTGCGTAACTTTAACTGGTAATATAAGTATGGTTCCTAAAGGCGATAGCGTTTTTGCATCCTTGTTCATTACACCTGTCGCGGGCGATTCTGTTCCATCAAATAACAGTTACACCTATTGGGTAAAACCCGGCTTGCAGAATTGTGTTGGTTTGCCATTCGATCCGAATGAAAAGAGCGTGTTGCCACAAGGAGATATTTCTGCAACCCAACAATTAACGTATACTATTCATTTCCAGAACACCGGAACAGCACCTGCTAAGAACGTAGTGGTAATAGATACACTCAGTCCTTCTGTTGACCCTACTACGCTAAAAATAGTATCAAGCAGCAGTGAAGTTGTAACAACTATTGCTTCGGGAAATATTGTAAAGTTTACATTCAACAATATTAATCTGCCCGATACTGCTACCAGCAAAACACGTAGCATAGGCATATTTAAATACACCATTTACCCTATGAGTACTGATAGCGGAGGTGAAGTAATAAGGAACAATGCCGGAATATATTTTGATGCTAACGCTGTTGTGAAAACGAATACAACAATAAATACTATTGCACGTACGGTATTATCCGTAGAGAATATAAATGCTCCGACATTAAACATTAGGTGCTTCCCGAATCCGTTTACAAGTACAACCAGTGTTGTATTTAATACGGATGGTAGACACTACCTGGAAATTGATGATATGACGGGAAGAGTTTTACAAACCATTGAATGTACAGGAAAACAATATGAATTACAACGCAATAACCTTGCGGCAGGTGTATACTTTATTAAAGCCTGGAATGCTGACAAGAGTAATGTTGCGGTGACCAAATTGGTGATTCAATAGTATTGAGATATTAGTAGTGAGTATAGAGATTGAATACAAGGTGTTGAGTAAGGAATAGACTTCGACGAGCACAGTCTGACTAATATCTAAATACTCACTACTCTGTACTCAATTCTTTTTCTCCTATCTTTGATTCGATAATTTAACCCCACAAAGAATATGAAATACGTTCTCAGTATAATAATTATAACACTTAGTACAAGTTTTGGTTTTGCACAAACCCCTAAAATATACGACCCTTGCGAAAAACTTGATACCAATAAGTTACGCGATATGCTTACCGGTACCTGGGTAGATGCTATGGATACTGCCCATAAACTGGTTATAACTTCTGATACCCTTGATGAAGTTATTTATGTAGATATAAACGGAGTAATGGTCCGTAATCAATCATATTTCAGTTATAGGTTCATCGATAATTTTCTTTCTACAGATGCGGTTACATGTTATTCTATACGCGAGTTTAAAGAGGACATTAACAAACACACCGACCTTAACATTAATTCAGTTGATGATCATTACCTGTTAGTAGGCGCTTCGGGCCGTAAGGAGTTTGTGAAGAAGAAGTAGCATCTGAGTAGTAAATAGTATTGGGTATTTAGTATTGAGTAGTTAGTCAGTGCCTGTTTTAAATTCCTAATTATTAATTAAAATTTGGGGCGGCTCTTGCTCCCTGCTTGCCTATGTTTCCTATACTCGCATCATTTACAGCTAACCCGCGCCTACCTTTTGCCTAGTTCACATTGTTAATTACTATATTTGGTATATGCAATATAACCATCTCAAGCGCTTTTTAGGTTCCCTGTTTTTCACTATTGCAATTAGTAGTTTTGGTCAAATGGACTCTATAATTTATCCTGGTATTGACTCCAATATGATACCCTTAAAGGTAAGGAACAAACTGAGGGATCTCAAAAAATATAGTAATCAAACGCCAATATGGAATTTAGGAAACAGCAGAATAAACCCTGAAAGGCTGAAATATTGTGCTACATTTATAATCGGTGATAAGGTTGAGATTTGTTTTGATTCGTTGGGCATAGATTATAATGAGCAATACTCATCCTTTTTAAAATTAACACCGGCTGCTAAAAGTAATTTCATAGCCATGTACCCGGATGCAAAAAATGTAGTTTGGGATGAAAATTGTCACTACGATTCAACATCCACTAAATTGATCTGTTACGATTTTGCACAATATAAAGTGTCGAACAAGGCGTATGCTGTAAATTTCGATACTACAGGTAAGTTTCATCATACAGAAATAACATTGTTAGATGGGAAACGAAGCCTGCCTGAGCAAGCAAGAAAATATATAAGAAATAACCTACTTGGCTACAAATTTAAAATTGCAATAATTTATACAGATAAGACTAATACCCCATCCTACATAATGGTTAGGATGGATAATAGAAAGGATAGGTATAAGTACTGTCTGGTTCAATTTAATATGAAAGGTGATTTGTTAGGTCAGCCAAAAAAATGTCAAATTCACGTGATAGTGGACCCTTCTTTTTAGCCCCGGGTTTCGCTCAAGCTATACCCTTATTCCTATTATCAATATATCATCTACCTGTTCAAGGTTGCCTTTCCAGCTTTCAATTGCAACGTCCAGTATATTTTTTTGCTCATCCATGGGCTTGTGGGCGTTGGCTACAATCAGTTCCTGCAATTGCTTGTATTTGAATTTCTTTCCCTTTGGACCTCCAAACTGGTCGGCATAACCATCGGTAAACAGGTAAACACAATCGCCTTTATTCAATTGAACGGTGTTTATCTTAAACGGTTTTTGTTCACCATACTGAATGCCTACCGGCATTTTATCGGGTTGTACCTCAACAAAGCTATTATCCTGCTTTATTATCCATACTGGGTTGTTGGCACAGCTTACTTTCAAAACATTGTTTTTGAAATCGAACATACCCAGTGAACAATCCATTCCGTCTTTTCCGGTATCAGACCCATCTGGATTAAGGGCTTTAATAATATTGGCACGTACATCATTTAGTATCATATCGGGCCGTATTATTTTACGCTCCAGAACTGATTCGTTCAGCATTGATATATTCAAAAGCGACATAAATGCGCCCGGTACACCATGCCCTGTACAATCGCAGCAGGCAAAATAAAATGCTTCTCCCCATCCTTCTCCGGCCTCAGGTGGTGCCTGGTAAGCCCAGTAAAAATCGCCCGATACAATATCACGTGGTTTAAAAAGTATAAAATGTTCTTTCAGGTACTTACTTATATAGGCATCGCTGGTTAACAGCGCCCTTTGTATGCGCGATGCATAATGAATGCTATCGGTTATATCTTTATTCTTTTCATCGACAATTGCTTTTTGTTGTTCCACTAATAGTTTTTGTTCTTCAACAACCAATTTTTGTTTTTCTATCAATGCCTTCTGGCTGCGTGTTATCCGAAGCGAACGGAAAATGTAAATAGCAATAAATGCAACAGCCAAAGCAATAGCGGCCACAAAAAGAATAATAAGCCTCTGGCGTTTGCTTGCATCCTGGGTTATGGCATCCTTTTTATCCTGTTCTGCTTTTTCAACCGCTTGTTTCTTGTCAAATTCATATGTCATCTGCTCACTCACTATCTTCTTGGTATTCTCTTCGTTCTTCAGGCTATCGCAATACAACGTATATGTTTTAAAGTTTGCAAATGCTCCCTTGTAATTACCGGTAACACTATCGAGTATGGCTTCATCTTTAAATGCATATTTCAGTATTTCCTTTTCCTGTATTGTTTTGCCAACGGTTATTGCGCTATCGGCATATATGTGTGCTGCGTTGTAGTTTTTTTGTTTTATAAATATTTCGGCAAGGTTTACATAACCATAGCACATTAAATATTTTGAATCCATGGCCCTATACAGGTCAATGCCTTTTAATGTGTATAGTATGGCCTGGTCGTAAATACCCTGGTTGTAATATACATTCCCAATATTTACGTAGGCATTCCCGGTCCCCTGTTTATCATCCAGTTTCCTGTTTATTGCTACCGCTTTTTGCAGGTTATCCATAGCGGCAGAATAGTTCTTCATGGAATTATAAATACTGCCCATATCGCCATATGCGTAACCCATACCCAATGAGTCGTTAATTTCTTTAGCTATATCAAGGCTTTTTTGTTTGTATTTAAGCGCCTCGGTATAGTTACCTTCGTTGTTATATATGTTGCCAATGTTTCCGCAGGAAATATCAATGTGGAGTTTGTCACCCATTTGCTCTCTAATGGCAAGGCCATCCAGTTGGTATTTAAGTGCTTCAGGGTAATTTCCTTCGTTACCGTAAACAATACCAATATCACCATAGGTAGTTGCCTCCAGGTTCTTTGCATTTATCTGCTGACTTATTTTGAGTGCCTGCGCATAGTTCTTCAGTGCATCGGTATGCAAGTCTTTTGCCTGGTATGCCTTACCCAGCATATCGTATGCCAAACCGGCTCCTATTTTAAAATTGAGTTTAAGCGACAGTGCAAGTAGTAGCCGCGATGCAGAATCGGTACCGGTATAGTTACCTTGGGCATATAATGTGTTAGTTAACAAGATAAGGGTATTGGCCTTATTGGTGTCCTCTTTTTCGGCTTTTAATACCTTGCGGAGGGAGTCCGGTTTACGGTCCTGGCAAATGGCAGTGCAGGGGAGAAGCAAAGCCCCGAATAAAAAAAAGATAAGCACTGTAGGTAATTTCATATAAAACAAATATACCTTTTTAGCCTGAACGTGTGCATGTAATGGAACGCAGAAGGCGCAGATTATTTTACAAACTTTTAATTCCTTTGGGCGTTACCCTTCGGGGTCGGGCTATACGTTTCAAGTCCTCGTTTAACTGTGGGCTTTTCACTTCTATCCCTAACGCGAAACACATGGACGCTTTTATCATAAACAATCTGCGCCATCTGCGTTCTATCTTTAATCAATTTTCACTACCTTTGATAGAGTATGTGTTTTAAACCTTATAGGTTATAATTCATCTAACCAGTCAAAACCGATAATATGTTATTCACTAAAAGACTTTTACTCACTTTTTCACTCACATCATTTTGTTTTACTATTTCAAACGCACAGGTATGGACAGCAGTAAGTACCGGAACCGATGGTGAAGTAGATGCACTTGACAGCACCAATGGTAGTTTATATGTAGGCGGATTTTTCATGAATGCAGGTGGATCTTCAGCCAACAACATAGCTATGTGGAACGGAACAACCTGGTCTCCATTAGGAGGTGGTATCGATAACGAAGTATTTGCCCTTGCGGGTAGCGGAACAAACCTATATGCAGGCGGAAACTTTGCAAATGCAGATGTAACCCCTGCCAGCAATATTGCCATGTGGAACGGAACGGCATGGTCGGCGGTGGGTTTGGGAATGAACAGTACCGTATATGCACTTAAAGAATTTGGTGGTAACCTGTATGCAGGGGGCCTATTTACACTTGCTGACGGAAATGTGGCAAAGTATGTAGCTATGTGGAACGGTACATCGTGGTCGGCAGTTGGTGCGGGGTTTAATAATAACGTAAGTGTATTGGCAATATATAATGGCAACCTGTATGCTGGCGGAGCATTTGACAGTTCGGGTACTACACCAATTGGCCATATAGCTATGTGGAGCGGATCGGCATGGGTACCAGTAAGTAAAGGAATGAACAAGCCTGTGGAATCGATAATGGGATACAACGGTGATTTATATGCAGGCGGAAGCTTCAGTACTGCCGATGGCAATACAGCAAAATACTTTGCCATGTGGAATGGTTCTGCATGGTCGGCAGTAGGAAGTGGGGTATTTACCAATTATGTTCCTGCGTTGGCAGCGTATTCGGGTAACCTGTATTTAGGTGGCGGCTTCGATTCAATAGGTAATACCACTTATAACTACGTTGCACAATGGAATGGTTCAACCTTTTCTCAAATGGATGGCGGCATGAACCGGGGTGGGTATGTAATTTGTTATGCCAATTATGACGGAAGCCTTTATGCAGGCGGAATATTTACAAATGCAGGCGGAGTTGCAGCTAATTACATTGCACAATGGACGGGCGTAGTAGGAATAAACGAATTAAAAAGTAATAATTCAGAATTAAAAGTTTACCCGAATCCTTCAAATGGTTTGTTTACATTTCGATTCATACAAAGTCAGTCTGAGCTGGTCGAAGACAGGAATACAATAGAGATATACAACACCATGGGTGAAAAAGTGTTTTCTGATCAAATCCTAATTCCTAATTCTGAATTCCTAATTGATTTAAGCGGCAGGCCAGCGGGAGTTTATTTATATAGGATGTTGACAGCCAATGGAGAAGTAATAGGAACCGGGAAACTAATGGTTGAAAACTAATAGTACAGCACCGATTTTTTAGTTCTGTATTGCCTTAGTTTTGTAAGCATCTCTAAAATGAGCTTGTGAAGCAAGACCCCTTAGCATCATTACGTATACGCGACTTCCGTTTTTTTATTTCTGCCCGTTTGTTCATGACACTCGCTACACAAATGCAAGGCGTAGTGGTGGGCTGGCAGATATACCAGTTAACTAAGAACCCTTTCTGGTTGGGTATGATTGGCCTTACCGAAGCCATACCGTTTATCAGTACTGCATTGTTTGCCGGCCACGTAGCCGATATTATTCACCGCAAACGTATATTAGTAATATCCATAAGTCTGCTTGCTATATGTACTGCTTTTTTATGTGTGTTCACACTCAACAATAGCGCTATTTTATTGCAAACAGGTATATGGCCAATATATGCCATTATATTTTTGAGTGGTATTTTGCGTGCCTTTATAGCACCGGCTAATTTCGCTTTCCTTTCGCAAATTGTTCCGCGCTCAGAATATTCTAATGCATCTACATGGAGCAGTTCGGCATGGCAGGCAGGTGCAATTGGTGGTCCAATTATTGTAGCGCTTATTTACAAACCACTTGGCATAACACTTACCTATAGTGTTGATCTTGCACTTATACTTATTGGACTTATTGGGTTCATCATTATTCCCGGCAGGCCATTACCGCCAAAGGTTAAAAAGGAATCATTGTTCGAGAGCCTGGGTAAAGGCATACGCTTCGTATTCAACAACGAAATTGTATTGGGCGCTCTCTCGCTCGATCTCTTTGCTGTGTTCTTTGGTGGAGCTGTATCCATGCTGCCTGTTTTTGCCGACAGAATGCACGTTGGGGTAGAAGGCTTGAGCTTGTTGCGTGCAGCTCCATCGGTTGGTGCGGTGCTCATGCTTATTGTAATGATATACAAACCTATTAAGCGCAATGCAGGGCGTAACCTGCTTATTTGTGTTGCCGGCTTCGGACTGTGTATGATATTATTTCCGATAGCTACTTATTACAGTTTTTGGTTAGCATTTGGCTTGTTGGTATTCACCGGTGGGTTTGATAGTGTAAGCATAGTAGTGCGCAGTGTTATTTTACAACTCATGACACCCGATGAAATGCGTGGACGTGTATCAGCAGTCAACAATATATTTATAGGCTCCTCTAACGAAATAGGAGAGTTTGAATCGGGTATGGCAGCCAAATTAATGGGCCTGGTGCCATCGGTTATCTTCGGTGGTTGCATGACCATACTTGTCGTTATCTTCACTTCCTTCAAAGCTAAAAAGCTAAGAAGGTTACACTTGGATGAGAAGCAGGGGACATAGAACGCAGATGCCGCTGATTAATTAAGATTTAATAGATTGATCATTTTTTATCATAAACGATCTGCGTTATCTGCGTTTCATTACCCAATCACCTTTTTACCCGCTACAAAATCTTTCAGGTAAAATGGCTCGTAATAGGCTATATCGCTAAAGGCTTTCAGGTGAAACATTTCTTCGGCAAGTTCGCACATGTTGAGTGCCGATGCATAGATATCGTCCATCCATATAAAGCCCCCCTTAATCCCCCCGATAGAGAGACCCTCGGCTAACTTGGTTTTGAATTTTGGCATACCATCTCCAAAAAAAGCAATGGCTTTATATTCTGAAAAAGAATTCTCATCTAATATCTTGGCATGTACAGGTATTATTTCTTTTCCTGTTGAATCGTACAAGCCGGTATATACTTCTAATCTGCGGGCATCTATTAACGGGCAGTAAAGCACATCGCTGCGATTCAGCTTTTTTGCTGCAGCCATTGCCATGGCTTTTAATGTAGGCACTGAAATAAGTGGTTTATCGAGTGTGTAACAAAGTCCTTTTGCAGTGGCAGTGCCGATACGTAGACCTGTGTATGAACCCGGCCCCGAACCGATTGCAATAGCATCCAGTGCAGAAAGCGGCATAGATACACTTTCCATAATATCGCGGATAAATACAGTTACCTTTTCTGCGTGGGCCATACCTTCGTTGGCTTCCTGGCAGGCTATTACCTTACCATCTTTGGCAAGTGCAACCGAACAGACTGCGGTAGCTGTTTCAATATTAAGAATGATAGCCATTATTTGGAACCGTCTGGCGAAGCTGTGTACAGGTCGAGTTTATCGGTCTTCTGCACCATCATACCATCGCGCAATGCGCTTGATACGGCAGAGTAGGGAGCATTAACTACTTCGTCGCCTTCTTTTAGGCCGGTCTTTATTTCAATATTGTTCGCATCCTGTATGCCGGTGGTAACAGTTACCTGTTTCACTTTTCCGGCATTGTATATGAACACACATTCACGTATGGTGTCTTTCTTATTATCAGAATCGTCTTTCTCTTTCTTGCCATTATTATTGTTGGTCTTCTCTTCTTTCTTGGCCGTGTACTTCATAGTATCTTTCGGATTACGGGTAGTAACGGCTTCAATAGGCAATGAAAGCACATGGTTTGCAAACTTCACTTCAATTTCTGCTGTAGCCGACATGCCTGGTTTAAAAGGAGCATCGTTGGTTCCTTCCGGCATAAGGTCAGGGTAAGATGTAGGCAGTATGTTAATTTTAACCAGGAAGTTTGTAACCTGGTCAACCGATGAAGTTCCGTTAGCCGCTACTGATGCTGAGTTTGAAACTTCACTTACAATACTTTTGAACTTGCGGTTTACAAACGCATCTACTTCTATATAGGCGGTGTCTCCTTTTTTCACATTCACAATATCGTTCTCGTTCACGTTCACATCTGCTTCCATCATAGAAAGATCTGCCACGCTCATCATAACCGTTCCGGCCATAGTTGCGGTACCTACTACGCGTTCGCCTTGTTTCACTGTTAGCCCTACCACAACGCCATCGATAGGAGAGAGGATAGTGGTCTTTACAAAATTATCGTGCGCTTCACTCATGTTTGCCTCTGCGCTTTGTGCATTGTACTTTGCTGCGTCAATATTATCCTGTGCTGCTTTCAGGTTTGCATTGGCAGTTTCGTATGCTGCCTTCGATGCTTCAAAATCGGCTTTTGAAATAGCGCCACCGTCGAATAGTTTTTTATTGCGTTCGTATATGCTCGACTGGTTATCGAACTGAGCCTGTGAACTGGTAAGTTGTGCTTCGGCATTGGTTATGGCCGACTTGCTACTGTTGTATGTTGCTTCGGCCTGGTCGTAAGCTGACTTGTATACATCGGGAAATATTTTAGCCAACAGGTCGCCTTTCTTCACACGTTGTCCTTCGTGTACAGGTAACTCTGTTATTTCACCCGATACGTCAGGGCTTATTTTAACAATGGTGGTAGGTTGAATAATTCCATCTGATGAAACCGACTCCGTAATGTTGCGGTACTGAGTTTTCTCTGTGGTTACTTTAATGGTTCCCCCGCTTGAGCAAGACTTAAGCATAATGACAAGGAACAGGGCGGCGCAGCCAAAAACAATATACAGCAGTACTTTTTTCATTTTAATAAATTGAGGAATAACAGTTTAATTAAAAATTACGAGTCTTAAGGTTTGTTGTAAAAAAAAGAAAAAAGTCCATCATTCAACATTAAGCATTTAAAATTCAAAATTTAAAGTTTAAGCGGTTTACCTTCATAATAATCTAATACCTTAACTTTAAAAACATAAGTGTACTTGGCCTGTAACTGGTCCGATTCAGCTTTTACCAGGTTTATCTTAGCCGTATTATAATCGAGCGCGGTGGCCATGCCTACATCAAATTTTGTTTTGGTATAATTGAATGCCTCGCGTGATGAAGCAACAGCTTTTTCTGTTGCATGGAATTTGTTCAAGGCGCCCAGTGCATCAGCATAAGCCTGTTGTATGTTTTTGCGTAAACTTAATTCGTTATTCTCATACGTGTAATAGGCGTTCAATGCGTTTAGTTTTGCATTGCGGTATGCTATATTGGTTTGCAAACCATTCAATATAGGTATATTCAACCTGAAGCCGAACGATTTGTTAAAGTCTTCGTTCAATTGTTGTCCCCAGGGCGTAACATTACCTTCCTTTTCAGATGGCACTGTTGCTACTATGGGTGAAGTGCCTACAAAACCCAATGTGTCATTATTATAAATGGTAGAGGTTGTCCTGTTCGATCCTGAATAACCGGTTCCCACTGTAGCGTTGAACGTAAGTTTAGGATAAAGGGCACCCGCTGCCGCCTGCTGTGCTGCTTCAGCACTTTCCCATTTCAGTTCGTTGCTGTGTATATCGGGTTGGTTGGTCAGCGCCTTGGTATAAACTTGTTCAGGAGTTTCAAGTGCAGGGTTCTCCGGTATGCTTAACTGCGGAATAAGTATCTTAAAACGTTGCGTAGAGTCAATATCGAGCAATTGAGCAAGGCCGAGGTAAGCCAGGTCTAACTGGTTCTGTGCATTTATCTGATTCACATCGTCGTTGGCTTCCTGCGCTTGTATATCAAGCAGGTTGCTGCGTGCAAGGCTGCCTGCATCAACCATGGTCTGGGTATGTTCTACCTGTTGCAATGTTACTTCGTGCTGGTTCTTTGCTTCGGCCAATAGCTCCATATCGAGCAATACCTGCAGGTAGCCCGATGCTATGTTCAATGCAAGGTTGTTCTTGCTTACGTCTACATCAAAGCCGCTTGCCTTATAGGCAAACTCATTTTGCTTAACCGTATTTACCGCCTGCTCTCCTCCGAAAATGGTAAAGGAGCTGTTCACATAAAAATCCTGCGACAATACTTCACTGCTGGCGAATGTATTTGTAAATGGATCAATGGTGCGGCCTACGTTCCATGTATTGGCAGCGTATCCGTTTAAATTTGGTAATAAATTTGCCTTACTTCCTGTAACGGTGTTTTTAGCTATCTGGCGGTTTATTATAGCCTGCTGAACCGTTAAGTTATGTGTCCATGAATATGTTATACACTCGTCGAGCGACCAGGGCAGGCCAAGTATAAGTGTGTCTTTTTGCGCATTGGCAATGCCAAGCGAAAGCATGACGGCAAAAAGTAGGGTTCTTTTTTTATGGAGGATCGTAAACACGGTTTTATGAAAAAGCACGCAAATATAGCAAAATAGTGCTTACTGTGCGCCCTTTGCTTTACAGGGTTTAAGGTGATAATGAATAGGGTGCAGGGAAAAACCTATCAATTAATAGTCCGACACATTTTCAAGCATTCTGGCTTTCTCAACCGACCTTCCCCAAGCTTTTATATCTACTATTTCATTTGTCTGCATGCAATAGTAGACCGATACCAGGATATTATCGAGAAGATAGATATCTATCTTTTTATATTTCCCGCATTCGGCAGAGCTCTCACAAAGAGTACCTTTTCCACCGGGCCCCCATAACAAATCAGCCCTTTCATTGAGTGGTAGCTTGTTAAAATCCTCAGATTTCATTGCTTGCAATTTGGGTATTACAATACAAAGATAATGCCCAGACAAGTATATACAATCCGTATAAATACGTACGTGACTATGCCGCGAGGCCTGATTCAGCCTTGCTTACAAGTGCCTAAACGATTTAGAAATTTTAATAAAGAATTGAATTTTTAAAAAAAAAGAATGTTTTATGCACCCTTTTTTGTTTTACCTCGATATCAATAGCTTTTTGAAAACAGTTTCTTTTCCTTTCGGTGTAACCTGTACAATATAAAATCCGTTTGGCAGGTATGATGTGTTAATGCTCGTTCCCGAAAAATTATCATCTTCAAATAGTATTCTTCCGTCGGCGCCCATAATACGAACCACCGCATCATGTATGTTGCCCGAAAGGTTAACCTCGTTTTGTGCAGGGTTAGGGTATAAAGTAATATTGGCTGCAGGTTCAGCAATATTTTTTATACCAACGTATTGTGATTGCTTACCCATTATAGGCCTTATCATAAGTGTGCCGCTGTAAGTGCTCTGGTTCCAGTTAGCACTGGTACCAACAAAAAAATAATTAAGCGAATAAAAAAGTTTAGAACTATGATCACTGTTAAGGTCAAAGCCAATATTCATTGAATCGCCCGAGGTTTGCTCCCAACCAATGTAAAAGTTACCTTTAGGTAATAAAGGTGCTTTTTTCTTAAAATAATACGTAGTAAATTCATCCTTGCCTACAAAATCATAAGCCGGGTTCTGCACACTGTCCTGGAATATAATGTTACCGGGTTGCCCATTATTGTCACTCCATAAAGTTATTAAAAATGTGTAACTGGAATTGTTTACAAATATATAATCGAAGTAAATGTTCAAGCCGAATATTGAATCGGGCTTATTCAGGTCGAATTGGTAAGCCAAATAAATAGGTACATATCCTGTACCGCTCTGACCATTATTATTTGAATTTACAAAATACCCTACTTCAGCCGAGCCATCATCATAAGCGTATGAATTACCGAATACCTGGTTGTAGCGCAGGGTATCGTTCCAATTATCAAAATCGTTAAGCGGGGAGCCATTACCATGTTGTAAGGCATGTGTAATTGTAAAGGTAGTAGGCGCTGTTAAACTTGAAGGGAAATTACTTGTCTTTAAAGGCGGCAGCGATTGAGGGGCATAGTTATTATAACCAATATCAACAAACGGATCTATGTTGTTTGCACCACCACTATAGGTTGTTGTAGTTAGGGTGTTAATAGTATATCCGTAAGTTGTATTTATCGTGTTCAGCCCACTCACATTTTTGGATGCATTGTTATTCCGCTCAAACAAATGCATAGTGCTTACCAGATCGCTGGGCTGATATTGTTCCCAGGGCTCCATACTGTAATTGGTAAGTAAAGGCGGCGCTTGGTATGCAAAGGCAATATCATTTTGCATAGTATCGGTGTACCCTCTGTTTACACCATTCAGGTAAACTTCATCAATGCTCCAGTGGTCTACATCGCCCGATCCGCAGCTATAGGCAAGGAATCTGAACTGAAAACCATTAACCATATAGGCATTTAAGGTTGCCACAGAATGGATATACTTTCCTGTATCGAATGGTATCATTACCATGTGAAAAGTAGTATCGGTATCGGCCCCCAATGCATAGCCCAAATGATACCATATTGTATTCCATGTGGTTTCTCCGGCAGCTCTGAATTGGAGTAATAAGGTATCCGCGATTTTCGGATAGTATGTTAACAGGCTGTTCCCTTTGCTGTCTCTTCCACCCAATGTACCGCCTTGGTAATAAAAGCTCAGGTAAATACTGTCTCCCAGGTTAAATTGCCTTGATCCGTACTTCCAGCTTATTGGTTTTGAAGTAAGCCTGTCGCAGGGCATGGAAGCAAAAGGAGAATTGCTTGGGTAATAGGGCATACCAACGGAATCTAATCCATCAAATGTGGCAACGCCTAAGGTATGCGGGCAAACGGGCAGGCCATAGTTTACAAATACTGCTTTGTCTATCCATTTGCTGCTATCGGGGTATGGGCCGGGTTTAGAAAAATCGTCTAAAAAAGGTAGGGTATCCATATTAGTAGAGGCCGGGCGCTTAAAGGTACGGTTAGCCTGCATTTTTTTTGCTTCGGCCATTACCTTACCGTTGCTGTGCAAAGGCACCAAATGCTCTTGTGCCATAAGGCCCATGGGTATAAGTAAAAGAAGAAAAAGGTATGTTATTCTTTGCATGTATTATAAGGTTGCTGCGAATATACTGAGAGTATCTTAATTGGTATTGAAAAAATGAATTAAGCATATAACGGAAAAGGGGGTATATTATTTTGTAGGTGGAGTAGATTGACGAAATGGAACGCAGATGACGCACATTGTTTATGATAAAAAAATGGTATGGGATGCTAGCATGACTGACAGTATCACCCCAGAGAGAACATTTTTTCAGACCATCAATGCAGTATTTTCATTCGCTCTGATCTGGCAGGTGGTTACAACCTTTGTAGCTTTTATCTTCTTTCTCTCAAAGGAAATGAACAAGGGATTCTCGTTCAATGTAGATTTAACAACTTCATTTTTTGTTATTGATTTGGCTGGATTCTTTTTACTTATTTTTATGGTAATATATTCCCTCGGTCTTGTGGGGAAAATGATAATGAATGTGTTTACTTTCGGGCAAACGCACCACCTTCATTTGTTGTTAAAGAGACTTCGGGAAGAGAAAGAGGCGAAGGACAATCAAAAATCTAAATAACTCTATTGAAACCATAGTCCACTTTTATTTTAAATTTCGTAGACTCGTTGGGTTCCCCCTTGCTCTTTCAGAGCAATTTGTCCAATAATCCCATGTTCCTGTGGTATAATTATCGTATGGAAGGGTAGAACACCTTAGTGTATTGAAAATCAATATACTATGTATTTTTAAAGGCCTGAAACCTGAAACCCTTGAAACACCCTTCATTCAATTAAAAATTAAGAATTACGAAATTAATTGAGAAGGATACTCTTCTCATATCGGTTGATTTTAAAGGGAAATAAGTCTTGTTTTCAGTAACATAGGTTTTTATCCCTACGTATTATACTGACAGCTATTTGGTTTTTCTGTCATAATTTAACGCATTCAATTTTTACAGGCTTTATATACTCAGAGTACTAGTCCATTATAAAATACCAGTAATTAAATGTTGACCTTATTTGGTAAGAGTTACGTGATTATATAGTAAATTACAAACGATATAGAAACCCCATTAATGAAGCTTAGCGTAATAGTACCAACCCATAAGCGACTTTCCATGCTTATGGATCTTATCGATTCATTGCTTCCGGAAAAGGAACTTGTGTATGAATTGGTTGTGGTGATCGACCACGATGACCCTTTGTATGCCCGAGCAGTAGAAGATAAATACACTGGTGTTTTCAACAAGATGGTGGTTTGCACCCAGTCTAATGCGGGCAGAGCAGCTACACGTAATAAGGGGGTTGATTTATGTACAGGCGAACTTGTGGTATTTTTTGACGATGATATGATTTTGGAAACAGGAACTATTAAAAAACATGTTGATTTCCATGAAAAGAATAAAGGGCAGATATTGGTGGGTAGCGCATACCGCGATTCCCGCCTTGCCCGTTGCGATTTCTCTAAATTTTTGATACTGACTGAAAAGAGATGGAGGAAGGATGATCCGAGGGCAGTAAAGGAAATTTGTTTCCGCTATTTCACTTTTACATCGGCGAATATGTCCATACCTAAATCTGTATTTGTTAGCCTGGGTGGTTTGAATAACAAGTTTAAGCTTGCCATTGAAGACACTGATATGGGAATGCGGGCATTGAAGGCGAAGGTGAAAGTTACGCATAATGAGGATGTACTTGCCTGGCACAACGACTGGCCTGACCTGGAAGGGTTTATTAAAAGAAGCAATGAATATATAGAAGCCAAGAATATGTTTATTGAACAGAACCCAGCTGCTGCAGAAATAATGCCCCAATTTGTATTAAAGCGCTCGGCGAAACTAAAAAGAATGATATTGAGTGCGGTGCGTATGTTTGTTTGCTCGGCGGTATTAAATGAAAAAACAGTATTCAGGTTCTTTCCGCTGAAAACAAAATTCTTCTTTTACGACCTTGCTATTTCAGCAACCTCGAAGGTTAATTTATAAGGAAAATATTTAATTTCTGTCGGCCGGACTGTTTGCATCTCTGCCCAATACCACTTGCACCCTCGATCCTTTAGCCAGCTTGTCTCCCGGCGATAGTACTTTGCCTTTGTATATCACTTTCAGCACACAGCCCACGCAAATATTTACCTCGGATTGAACATCGGTGCTAATCTTTAATCCTTCACGTTCCAACAACAATTTGGCACTGGCAAAAGATGCATCTATAACTCCGCTTGCTGGTATCTCAACCATTGGGGCAACAGCAGTGGTAATGTACAGGTAAATATTCCGACCGCTTTTAACATGTGCGCCAACATAAGGTATCTGGTTTATAACGGTGCGCGGTGGCAGTTTTTCATCGTAAGTAGAATCGATGATTATATATTGCAGGCCTTCGTTCTTTAATAATACTTCTACATCGGCCAGTGGTTTTTTGTTCAGATCGGGCAATACAATAAACTTACCATGCCTTGTAAATACATCTAAATATTTGCTTGTAGCCGTAGCAACAATTACAAGCAATACTATAGCTCCTGCAAGGTTTAAAAGGAATGTTCTGCTTTTTATGAAATCTTTAAACTCGCCCATTGTTAGCTTTTACCTTTTATTGTTTTTTTATTGTTCTCGAAACCATATTTCAAAATAGCATCAATAAACTCAAATGGTGTGTACCCGTTAATTGCTGTCTGGTGGAAAATGCATGTAGCAGGTGTCATACCGGGCAGCGAATTTACTTCAATAAATACAACTTCTACTTTTCCATTCTTATAGACCCTTACAAAAGCATCTATTCGTGCATACCCTTCCACATTCAACGCAAGTGCGGCTTTCTTTAACTCAGTTTTTACTTTATCTGAAATGCTTTGCCTCACTTTACCATTTGTGGCATAGCGTGCAGGGGTTATATTTTGCCCTTCGCCTGCAAGGAATTTTTCTTCCAGTGAAAGTACTGCTCCTTCTGATAAGGCTTCCGATGCTTCAAATATTTCGTAGGTCTTTGTCTTACCATTATAGTGGGTTAGTAAGCCTCCGGTTATTTCGAGTAAGTGACTTGCGCCATTCTTCTTTATCAGTTGTTCTGCAAGAAAGGCAACCTTTTGCGGAAATTCTTCATTGCTTTTTATCTTCAGTATTTCAGCAGCACGTTTATCTTTTTCTACTTTACTACGGAAGATGAGTTTTATAAATGCTTCAAATTCCTCCCGTGTATCTATTTTGCGCACAGCCGAACTGCAGCCATCGTCAATTGGTTTTGCAATGAATGGAACACCAATGGTCTTTTCAATATGTTTATATAATCCGCTTGTATCTTTCTTGCATTCTTCATGTGTAACTACTATATCATCGGGCACCAGCATTCCGTTCTTGCGCAGTAGGTTATTGGTTTCATACTTGTTAATAGTAATAGCCGAGGTTGCTGCTGAAGAGCCGTTGAATGACAATCCGACTTTATTCAGTTCCAATTGCACCTGTCCGTCTTCACCCGGACGGCCATGTAGTGCAATAAATACGCCATCAACTTCCTTAGCTAATTGAGCATAGGTAAGTTTACGTGGAGGAATAAGACTGTTGCCTGTAGAGTATTTTTCAGTAATGCCGAAACAGTTCTTCTGTATTATTTTTATAAACGGATGGACATGGTAATGTTCGATCTTTTCTTTTATATCGTCAGCATTATCTTTCAGCAAAATGTTAATGGGTATCTGGTACAGGGAATGTCCCTTGGCATTACCCATAAGGAATACAGGTATAGGTTCGTATTGCGACGATGACGCTAATTTCTCGTAAATGTTCCTACCGCTTTCAACCGAGATATGTCTTTCAGAAGAATAGCCACCAAGTATAACCGCAATTTTCTTTTTCTTGTTGGTAGCGTGTTTGTCTTCGTGAATTAGCTTATCTACTTTATGTAATAACTCATTATACTGCGGTCCCTTTATGTTAGCTAAAGCACGTTGATGAATAGAAGTGCGGATAATATAGGTAAGGAAACGTGAAGGATTCAAACCAATTTCTGCTGCCTGGTGAAAGAAGAAAGATGAAGGCAACATGCCCGATGTGGTATTCGGGTCATTCAGGAATATTTTGTTTTGCGGAGTAATGAAACCATCGATGCGGGCATACACATTAAAGTGCATATCGGTAAACAACTCGCAGCACTTATCCGCAATACGCTTAATGTCTTTTTCAGGAAGATCGATCGGGGTTATCTTACGCGATAGTCCCGGTAAGTATTTGGAACGGTAGTCGAAAAGCTCTTGTCCTTTGCGTATTTCGGTAGGAGGGAGGGCAATTGGTTTTCCGTTCTCGTCTTGTACTACAATGCAAGAGAATTCTTTGCCACGCAAAAATTCTTCTATCAGCACTTCGCTTTCTCCATCGAAAGCTTCGAGCAACACATCTTGTTTCGATGAGGAAAATATGGCGGGGAGTCTCTTTAATAATTCTTCCGGATGGATAACTGTAACCGTTGTATCACCATGCTTTAGGGACATAGGAAAGCCAATACCTTCGCGTATATCAGTTATATGGCGAACATAGTCAATGTGTTCATCGTGGCTCATTTTGTTCCACGCAGTGTGACTTAGTTTTACAACGAAGAACGCTTTTAATAAGGCCTGTTCAAACGATGCATAATCTTTTTCCTTCAGCACCGTTGCCCCAATAGATGAACCCTGGTTAGCCGGCTTGATAACACAAGGTGAGCCAATATGCCTCTTTATGTCTTCGTGTAATTTTTTCACAGATGTGCTATCAAAAGCCTGTTCTCGGTTCACGATCAAAAACTTTGGCACTTCAAGCCCGCTGCTTTGCATCCATTTACGCTGTATGGCTTTGTTCATACCCAAGGCAGATGAGAATATACCCGAACCGGAATAAGGCACTTTCAGGTAATCGAGTATGGCTTGTATCGTTCCATCTTCTCCGCCTGCACCGTGTAAACACAAAAAGGCAAAATCAATATGGTTCCTTAGTTCTTCTGCCTGAATGGGTTTGCCTAGTTTCTCCAGCATTTTATGTGCCAACTTACCTTCGGCATCTTTCAACGATTCAGCATAAACCTGGTAGTGGTGTGGAGTAGGTGGGAGGTATTCAACAGGAGGGTAAAAATCGCGTATGCTGCCTTTGTAAATATATTTCCAGTCGAGTATTACAAAATTGCCAAAGCTGTCTACAAAAACAGGGATAGGTTCAAACAGGGCTTTGTTCAGGTTATCATAAACCGTTCTGCCACCTGCAAAAGACACCTCACGTTCGCGCGAAAAGCCCCCGAATATTATACCTATACGCAATTTCATATACCTGTTTTACAAAGAGTACAAATATAGGGAAAGGGGAAAATAGATTTTGTAAGGTGGAAATGAGTTATTAACGAATAATGGACAATAAAAAAACTTCTTTAATAAATCAGAAGTGATTTTCACCCAACCTTTTAATTAAATTTACGTATTAGTAATTAAAGTACTTACCACTGTTGTTATGAAGAAAGCCGTTATTATTATTTGCTTGTTTTTAGAAACGGCATTTCCGGCACTTTGTCAAAAGTGGACTGTTAAAGAACCTTTTAAGCAGAAAAGCTTTATTGAAAACGATGGAAAACAATTCGATGGCGGCATTGGAAACAAAAAAGATATAATTTTATTCAGTGCTGTTATTAATGGAGTTACATTATATTTTACTAATAACCAGGTTGTATATAGATATAATGAGTTAATACCTGATAGTTCGATTGAAGATAAGCCAAAAGAAGAAGATAAGGTAAGGGCAAAACTTATTCCGAAATACTTCTCATTGAAATGGGAAAATGCTGATACTAATGCAATAATAGAAGCAGAGGATAAAGAAATGGCTTATAATACTTATTACATTAATGATCATAGTATTATAGCTAACAATTACAAAAAAATCAGGTGCAAAAACATCTATCCCGGAATTGATATTGAATATTCATTTTCTTCAACGGGTAAAGGTCTTGAGTATGCAATTATCGTAAGCCCGGGTGCCGACATCTCAAGGGTTAAACTTTTATGCAGTAATAATAATGTGTTAAGTGCGAAAGAAAAAGAGGGAATTATAATGGAAAGCGCCTTTGGTAAATTTATTTTCAATGCACCTGAGAGTGAATGTTCATTTAGGCCCTTAAATAAAAATGAATTAATACTTAACGAAAAGGGGTACGATAAAACCAAACGTCCCCAGGTTAATGGGTGGATCGAAAACCCTGCTTTTTTACAATTCGATAAAGGCTATGATGTGAATTACGATAATCAGGGTAACGTTTATGTATATGGTGGAGTTCCTCCTTACCAATTAGAAAAGTACAATAATAAAGGTACATTACAATGGACAGCTAATATGCCATTTGATACAACTGACCTTTGGGCCGGAGATTTTACTGTTGATCACAGAAGCGGAAGTGCATTTGTTACTTCCGGATTGGGTGGTTATTCAGGTTATCCTGATATAGTGAAAATAAATTCGAGTGGTGTTGTCATTAGAACGAATTATAATTCTTCTATTGAGTTATGGAGAATAAAATTCGATTATTGCAATAACCAACTGGTTATTGGTGCCGGGCTTGCTCAGCAGGCTGCTCTGGCAGATACAAGCCTTAACCGTCTTTCACCGGTTTATATTTTACCTACTACAGAAACACAACACGATATAGTATTTATGGCATTAGACGGACTCGGTAGCGCTTACATGGCTACTAACCTGGCCTTTGGCCCGACTGATTTTAATAATATAATGCTTCGCCTTCCTTTGCCCGGATTACTGCCATCCGTTTATACAGTGCCTGATAATTATTATTTCAGAGAACTTGCTTCATTGAAATATTATCCTTACCAGAATAATGGAAGTGGTTTAAACTACGCTAACGGATTTAATGGTATGGCCGTGAACCGGAAGATGCTTATAACCTATGACGGTTCAATATTGAAAAAATGGATTCCTGCTACAGGTAAATTCCAAAAAAGTGCGACTGTTACTTCTACTCCCTTTCAATGCGGAGGGTTGGATATTGACTGCTCTAACAGCATATACGTTGGAAGTATGAAAAGTGTGGCTATCTATGATTCAAGTCTTGCATTCGTATCATCAATTCCGCTTACCGATACAGTGTATGATGTGAAACTGGGCAACAGTAATATATATGCGTGCGGTAAGGGTTTTGTTTCTTCAACTCCCTCTATATCCGACTCCTTATATATAGTGTTAAAAAGTAAGCCTCCTACATCATGTTCTACATGTAACGGCAGTATTATTGCATATATAAAAGGTTGCGGGCTTGATTCTGCTTCCTATACATACCAATGGAGCAACGGTGAGACAACAGCAACTGATACCGGGCTGTGTAATGGTCACTACACTGTATCAGTCATAGTAAATTGTATGCTACAGTTTACTGATTCAATAACTTTTCCGTCAGGTACTTCGGGAGGAATGAGCATAAATGTTACATCCAAAAACCTAACCTGTGGTTCTATAAATGATGGTAGTGCCTTCGTTACTGTTTCTGGCGGAAATGCTCCGTATACTTATGAGTGGTTACCCTCGGGCAATACAACAGATTCAATCAGTGGTCTTTCAGCGGGTACTTACAGCATAGTTGTAACTGATAAAAGCGGTGATTGTAATTCAATGCTTTTTACCATAAATCCGGCTCCGGTACCTACAATAAAAACGACCTCTTTAGGAAATGAGTCGTGCCCGGGTTCACCAAACGGGTTTGCGGCAATTGTTGCATCATCAGGCACATCTCCATATTCATATAACTGGCAACCCGGCGGTAAAACTACTGATTCAGTTTATGGCCTGGCACAAGGACTTTATACTGTAACAGTTACAGATGGGAAAGGATGTGTCAGTAGCGATACTATCAGAATAGCAGATGAACTTGAAAACGATGTAAAAGTCAACACCACCAATAGTTGTGGTGGTAGCAACACAGGTACCGCATCTGTAACTATTTCAGGCAACATAAATTTCTATTTTATTACCTGGTTCAATGGTGCCTCGGGTAACACTGTATCGAACCTTGGCAGTGGTACTTATTATGTAACTGTAAGAGATTCTGATAATGGTTGTTCTATTACCGATACATTTAAAATAACTCAGGAAGTAACTCCGGTTTTAAATATAACACAAGCAAATGAAAAATGTTTTGGGGAAAGCATTGGCACTGCATTGGTGAGTGTTATTGGAGGAGGTGGGAATTATACATATAACTGGAATACGGGAAGCACAGACACCTTGATAAATAACCTGTCTGCAGGAACATATAGTGTAATAGTTGCAGACTCGGCAGGATGTTCAACTACGGGTTATGTTACTATAACCCAACCTCAAAAAATAAACGCAGTAATAATTGCTTCAAACGATAGCTGTAAGGATAGGAAAGATGGAACAGCCAGTGTAACTGTAAGTGGGGGTACCCCACCATATTCGTATACCTGGATGCCTTCAGGAAATACAAATACATCAATTAGTAATCTGGGCATTGGTAACTATTCTGTAATTATAGTTGATACAGCCGGTTGTAGTGTAAAAGATTCTGTTAATATTAAAGTGAAGCCTGTAAATGTTAGTATTTTGGGCAATGATAGTATATGTTATCGTAGTAGCGCTACCCTTATGGTAACGGGTGCCCTAAACTACGAATGGAGCAACGGGGCGAATTCAAGTTCAGTAAATGTCTCTCCTTTATTTAATGTTACTTATAGCGTTATAGTAACAGATAGCAATAAATGCAGCGATTCATTATATAAAACAATTACAGTGAACCCGCTTCCGGTATCTAATGTGTGTTGTGATACCACAATATACTCCGGCCAAAGTGTACAGCTTTTTGCATCGGGTGGTATGTCATATATATGGACTCCGGCTACCGGGCTTAGCTGCAATAATTGTCCTGATCCATTTGCCAATCCCCAGCAGACTCAGAATTATACTGTTGTTATTTCTGCAAATAACGGATGTTCTGTAAATGATTCAGTATTGATAACGGTAGAAAACTGTGGGCAATTATTTGTCCCCGAAGCCTTTTCACCTAACGGAGACGGACAAAACGATGTTTTGTTTGTGCGTGGAAAATGTATTGAGTCATTTAATTTTATGGTGTTTGACCGTTGGGGAAATAAAGTATTTGAAACGCAAAATACTAATACAGGTTGGAATGGTATGTATAAAGGCCAGCCCATGAATACCGGAACATATGTATATGAATTAAAAGTGATATTGTACGATAAATCTACAATAGAAAAGCATGGAAATATAGTATTGGTTAGATGATTGTGATATTATGGAAAAGGGAAAATAGATTTTGGCACGCGAGAATGAGTTATTAACGAATAATGGACAATAAAAGTGCGCTATTCAGCTTCAATCTGCACTATCCATTTTCCATTGTCAATTCTCAATTTATCGTTTATTCTTATCTTTGCCTCAAAGCAGGTCGTTCTATCGTGCTGACGTTAAAACTCAGTAAGGAAAGTCCGGACAACATAGAGCAACCCGCCCTCAGAATACGGGGGATGTCCCGTTTAATTACGGGATAATGGAAAGTGTCGCAGAGAATATACCGCCCCGGCGTAAACCGTTTGGGGTAAGGGTGAAAACGCGAGGTAAGAGCTCACGATCTTTGGCAGCAATGTCAAGGTTGATAAACCCCGGGTGTTGCAAGGCCAAATATGCCGTGGCTTGAGGACTGCTCGTCCGATCGCGGTGGGTAGGCTGCACGAGCATGAGTAGCAATATTCTGCCCAGATAAATGATAGAAACTTCTGTAGTAATACAGGAGATACAGAATCCGGCTTACAGGCCTGCTTTTTTTACCTTCTTCTTAAACTTTCGTATACTGGTAAGCCCACCAGATAAGCACTATTTGCAATGGCAGGCGTGCAATGGTAAGCCAGAAGCCCGGCAATTGTTTTTGGTGAAAGATGATGCTCATTTGAATATTTGCAGGGAACACAGCGACAAGCAATGCTATTAAAAGCCATGCGCCAATATTGCGGGTAGACTCGGGTATGAGCATAAACGCAAATACTATTTCACAAGCTCCGCTAATGTAGTTCATGGCAGTAGGTGCAGGCAGCCAGGGTGGCATTATGCGCAAATACCATTTAGGGTTTATAAAATGATTGGCTCCTGCAGCTATATAGGCCAAGGCCATTATGTAAAGTAGTATCTGCTTCATAGGAGTATTGAGTTAAAGGTGGGTTACTTTGTAAAAACAAAAAACCCGAAGTGTTGCTTCGGGATATCTTCAAGAAAAAAAGTACCACCTCAGGATAGAGGTGGTACAAAACGAATTACGCTAATTTTACTTTTACTGCGTTCTGGCCTCTCTTGCCTTCTTCAATATCAAAGGTAACCTTGTCACCTTCTTGTATAGAACTCTGTAATGCAGATACGTGAACGAAAATGTCCTTTCCGCTGTCATCAGCCTTGATAAATCCAAATCCTTTGGTTTCGTTGAAAAATTTTACTACTCCGGTTGTCATTCTAAAAATTGTTTATTTGTTATTGTATTTAATTAATAAGGTACAAAGATAAGACAAAGTATTGGATTAACAGCTTATTTATGAAATAATAAGTTTAAGCCCATAAACAAATCGGCTATAAAAGCCTATGAAGCCCTTGCGTATAAGGCATTTACGACTAAATCTGATTGTTTCAGATTACGTATATTTACGTAGGCTTATTTTCCTGCTAAACCTTCATTTTAGCATCCTTCCATGCTTTTACCTGCCAGTTTATAAGGCCGGTGCAAATGTGGTTATTGGCTGTATCATATAAATCAACTTTATATTCTCCGAATATGGCGCTTTCGGTACGTAAGGGATACAGTATGGTTTGTTCCACCTGTTCCTTGCTGAGTTTGAATTTGGCAAACACATCATTCTTAGCCTGGTAATGGTAGGTCATGTGAATCGATTTGAGTATAATACGGTACTCATTGGCCGGCAGGCGGAGGGTAAGGCTTAGTCCGCAGGCATATTCGCAAAGTGTAGCGAGCAGGCAGGCATGTATTCCTTTAATATGGTTTTGGTTGGCACGCTTATTACGGGCAATAATGGTTATTTCATCGTCGGTAATGGCTGTAACTTTTAAGCCATGTGGTTTATTAAAAGGTACCGTGCGTAACAGTATCTTGTTCAGCAACCACATATAGAATGCCGATGTTTTTGCCTTTTCAATAAGCGATGCAAGTTTGTTCATATTACCTGATAATGTGAGTTTATTTATCTTAGCTGCGAAACTACTAAAGTATTATGAAAAGCAATACATCCTTAACCGAACTTTTAGGAATAGAGTTTCCTGTCATTATGGCTCCCATGTTCCTGGTCAGCAATGAGGAAATGCTTATGGCAGGAATGAAGGCAGGTGTAATGGCTACATTTCCTTCGCTCAACTACCGCAAAGAAGGTGAACTGGAAAATTTACTCGACAAATTGAACGCAGGACATTTGCAATATCCTAAGGGGAATTATGGCATTAACCTTATCACACAAAAATCGAACCCGCTATACCCCGCACATCTTAAAATATGCACTGATAAAAAGGTGCCCTTCTATATTACATCATTGGGCAGCCCTCGGGAAGTTATTACTGCTGCAAGGACATACGGGGCAAAGGTGTTTTGCGATGTAACCAATTTAGTGCACGCGCAAAAATGTTACGATGAGGGCTGCGACGGATTTATAGCCGTAGGACAGGGTGCCGGCGGCCATGCTGGGCCAAACCCATTGCAGGTATTAGTGCCTGCGTTAAAGGCTGCATTTCCTGATAAACTGGTTATTGCAGCCGGTGGTATTGTTACAGGGCATGGTTTGTTATCTGTACGTGTATTGGGCGCTGATGGTGCTTCTATAGGTACCAGGTTTATTGCAAGTAAAGAATGCATGGTGAATGATGCATACAAACAAGCAATTGTAAATGCGGGTATGGATGATATTGTAATGACCACCAAATTATCAGGTACCCCATGTACTATTATAGATACTGCTGAGGCGAGGCACATGGGCTACGAGCAATCGTGGTTTGAGAAATTCATGAGCAATAATAAGCGGACTAGGAAATGGTTTAAAATGCTGGTGCAATTGCGCGGCATGAAACGCCTGGAAGAATCTGTATTGCCGAATAATTATAAACGGTTATGGTGCGCAGGTAAGTCGGTTGAGCTAATAGCAGACATACAATCGTGCGAAGAGATAATCAGCCAGCTGAAAACAGAATACAAGCTGGCAAAGGAAGAAGTAGCAATACTTACTTAACCGGGTGCGAATTAACGGTGATCCACAATCCTATTGCAAGTATACCAAGGGCAACTAATGTGATAAGTATATTGTCTATGCCCAATTTTTTATCTGTACCTTCTATTTCCATAATTTTTGTTTTTGTAAGGCAAAATTACAGAAATATTTAAATAGGCTAAGGTTGCTACTGAAATGTTTTTCATTTATTCGTGGTAAACCCTTGATGAGATAATGAGGCCATCCTTTACTTCAAGCACTTCGCCCACAGTAAGGTTTTCTTCTCCATCAACATAGCGTATGTATTCCATAAATATGGAAGAATCGTTTGCAATGAAATTTTGTGGTACGTATTTTAACGAAGGCAGTCGTTCAAAAGAATCTTTCCACCAGTTATGTAAAGCATCCTTGCCTGTTATAAGTCCTCTTGTTTCTGGGCTGCGTATCTTTAGCTTAGGACTATAATGTTGCGCTGTGTTACTATAGAGTGCCAATAACTTTTCAAGGTTGTGTTCGTTAAATGCATCGAACCATTTGTTGGCAATGGAGATGAGGTTGTGTTCGGACATCGTGGTAGGCTTTGGTAAATCAAAAATAACATCTTTAATGAATAAATCCTACTCCAGCCTTACACCAAATGTAAACATAGCGGTATCCGAAGGTGACAGAACTATCAATCCGTTTTTATTATTAAATGCGTCGGGTGCGCAGCTCATGGGTTCTACAGCAATTGAATTGCGGTCAGCTGGAATATATACCTGCAAAAAATTATAACCACGTTTGCCTGTCTTTTGCCAGATAATAATAGTGGTATTCTTTTGCTCATCTATTAGTTTTGTTTCAACCATACCTTCTGTGCGGCTTAACTCAAAGCAATCATCAAGTTTGGTGTCATTAAGCAGAGTAGGTGAGGTAAACAAATTTTCACGTATGTATTTACCGGTCGGTATAGCATCTTTCAACTCCATTTGTTTGTTTTGCGGCAACTGAAGTTTTATAGTATCTGCCTTGGAGCCGGTAACAAAATAAGGATGCCATCCGTCGCCTATCGGGATAGAAGCCTTATCAGTATTAGCTATCGAAGTAGTACAGGTAAAACCTTTTTTATCAAGTACATATTCAATTTCTATATGGTATGTGAACGGGTAACCCGGACTTATAGCATTATAATTGGTTTGTAATATCACAAACGCTTTACTTTCCGAGGCATTTTGTTCTTTTATGGTGAATGGTAAATTCCAGCACAAGCCATGCATTGCATTAGGTGCTTTATTGATCTTTAACTGGTATTCTTTTTCCTCAAAAGCATAATTGCCATTCTTAATCCTGTTTGGGAAAGGGCTCAACTTAGCTCCATTATAATGATTGGCATTTTTACCCGGTTCGCTTTCAATAGGCTCATTATTTAAAAGGAGGTGATGTATCTGGCCGTTTTTTGCCAGTGATAATTCATTGAGGTTACCACCAAAGCGCGGTACAAAGGATAGATACTCTCTTGTTGCAAGATTGTTGAGTTTTATTTTTTCTGTTCCGAAGAAATCTTCTTTTGTTATGCTGAACATATAAGTTGATTATATAATCGCAACTTTTCTTACATAGGTGTTTTTATCCCCGATGAATCTGATAAAATAAATTCCTTTTTCCTGTAAAGTCATATCAAGCTGCATAAGGCCCTTAACATCTGTTTTTTCAACTATTTGACCAAGCGCATCTGTTATTTCAACTTCTTCTGTTTGCTCCGGAAGCAATACAGTAAATTTTCCCTCCGATGGATTTGGAAATACAAGTGAACTACCAGAAGTATTACTTAACTCATTAATTCCTGTTGCTGTATACGGAATGCAGCGATAAAAAACAGCAGTGTCGGACATAAAAGAATCAACAACTGATTTGGTTGTGGCAGTGGCGGTAAAATAAACAGTTGAATTTGCATTTTTCGGGCTGAAACCTGTCGATGGAACTGTTCGGTAATCATTGTACCGGAGCAGGGCATAACTGGCTCCTATAGTAAGTGAATCGGCAATAATGGTTGCTTTAAGCATGCTTGGTTTTGCACTTAATGTAACATTAGGTTCCTCATTCGAATCGAGAACAATATGAACTGGCCTGGTAACTTTTCCGGGATCTTTGTTACCGGTGACAGCTACTCCGTAATCAACATTTTGAGGAACATAATAAGGAAAAGGCGCGCTGTTATTTGCAACAGCACGGGTAGCATAGATATTTGAAAAAGGTCTTGTAAATGGTACAGTATCAAAATTACTGTTATAGGTTAGTGAGTCGGTGGCTGTATATGTATTTACGTTTTTAGCATAAAAACCAATGGCAGGTATAATGTGATCGTAGTCCGGATCGGTCATACCACTGACATACACAACAATAATTACCGGTTGTTTTTTATCCAGGTATTGCTTAACCCAATCCAGGTAATTCATATACTGCGGCGGAGCAGGGTTGGGGTCCCATTCAACATAATTGAATGAAAACAGATTTAAGGCAGTGGTATCGTTTACATAAATTAGTAATTCTCCTCCGGCTGCATTACGGCAAACCACTTCCGATATATAATCGCCATAATACAAGCCACACATCTGTATAGAGTTTTCTCCGCAATATCCATCATTATTTGGCCATTGCAGTCGGGGCTGAATATTCAGCCTTACGCTTACCTGTTCATTCATACTTAATGACAAGCTTAGAAACACGGCAGCAAGTAATATTCTTTTCACGGAGAAGATTTTTATAAGGTAAAGGTAAATGTACAGTTTTTAAAAATGGAGGCTGGTTTTACTTTACAGGTAATGAATTTGATTCCACCATGTAATTTTTAATGCTCATCGATAATTTTTCTATTAAACGAAATAGCCGCTCTAAATTGCACTCCGAATATAAAGTCCTATTTATCTGATAACTATACTATTGTGAATAAAAAATTATTTTCTTTCGGAGTTGCATCTATCTTCTTTTTTAATGGCTTGTCTGTCTGCATGGCCAACGGTTTTATACAGGCGAATACAGTGCATGTAAATGACAGCATTGTATGGACCGACAGCGCCAAAAAAAATATAGCTAACGAGATAATAAAAAAGGAAGACAATGGCGAAATAAAAGTAGCTGCCCAGACCTGCAATAAAACGACTTGCGGACAGGACACCAATGTAGTTAAAAAAGTCACTAAATCAATAATAGGCGCTACATACGGTGCAACAGTTTGGAGCAGGGACAGCCTGTATAAGGACAGTTTAAGAAGGCTGAAGGACCTGAGGGATGTGTTCCATTCTATATTGGGTATTAAAGAAAAACCAATAGATAGCTCTAAAATAAAAATGCGGAAGTTGCACCTGGCGGTTTCGCCTTATGTAAAATATAATGTACGCGAGGGTGGTGTGGCATCGTTAACCTTTAACGCCACGTTTTATACCGCCGATACCGGGTATTCGCATTTTTCATCTGTTAAGTTAACAGGCCCGTATTCGCTCGAAAAGCAATTGATACTTGATGCCGTAACCAATATATGGACTAAGAATGGGAACTACAACTTTTTGGGTGATTGGCGCTATTCAAATTATCCCACATTTACTTATGGTCTGGGAAGTAATACATCGGTGAACCGTCGGGACAGTATCAGCTATTATTATGTGAAATTTCACGAAGAAGTGCTACGCCGCCTGGGTGCTTTTTCTTATTTTGGTGTGGGTTATTATTACGATAAGTTTTACAATATTGTTGATAACGAAAATCAGACCAATTTCCAGGAATATAATGAATATGCAACGCAAACAGTTTCATCTGGCCCTGTGCTGCGGCTTATGTATGACAGTCGTGGCAACCTGAATAATCCCCAGAAAGGATTTTATGGTAGCATTATTTACCGCGATAATATGAAAATGTTGGGAAGTGATGATAACTGGCAGTCGGTTAACCTTGAACTCAGGAAATATTTCAGGGTTGGTAAGCAACATAATGTACTGGCCTTTTGGGTGTGGAACGAAGCAACTTTTGGAGGCAAACCTCCATACCTCGATCTGCCAAGCACAGGCAGTAACGATTACTTAACTTCCGGAAGAGGATATGCGCCGGGCCGCTTTACAGGAACGCAAATGGCGTATGGTGAAGGAGAATTCAGGTTTGCCATAACCAAGAACGGATTATTGGGCGGTGTAATATTTGCCAATGGAGAAACGCAATCGGCGCTTACCAATATTACTGCAATTACCAATGTGTTTTCTTCAGTAGTGCCTGCTGATGGAGTAGGGCTACGTATAAAATTCAACAAACAGTCTAATGTTAACCTTTGCCTCGATTATGCGGTGGGAAGAGATGGTTCAGGATTCTTCTTTAACCTTGGTGAAGTGTTTTAAGCAAAACAATTCAGGAGTGCAATTCTTTGTTATGAGCTCTGAACCTTTTGGGTATGTATGTATGTCTTGAAAGTAAAAGCCAATGCTATTGCTGCTAAAACTATTCTGCAAACACTTAAAATATTAAACAACAGAACCTTGCCCGGAATTACATCAGCGTATTTATCGAGGTTAGCGAAACTCATTTTGAAATTGATCTGGGTAAGGATATAAAAGGTCAATAGCAACGATAGTACCTGGAGGATACTTGCCCATCCCAACCGTTTTTTTACTTCTGTGTTTTGTTTCGATGCACTAAAATAAAGAACTACTAATACGATTGTAGCCAATGGATCCCATGGAATATAAAATGTAATAGGGCTTATTACCGACATGAAGTTTTTCCAGAAATGCATTCTTTCCATAGAAGTATCCAGGAATTTCGGGCCATATACAACTCCTTCGTAGAGGATGCCAAAAAAGCCAAGGGCAATACCGAAAAGAGAAAATAAGAGCAGGTTGTTAAATACTTTGTTTTTCATTTTATTGAATATTGGTTTGAGAATGTTGACTTTCTAAAGTTTTTGATTTAAATAAATACTATATTTACGTAATAATATATACAAATATAGTGCGAAAATATAGTAATAGATAGTATTATTTTAGTATTTATTTTAATTTCACTGTAAATCAGTGCGTGTATATATGAACAAAACAGTTGAATTAGTGAATCGTTGGGCTGCATTTGAAGAAAAGCACCCCAATGGCAGTATGGATGATTTTTTTCGTCTTCAGCTTACCGGTAAACAAAGGAACAAAGGAAAAATGGTGGGCGGGGTTGTGCCGGGTATAAGGCAGGGTTTATTGCTAAAAATAATAGGCAGGCTGGCTAAGTTGAACTTCTTTTATGCAAGCCTTGCACTTGAAGGAACAGGATTAAACCACCTGGAAGAGTTTGGTATTTTACTTTCCATACAAGACCTGGGATTGCCACGAAAAATAGATGTGCTGAATGACAGCCTTTTTGAAGTATCAAGCGGTTCTGATATTCTTACCCGTTTGCGAAAAAGGGGATTTATAACGGAACATGCTGATAAGAATGATAAACGGTCCAAGCGGGTTAAAATAACAAACCTTGGAAAGAGCATTATTAATAAGTGCAAAGTGGGTATAGTTAAAAATGCATCAATGATACTAAGCGGTATGCCGCCCGATGATATAGATATTTGCATTCAATTGCTGAAAAACACAGAGATACAGTTTTCTGCTGCATGGCCCCGCCATAAGGGCATGTCATTCGATGAAGTTTATAAAGAAGTTGCAGGAGAAAGGAAACCGGTAATAAAACCCAAAGCAAATGAGCAATACGCCCGGTGAACCACTTACAAAGGTATTGTTAGTTTGCGGTACCTTAGCCCCAATATTATTTGTCACAATGTTTTTTGTTGAAGGCGCTACCCGGGCCGACTATAATCCAATCCGGTATCCCATCAGTTCACTTTCAATAGGAGATATGGGATGGATGCAGATGACCAACTTTATTGTTACGGGCTTGTTGTTACTGGCATTTGCACTTGGCTTAAAGCGTGCGCTTCAATTTTCTGTAGCTAAATCGAAAGGAGTTTTATTAATAGGCTTAGTGGGAATGGGATTGATTGGCGCAGGAATTTGCAGCAGCGATCCTATTTACGGTTACCCTCCCAATAAACCGCTTGTACTTGCACAGTTTACATTACACGGGCATCTTCACGACTTTTTCTCCATGTTTGTATTTGTGTGTTTACCATGGGCATGTTTTATTTTTCGACGGAGGTTTATACAGAATGGGGATAAAGGTTGGGCTAGCTATTCAGGATTTACAGGTTTTGCAATGCCCTTGGCTTTTGTAATTACAGCTATTGGCTTTAAGCAGGTTGCATGGTTTGCAGATTATGCCGGTGCGTTTCAACGCCTTACGCTGATAATAGGTTTTACCTGGATAGCCCTATTAGGTATACGCATAATGAAAGCTCCTTTACAGGAATAGCAGTTATGAAATATGTAAGGACAAAGGTTTACTCAGCAGGTACTTCTTCCATTTCAAAAGGAAGATCAACTATAGCCTGGTAGTCGATACCTACATCGCGCATGTTTTCGTCACCCACCTCATACTGCCAATTAATATTTACCGAATTACCCTGTTTGTGAATAGTGGAAAGATGTTTTAACACGTTCAACAGGCAGCGTGATGAACTGGTGTTGAAATATTCCAATTGTATGTTTACCGTAGTTGCAATAGCCGGAGTGTTACAATACTTTTCGAGGCTTGCCATTAAGGGTTGGTAAAACTCCAATGGGTTAGCTGATATTGACCTGCCCTTAATTTCAAGAAATCCGTCTTTTGGATCGAACTTGATAGCAGGAGTTTCTTTTGTCTTTTCGATTAGTATATCTTCCACAATCTTTCAGGGTTTAGAAAAAGTAGTTTGTATTCTTTATCGTTATAACAAATTTAACTATTATAAGTATTTGATATTGGGCTACTAACAGGTTTTAGACTTGAAATTTTAGTGATTTGTCGCTTTTTTTTGAAAACGTCACTTTTTTTATTGGGAGAATGGTTATCAATAATTGCGTCACAAAAATACAATTATTTGTATTTCTTCTTATAATCTTTAATAGCTTTTTCTATGATTTTCTTTGCTGTTCCCACACTTTGAAAATCTTTAACCTTTACTGTTTTCTTTTCCAGTTTTTTATATTCCTGGAAGAAGTTCTTCAGTTCGTTTAATAGGTATATTGGCAGTTCGGCTATGCTATTAATATAACTCACACTTACATCCTGGCTCGCAACGGCTATTATTTTATCGTCGCCCTCGCCTTGGTCGAGCATGCGCATAACACCTATTATTCTTGCTTCTACAATACAAAGTGGCACAACCGCAATTTGCGATAGTACCAATATATCTAATGGATCATTGTCTTCGCCAAGTGTTTGTGGTATAAAGCCATAGTTGTGCGGGTAGAACATAGCGGAATATAATACCCTGTCGAGCCGCAGCAGGCCGGTATCTTTATCCATTTCGTACTTGGCATTGCTGCCCTTGGGTATTTCTATAATGGTATTTACAACATTAGGGCAGTTGTCTCCTTTTTTAACGTCGTGCCAGGGGTTTGAACGCATAATTTATTTTATTTTATTTAAAGTTCATAGGTATTACAACTTCTTTTGTATGCTCTTTCCAATACCTGTAATCCAACGTATCAGGTTTATTCTTTAACATAGAAAGTACGCTATCGCAACACGCTTCATTATTCTCAATGTATTCAGCGCAGCCCTTTTTGTAATATAGCAGGGCCATATTATAATCTTGCTTTGTACCTATTCCTTTATAATAGAAATCTCCAAGTATTTTATAGTCGTTCTTATCGCCTTCATTTGCTGCACCATTTAACCCAAAAAAAGCGCTGTCGTTATCAGGTTGCGGCTCATCAAGGTAATGCACTGCCATAGCAAACATAGCAGGGGGATATTCAAGGAACGCAGCCTTTTGTACTAAGCTGAATATGCGCATGGAATCGGTTATCAGGTCTGCCAGGTTATACAGGGCCTCGGGGTCGTTGAATTTTGCGCCCACTGTGACCCAGTATAAGGCCTTCGTGTTATTGCTGTGTGTGTTGTTCAGGTAATAATCAGTAAGCAGATCGATAGATTCAAGATTGTTCCGCTTAGCTTCATGTTCCAGTTTTTGTTCATAGGTACACGAAATGCAAAATAATAATATAAGGCTTATGACAATACTTCCTTTCAGCACCTTGCTTAATACGTAAAATGTTCTGAAATTGTTACTCTATGGGTATCTGGCTTTTAACCACCAGTGTATCGGCCAGTTCATCGTGCAGGGCCTGTGCCTTTGGTGTAAAACCAGCCATAATATAGCCAATGCCTAATGTTAGTTGCGATACATATTTACTAATATACCTTCCTGCTGCCATCCAGAAGGAAAGGCGCTGGCCGAGCGTGTCGGTAACGCGTATGCCTATAGCCAGCTTACCCGGTGTTGCCTGCAACCTCGACGATTCAAAGGAAGCAAAGTAGAAGAAGGAGATGAATGCAGTTGCAATGCCTAACCACGATTCATGAATTATTTCATTAATAGAAGGCATCCAGGGGTCACTTGGCACCTGGATGTTATGAAAGAATATTTCCTGTAAAGTTTTAGAGTCGGATAGCAGGAATATTTTAAGAGGAGAGAATAGAACCGCCAGCATAACTGTATCAAGTATAAACGCAAATGCCCTTCTCCAGAAACCTGCATATATAACACCATTCATATGCGGAACTGGATATGATGTTTTAAGTACATAACACTTGGCAATTTTATCGTGCAGGGCTTGGTGTTTTTCGGTAACCAGTGCAAGCAGGTAACCTATCAGAAAAGTACAGTTTGAAAGTAGTTTTAAAAAATTACGGGCAAACGAATGCAAAAGGCTTAATCTGTCGCCATGCTGGTCAACTACTTTTAAATGTGTAGCCATTTTTCCCGGTGTAGCCTGGAATTTTGATGCTTCCCATATACCATGATACAAAATGTCGAACAATGTCCTGGCGCCAATAAGTATAAACAGGGCGTTAACGAATGACCCGAACAGGCTACCGATTATCATAGAATTATCGCCCATTATGAAACCGGCATCGTGGGCTTTTTTAGCCATAAGCACAAGATCCCAGAAGCCTGAACTTTTAAAGTACCAGAATAAGAAAGGAAGCATTAACAAATGAATGATAGTGCTGTCTATAATAAATGCGGCAAACCTTCTCCAGAATGAGGCATATGAACTGGTTACAGGTATAGCGGTAGTAGCAATGTCTTCCATGAATAAAACAAATTTATCAGGGTAAAGATAACAATATAATGTTCATTAATATGGAGAGCTCAAATCACTGTAATTCAACTAAACTGTTATTTTTACACAAAAGATATTTCCATGAAAAAATTGCTTTCTGTTATAATAGTATGCTTTGCTATTTCGGCTTACGCACAAAGCACGCTCGACCTTACACCGCCGGTTAAAAAGGTTACCGTGTATATAAGCGGCGCCGTTGTAACTCATGAAGTACAGGGACAATTGGAGGCAGGCAAAACAACCGTATTGTTTCATGGGCTTCCTACCAATATGGATAATGAAAGCATACAACTGGCATCCACAGGAGATATAACTATATTATCAGTTACCTCATATCCTGATTTTCTGAGCGAGAATAAAAAAACTGCGAAGACCAAAAAACTTTCTGATTCACTTGATATGCTCAATGATGAAATGGAGAGGATAAAGAACAATGTAGCAATATTGGAATCAGGTAAAAGCCTGTTGGATAATAACCGGAATACTGCCGGGGCTAATAACGGGACTAATGCGGTTACGGTAAAAGCAATGTACGATTTTTATGTGCATGAAATAGCCCGTGTAGATGATTCACTTATGCTGGTACATAAAAAGGAAAAGACATTGCAAAAGAAAATAGACCGTATTAGTGGTGCTCTTCGCGAACTGAGTGATAACCCTGCACAAGCTAATTGTGTTGAAGCTATTGTTTCTTCAGCCAGTGCACAAAATCTTAGTTTCCGTTTATCTTATTTAACCAATAATGCCGGTTGGACTCCTTTGTATGACCTGCGTGCAAAGGATAGTAAACATAGCGCTGAGCTTACTTATAAGGCCGATGTGCATCAGAACACAGGCTTCGACTGGAATAATATAGACCTTATGCTTTCTACATCGAACCCAAGTGTAAGCCAAACCGCACCGGTACTAAACCCAACGTATTTGTCATTTCAGTCTGTCTATGTATCATATAGTAAACCTGCACTTGCGCCCGCTGCTGCAAATTACGGAGCAATGAACGATGAGATGGCCAAAGAGCGATCAGTAAGCGCTGAATCAAATAACTATGTGTCTGCTCCTGTAGCAAGCACTACCAATGAAAGCCAATTAACGGTAGAGTTCCATATTGACTTGCCTTATACTTTGCCTACAGATGGTAAAACACATTCGGTAGATGTAAAGAAATACGAATTGCCTGCTATGTATCGTTACCAGTCGACCCCGAAACTTAAGCCTGATGCTTTTTTAATGGCCGATGTGGCAGACTGGCAAAACCTTGACCTGATGGCAGGCCAGGTGAATATATATTATGCCGGAGCTTACGTAGGTAAGTCATATATTAATGCACAAAGTACCAGCGATACAATAGGTTTTTCGCTTGGTATGGATAAAAAGATAGCGGTGAAGAGAGAACGTGTAAAAGAACTAAGTTCTACCAAATTTATAGGAACTAATAAAACGCAAACCTATGCCTATTCTATAACGGTCCGCAATTCACATACCGATTCGGTTAAGATCGAGATATATGACCAGGTTCCGGTTACTACCGATAAAGACATTCAGATAGTGGTGACCGATAACGGAGGAGCACAACAAAATACCGATACCGGTAAGCTGACATGGAAGATTTCTTTAGCGGCAGGAGAGTCAAAGAAACTTACTTTCTCGTATTACGTTAAATACCCTAAGGATAAGGTTGTGCAGAATCTGTAATTAGTTGAAAGTGTTTTTGCGTTAGGGATTGAAGCGTAAAGCCCGACCCGAAGGGGAACGCCCAAATAAGAAGTATTGAGTAAAGAGTTAAGAGTTGAAAATGGAGGATTGTATATTCTTAATTAGAAAAGGTAAAATATGAAGATTCTATTTAAAAAGCATCAGGGTTTGCGGAGGGCGTTCTACTTCTTCCCGCTCCAGTTGTTTTTAATGACCATAAAGGAGAACCTGATTTTTATATTCATCTGGTTAATGTTCTTCGGGTTCATTACAAAATCCATAGGCGTTAAGTATGGAGTGCCCTACCTGTTCCTCTATCCTGAATACTATAACCGTGTAAGTTTCAGTTCGTTTTTTCTGTTGGGGTTTTCATGCGGAGGATTCATTATATCTTATAATATATCGAGCTATATTATAAACAGTTTTCGTTTTCCGTTCCTTGCCACGCTCGAAAGGCCGTTCTTTACGTTCATTCTTAATAACTGCGTTATACCGCTTTGTTTCCTGGGCACATTTGCCTATTGCGAATTTACGAACAGGGCATACGATAATATAAGCGCACATACCGTATGGTACCACACTGGCGGGTTTATGCTGGGCGTTACCGCCTTTTTACTTATCAGCATTGCTTATTTCTATTTGTTCGATAAGAACATCTTTAAAGTGTTCGGCATTGGCCCGAAGAAGTCGTCGAAGGTAAAACTGAAAAAGGAAAAAGTACGTCTTGGGCATGGTATGCAGTGGGAAGCCGTTACGCATAACCAATCGCAATTTGCCGATCGCACCTGGCACATTGAAACGTATATAGGTGGCAGCCTGAATATAAAGCTGGCGCGAGGATATGAACATTACGACCACCGGATGCTGGAAAAAATATTCAAGCGCAACCACCAGACGGGAGCGGTATTTGAAGTAGTGGCTATATTAAGTTTGTTATTGATAGGTATATTCCGCGATAACCCTTTGCTTATGGTTCCAGCAGGGGCAAGCGTGTTACTGCTGTTTACCATTTTTACCATGTTCGTAAGTGCCATACATAATTTCTTCAGGGGCTGGACAACCATTGTTGTAATCGGCCTGCTATTCATCGTTAACTATTTTTCTTCTACCCATTGGGATTGGTTTGCCGCCAAAGCATACGGACTGAACTATACCTGTGCTCCTGCCGAATATTCTTACGATGAGTTTAATAAATTGAATAGTGATAAGGCTTTATTAAAAGAAGACAAAGCGCACATGACAGGCATACTCGACCTGTGGAAACTCAAGAACTCTGATGCTGCGAATAACGATAAACCACCGTTCATTATTATAAATACCAGCGGTGGTGGTTTGCGTTCTGCCATGTGGACATACTTTACCCTGCGTTATTTAGATAGCGTATTCAATGGCGAACTTTATAAACGTGTAGAACTTATAACCGGTTCTTCGGGTGGAATGATAGGTGCTGCTTATTACCGTGAGCTTTACCTGGAACAACAACAGGGCAAAGGTATTGACCCAGATGACAGAAAATACCTGGCTAAAATATCGGAGGATGTGCTTAACCCCATAGCGTTTACCATTGCTACCAACGACCTTGCTTTCCGCCTGCAACGCTTCAACGATGGTAAATACAGCTATACGAAAGACCGTGGATATGCATACGAAGAGAAACTGGATGAGAATACCGATAATGTATTGAACAAGCGTTTGCGCGATTACCGTGTACCAGAAGAACAGGCCATTATTCCGCTTATGTTTATTACTCCGACCATTGTGAACGATGGGCGGAAACTACTTATTTCTCCACAAGGTATTTCGTTTATGACAGCCTACGATGTGGATAGTTCTATGCATTATTTACCAATGTCGCAATCGCTCGAATTTTCACGTCTGTTTGCCAATCAGGATGCCCAAAGTCTTTGGTTTACCAGCGCGTTGCGCATGAATGCTACATTCCCGTTCATTACACCAATAACTGCTTTGCCAAGTAAGCCTGCCGTTGAAGCTATGGATGCAGGCCTGTTAGATAACTTTGGGTTAGAGGAAGCTGTGAAATACATATTTACATTCCGCAAATGGCTTGCACAAAATACAAGTCGTGTTGTAATCATTCAAATACGTGACCAGTATAAACAACCTGCCATACGAGATAATTCACCGAACAACCTTATATCAAGCCTTACCTTTCCTGTAAGCAGGTTCTATAGTAACCTGTTCCCGGTAGAGAACTACAAAGAAGATCGTATGTTGGAATACATGAGCCACTGGTACGGAGGTAAAGCCAATGTTGTATGTTTCCAGATCGATAATACTGGCAACGACGATATTTCACTCAGCTGGCACCTTACCGATAAGGAAAAAAGCCAGGTTAAGAATTCTATGACGCAACCTGATAACCAGATATCCATCGAGGATATGAGGAAACTTTTGAGGTGATTCTTTTGACTAAAGCCATGCTCTTCTTGTTTTTGTAGTACTATCCCGATGAGCTTTAGCCATGACAAAGTGCAGTTTCAAATCAAGAATATGGCATATATTTGTTGTATTGATTTAACCTAACATTAAATAAATTGTCATGATCAAAAAATTACATTTCATTTTTGCATTATTTGCAGCAGGTTCCTTAGCCGCACAAACGTCAATACCTAATGGCAACTTTGAGCAATGGGACTCTGTTATTAGCCATGCACCGGTAGGCTATTTCAGTTCAAACACAAATGGTAACTTACCTCCAAATGCGCCACCAAACTGTACACAAGGCCCTGCCTACCATGGCAAATATGGTGTTACCCTTACAACTACTGTTTTTGGAAAAGATACAGGCTTTGCTTACATCACCAACTCAAACGGTAACCCAGCACAGGGTAAAGGTGGAATACCATATAACCAACAAGCTACTGGTATGCGTTTTTACTATCAATGTAGTTTAGTTGGTAAGGATACAGCAATTGTAGTAGCGGTGTTTAAAAAAGCAGGCTCTATTATTGGTTTTAGTGAATGTAAATTGACAGGTAAGGTATCATCATATACCCTATATTCAAAAGCGTTCACACTTCCGATGGCGCCCGATTCGGTAATATTTGCGGCTACCTCCAGCAATATTCTTTCAGGTGGTAATGGTATTGCGGGTAGTACACTAACTATTGATAGCGTTACATTTACAGGCGTTAGCAGTCAACCAGGAATGATGAACGGTGACTTTGAAAATTGGACTACAGATTCTTTATATTCTCCGGCACAATGGTTCACACTTAATGCAGGCAATCCACGTACTACAGATAAATACGCAGGTAAGTATGCATTAGAGTTAAATACAGGAACACCTCCTGGCAATAACGGAGTTCAGGCTGGTTATGCTACCGATGGAAAAGAAGTACAGATAAGCAACACTTCTGATTCAGTAGAAGGTGGTTTTCCTTTCAGTAATCAGGTTGATTCATTGGTGTGTTATTACAAATATTCAGCTGCTTTTGTAGGCGATACTGCCGGTATTCAACTCCAGTTCAATAAAAGTTCAAAAGTAATAGGTGCATACTTTATAAAGCTACCTCCTGCTGCTACTTACACACGTATCGTTGTTCCTTTTAACGTAGGCTCAACGCCCGACAGTATGATCGTGTCATTAACTTCTTCTATAGGATACCCTATTACAACACCAGGCTCTGTATTTAAAGTAGATTCACTTACATTATACTCTCAAATAATTACAGGTATTGCACCTATTACAGATAATGGCAGTATAAAAGTGTATCCTAACCCGACAACATCTGTTTTTTATGTTGACATGAAAGGATATTTCGGTAAAGTAGATATGGTACGTATACTTGATATGGGTGGAAAAGTAATTGAAACAAGGAATTACAATTTTAGCCCCTTAAGTAATACAGTTGAAGCTTTTGATATGACTGGTTACACCGCAGGTACTTATATAATAAGTATAAGCACACCAAGTGGTGTTAAATACCAAAAAGTAAGCAAAGTAAATTAATTGGTTTATGTTATAATGTGAAAACGCCCTGGCAGTAAAGTCAGGGCATTTTTTTTATAATATTTTTCTGAAAAAGGAAAAAACCAAATGCCCAATGAGCCCTGTAATAATAGCAATACTAAAATTGACTACTGTGAATATATCGTTAATAGCCCATATAAAGCCTTTACATTGCCCCATCCCCGATTTAGTGAATTCCCCCATCAATAAATTTGAATAGAATAGAAAAACAATAAATCCAACTTCAAGTATGGTTCTCCACGCAGAAGAGAATTTTATATTCTGTTGCTCTTTCATGAGATCATTATTTATTTATCAAAACCTAAAACAGTTTCTTGTATTGTTCCGTGTAGTTCCTTTTTCTGAAATACTGTTCCGCTGTAGCTTGCATGTTTTTCTTTTCTGTTTCGTTAGGGCGTACCAATGTAGCCCAGTCGGTATTGTTTACAAGCATGCCGCATTTCTTTTCCTGTACAAAGGCGCTGTAGTCTCCAATATTTTCCGATATAATTACCAGCAAGCCGGCCGCTAAATATTCAGCAAACTTTACGGGTGAGCTTACTTCGTTAGTAACTGAATGTTCCCGAATCAATAAACCGTAATCGGCAGCCATAAGGTAATCGTGCACTTTATTATCATCAACCCATTTTTGAATTACACGGCCCGGAAATTTTTCGGTCAATATTTTTTCTTCACCCGCTTTGCAAAGCATAAGCAGTTTTAACAAGGAGTTTTGTGCAAAGGCTTTTGTAATGGTTTCTTCCAGTATATGAAATGATTGCCACTTAGCCGAAGAACCTGAATAAGCTAATAACACATCATTGTCTGAAACAGCAAGCTGTTGGCGCATGGTTTTTATTATGCCTGCATTGTATTCATCAGGAATGTCACTGTTTAATGTGCAAGAAATAACAGCATGGTTCAGCATGGAGTAATGGAAGTTTGTTTTCCAGTATTCAACCAGTTTTTGTGAAACAGCAATGCGTGAATCAGAGTTCAGTACAGCAGCGCTTTCCAGTTTGCGCATCTCTTTTTCAATACCTGGTGCTTCATTTTTTAAATATTCCGCCCATTCTGCCATATATGCACCACGTGCATCAAAACACACCTTCAGGAATTTATTACTTTCCCTTGCTAGTAAAGTGGCAAATACACCGCGGGCTATCACATTTTCTTTTTGCCTGGTCAACATAACCAGTTTTAGTATGTGTACATTTTTTTGCCAGTTTACAATACCGGGGTACATAGGTAACACAACCGAATGGGGGTACGCTTGTTTTATCTTCCGCCGGTTTTCAAAAAAGCCCCGTCCTGATAGAAGCGCTATAAGCGTTACATTTTCATCAAAGGCATCTTCCCAAAAGTGGCAGGTATCAATAACCTGGCTTTGGTATATTCCCCCCGGGGCGTCGTTATAGGTCAGGTATATCATTTGCCGAGTAGTAATTGTTTGGCATGTGGCCCTTCACAAAACAGCAGATCAATAATGCTTAGGTTAGCTAAAAAGCCATGTTTCTCTTCAAATACCTGTATGTATTTAATTCCCTTTTTAGCTTCCTGCTCCATAATACCAGGCGATGCAAGTTGGCGGTTATCATCTATTCCTTCGTAGGTTTTAAAATACTCGGTGGTGAATGACAATTTTATATTTAATTGCATCAGCTTATTAATAGTCTCAAATAACTTTACGTTCCATTCCAAAAGCAGTTCAGGTTGGTATTCCCCATTATACAAAGGGCTCAGCTCATGCTCAAAATATTCGAAGTATGGCGAACGGCGGTATGACGCTTCAAAAGAACGCCAGTGAAGTATCTGCCAGGGATCATCATATTTTATCTTTACTTCTTTAGCCGGTGTTTTTTTTATGCGTTTCTGTAAAGGAACGATAAGTTTCAGCGGCCCGTTTGCACCATAAATAACACAACGGTTATAAAAGAACTGCTTATGGAAATGTTCGTGAATATCCCATTGTACTTCCGCATGGTTCAGCATAGCAACGTAGTGGGGCAGGGGCGCAAGATATGCCACTGGTAATATGGTGGCAACATTCATGTTATTTATTCTTTTTAGCCATCATGCCTTTTAATAAACCCAATGCAGCAGGTATAAGCGATACGGCAATAATTGCCAGTGTAACCAGGCCAAAATGCGTTTTAACCCAGGGGTTTTCTCCCAGTAGGAAACCCGCCCAAAGGAACAGGTTTATCCATATTAGGTTACCCATTACACTAAAAGTTAAAAAACGTGCGTAACGCATTTCTGCTATACCGGCTACAAAGGGTGCAAAAGTCCTGATAATGGGCATAAAACGTGCAACGATTATAGTTGCACCGCCATGTTTTTCATAGAAATCGTGGGTGCGTTGCAGGTATTCTTTATTAAGAAAGCGCAGGTTCATGCTGAACAACTTATGCCCGAAGAACTTACCTATAAAGTAATTTGAATTATCGCCAGCAAAAGCTGCTACGAATAATAAAAGCACCATTGTAGGTATATTAAGAATGCCCATGCTGCCTGCAATAGCTCCTGCGGTAAATAATAGCGAATCGCCCGGCAGGAAAGGGGTGATTACAAGCCCTGTTTCGCAAAAAATAATGAGCATGAGTATAAGATATGTGCCCGATTTGTATTGGGTTACAATATTACGCAAAGCCACATCTGCGTGAAGCAACATATCTATCCAATGCTTTATCTGATCCATCATATTGATTAATAAGGGTTCAAATATAACGATAAGCTATGAACAGGGAATTAATGAATAGATGTGTAATTTCCATCTTTAAATACTTGTTATTTCAAAATAATTACTAATATTGCATAAGATTTCCCACAAAACTTAGTGAACGAGGTAAGATAATCAGCGGGTATACAGTATATATTTCAGACAAAGTATTTTCCCAAAAAAGTTTATTTAAAAATCCAGAACTTAATATTTTCCTATGTACGACATTGTAGAATTGAACACCAAATCGTTGGTGCAACTTAAAGAGATTGCCAAATCGCTTAAGCTTACAAAGCTTGAAGGCCTGAAGAAGCAAGAGATAGTGGTTAGAATACTGGATGCCCAGACAAGCAGCGCAATTGCTGAAGCCCCTGCAAAAGAAGAGCCTAAGGCGGAACACAAAGAAGAAGTTAAGGCAGAAATAAAAGAAGATCCTAAAGCTGAAGTGAAGGAAGAACCTAAGGCGGAACAGAAGCCTGAGCAAAGCGCAGAAAACAAACCGGAACGCGCACCGGAGAACAGGCCTCACCAAAAGGTAGGCGCTAACCACCCGCGTAGCCTGGAAAGAAGGCACGAGAACAGGCCGCAGGAAGCACGCATAGTACCTGATTACGCTGCTGAAAAAACACAATCTGGTTCACAAGAACCAAGACATAACCAACCAAACGAGAACCAAAGGCATAACGAACAACCAAGGCAGCCGCAGCAACAAAATAATGATTTTGCTTTTGCCGATGGTAATACCAGTGGTAATACAAATAACAACCAAGGAAATAATAATAACCAGGGTAATAATGGCAACGTAGGTGGTAACACTGGTGGCCAATATCAGGATAACCGCCCTAAGGAGCCACAATACAACTTTGATAATATAGTAGGCGCTGAAGGTGTACTTGAAATTATGCCTGATGGCTATGGTTTCCTCCGCTCATCAGATTATTACTACCTGAACTCACCCGATGATATTTATGTTTCGCAATCGCAGATAAAACTATTCGGTTTAAAGACCGGCGATACAGTTAATGGTTTCGTTCGCCCTCCACGCGAAGGTGAAAAGTTCTTCCCTCTTACCCGTGTAGAACTTATTAATGGTAAAAGCCCTGATGTAGTACGCGACAGGGTTCCATTCGATTTTTTAACGCCTTTGTTTCCGCACGAAAAGTTTAACCTGGCTAATCACCCTAAGGCAACTTTATCGAGCCGCACCATTGATATGTTTACTCCTATCGGTAAAGGGCAGCGCGGATTAATTGTAGCACAGCCTAAAACAGGTAAAACCGTGTTGTTAAAAGAAATTGCCAATGCCATTGCCGACAACCATCCGGAGGCATATCTTATTATATTGCTTATTGATGAACGCCCTGAGGAGGTTACCGATATGGCGCGCAGTGTAAAGGCAGAAGTTATTGCATCTACATTCGATGAGCCGGCTGAACGTCACGTAAAAATTGCCAACATTGTGCTTGAAAAAGCAAAGCGTTTGGTAGAATGCGGACACGACGTAGTTATATTGCTCGATTCCATTACGCGCCTTGCACGTGCATACAATACTATATCACCTGCATCAGGTAAAGTATTATCGGGCGGTGTGGAAGCGAATGCACTGCAAAAACCAAAACGTTTTTTTGGCGCTGCACGTAAAATTGAAGATGGCGGTTCGCTTACTATTATTGCAACAGCCCTTATTGAAACCGGTTCGAAAATGGACGAGGTGATATTTGAAGAGTTTAAAGGAACCGGTAACATGGAATTGCAACTAGACCGCAGACTTGCCAATAAACGTATTTACCCTGCTATTGATATTGTGGCATCGAGCACACGCCGCGACGATCTGCTGCTTGACAAAGAAAGTCTACAACGTATTTGGGTATTGCGTAACCACTTAACTGATATGACTCCTATTGAAGCAATGGAGTTCCTCAGGGAAAGATTGGTACGCAGCAAATCAAATGCTGAGTTCCTGGTTACAATGAATGACTAATCAATTAAAAAAAGTAATAAGAATGCCTGAGCTAAAGTTCGGGCATTTTTTATTTATACGCTTACCCTTTCTTCAGTAATATTTTCTTTTGAGTAAAGTCAACAGCAGCCTGTAAGAATTTTACTATATCGGCCCAATTGCCTTTCGGTTCAAAGTTATGGGTGTTGTATTTTTTTACATTAATAATAACGGTATTGCCGTTTAAGGTTGCAGTACTTACAAACCCACCCGTTGAATTGGTAACATTTATATTCAATGCATCAAGACCTTGTGGCTTATATCCTGTCGGAATGGTAATACGAATTTCATCGTCAAATTCAGCAGCATAGCCTATAAATATATCATCGGTGCGGGTCAACTGGTCGTCTTTCAATTCCAGTTGCTTGCCTAAAAAATTCCCTGCATCAATAATATAGTTAGGGCCTACCTTATGTACAACATCTTTTACTTTGAATTTATCAGTAAATATTATTTTATTTGAATCTATTTGCCTGCCATCGCCTATCAACTGAAAGTCATCATAGCTGCTGATGTCAAAATCATTCTTGAAATAATCCTTCATGGTTTCCAGCCTGTCCTTTTGCTCATCGCCCAAGGCAAGTGTAATTTTTCTTTCTTCCTCTTTCTTTTTTTTATCGTTGTGTATCTTCTTCAGGTAATCCTCAAGAGTTTTTTCGTTATAGCGTTTCAATTCTTTATTGAGTAAAACACCTTCCGCAATTATATCGGGGTAATACGGCTCCTTTACAAGTCCAGCTATTTGGGCAGTTCTTTCAATACTTGCTCCGCCCAGCATATCTGTATTCAGCGTAATACTGCTTTTAAATACAGAATTATTGTCGGTTGTGGTTGTAACCGGTGTCGTTGTTTTACTCATCACCACTTTTTCAATTTTCTTGTTTGGTAAAATAGTGTACATATCAATTCCTTCCATAGCAAGGTCGGCCTCACCCGGGTCTTTATACGAATCGAAAGGATAGAGGTAAAGAGAAGGGCTGCCATTGATGCGTATAATCCACCTGAGTTCGGCAGGATAAATAAGGTTGTCGAGGGTGCCTTTGTTGCGAGGCACTCCCAAAAGAAGATCGTAATCTATTTTCCTATCTCGGCAAACAAGCCCAAGAGTATTTACAAATACTTCGCTTCGTATTACTGTTTTGTTTTGCAGGTTGTCATCCATGTCATCCGAAAAATTGCTTTTGTTCTCATCGCCCACATCACCAATCATTAAAAAATACCTGAAGTAGTTATACGCGTATTTCATATACAACACCGGGTCTTTTATATCTCCATGGTTCTTGCGCATGTATTTGATAATAGCTGAAAAGTAATCTTCAATGGTAGATGAACTTTCCAGCGCTATCTGGTTGGCAACGGTTTTTAACTGGTCAGCAGAAACTGATGTTTTAGGAGCAGAGGAGGTGCCAAGGAAAAAGGGAACTTCTTCTCTATCCTTATCGGTAGAGTAGACAACCTGGAATTTTACCGTCGGCTCTGAACGGAACATATTTTCCCATATCTCATCTTTGCGTTTATCCCTGTTTGTATCAAGTAAAACATAGGTGGTTGAATTAATAGAAGTGTCTGCCACCGCTGCAAGGCTTGCTGCTCCATTATAGGAGGTAAAATTTATGAAGAAATCTTTTTCAGCCTTCAGTTTTATCTTTTGCGCCACTACCGGGTAATCTCCTGTAAGCGTAAATGCTACCGAAGGAAAAGGTACAGCAACCACGCCTTCTTTAAAGGCTGTTGAAGAGTATTTATAATAATAATCAATAATATCTCCCGGTTCAAGATTACTTATGGCAATTTTTTTATACGATTTACTGTACAGGTAATTTGCTGCTCCCTCCAGCAGGTAAGAAGTAGGCACTGGTATGTATTCATCTACCGGCACGGCTTCGTCGAGGTTGATCTTGGTAGTAGTGCCATCCTTTTTTATCAAAGTAAAGCCTACATCATTAGTAGGAATAAAATAAAATGTAGAAAGATTATCGATAGCGGATTTATCAAGCACCTTTATCCTTTTACGTTCTACCTCATCAAAACAGGCCGATGAAGCTTTAATATAAAATGTATAGGTTGTTTTGCAGGCAAGTATAACAGCTGACTGGTTCTTCCATTTATCGGGCACCTGGGTGTTTTTAAATATGGGGTCATCTTCCCCGAACACTGCCTGGTTGTTTTTATCTGTTGTGTGTTGCCTGCGCAATACAGCAGCTGCATCTTGTCTGTGCTTTCGAGCCATTAGGGTGTCCATCAGGGCTTTTGATTTTTCCTCACGGGTCTGGCCAAAAGTGTATTGCACAGAAACTAAATAAAGCGCCGCAACGGATAATAGCAAAGTGGTTTTCTTCATAAAGTAATAGATAAAGTCAACGGGTTATTGCTTTGTTAAAATAACCTGGTCATCGTAAATATTTTTTAATAGCTTAACAGATGCATTCCATGCCGGAAAATCTTTTTTCAGGATGATCTCGTTCATCACTTTTATCTCTTTGTGGTAAATGATCTTACCGGCTGTTTGCGTGGTTTTAATGGTGAAAGAATAACCGGGAGTATTTATATCAAGATTATCGGGAATGTGTTTTACCGTGTACCCGGCAGGTATATTCAATGTATCGTTTACATCATAATTTATCCTGAAATCAAATTCATAATCGCAATGCCGTGTGCTGTCAAATTCCATGTTCTGTAATACTTTATCATAATCTATTCCCACATACATATCCTTATCGAATAGTGTTACCTGGTTCTTTGCAGTAAAGGTGTAGTTAATGGAAACAGGTTTATCACGGTCCTGCATATCCGATATTTTACTATCATTCAGGCTCATGTTTGCATCGTGGTGTTCTATGAAATATTTCATGGCCTTGTCTCTTTCATTGCTTGGTAAATGATTGAACTCATAAAGTATTCCCGTTTTTGAATCGCCATTATAGGTATAGTGCGAACTACCAATAACCAGGTCGCCATTCAGGGTAAGGGTTTTGTTTATTACAGTTCTGTTGCTTTCTATGGGAGCTATAGGTATATGCTCTCTTGTGAAGGTCTTGCCGTTTTCAAATATTATTTCACGGCCTTGTATCATATCATTATCATAGCCCATTGTGCCATATTCAGCAGTAGCATCAAGGTAATAATACTTCCCGTTCAATACCAATACACATATAGCATGATTATGCGCCGCCAATGATGGGGTAGAAAGATCGTATGCAATACCTTTGGTGCCCAGCCATGCACGCCTTGCATCGAGGCCTGCCAGTTTAAGCATTTCGGTAAGCAGGTTTGCCATACACTTGCAATCGCCATATTTATTGTTTACAACTGTTTGGCAGGCGGCAGGTTTATATCCTACAATTCCATTTTCAAATGCCAGATAACGTATGTTATCTTCAACCCAATAATATATTGCTTTGGCTTTTTCCGCATCTGTTGTTTTCCCTTTGATAAGATTATTTACAAGCGGCTTCAATGCTTCATCATTATTGCCTGTTTCAGTTATCAGTTTTTCATACCATTGGTACAAGTCGTCGATAGAGCTAAGTATATTCACCACCTTACCTGTTGGCTTAGTATAGCTTTTGCACATTACCAGTATATTAGGGTACATATAACTATTTCCAGGTACATCTCTCTCATCGAAATATGCTTTAGGCATGTTTTTTACAACCCAGGTATATACGGTCAGCATATTTTTAGGGTCATCGGTTACTGTTTTTTTAATGCTGTACCCATCAAAGTTTACTTCCTTAAAATCTATATTCAGCCAATGTGGTACTTTAAAAACTATTGAATCATTCATAATAGGGTAGAAGTTAACCAGGTAAACCTCGGTTAAATACTTCAGGTCATTTACTATGGTTTGCTCATTACAACTGCGTTTGTTGCCAACAGCAGGAAAGTATACCTGGAATGCCCTTACTCTTTCATCTGAATAAAAATCTTCACCACCTTCATTCGATTGATCAATAACTGTAGTGTATATTGATTTGTCCTTATCATCGTAAACTTTTACATCGGCAACATTTACATACTCATTGCTGCCCAGTATATTCACAAAAGAATAAGCATCCTTTAACGAAATGAAATTTTCTTTTACATCGATTGCTCCTTTAGGAGTCCCTCCTATAGTGTCAAAACTTACAACAGTTGTGGAATTAATACATACTACAGTTGTTTTATAATCGAACTGCGCTTTAAGTTTATTTGCAAGCACCATATCCTGATCCTTATTTTGCGAATAAAGCGAATGGAATGAAAGCACAAAGCAAAGCGCTACTATATACCTATACATAGAGTTGGTTGTAAATGAGCCTGAATACAAATATCCTATCCATACAAATTTACTGATTTTCCCTGAACATAAATAGCATAAGTTAATATTTGCCTGAATATGAGGGAAAATGCAAATTGAATTGCTTTTTTTATTTAATTTGTAATACACTAATCCTTAAACTGTCATCACAATGAGAAAATCACTACTGCTTGCAGGAATTATTTTGCTTGGATTTACTCCAACTACAAAAGCCCAATTCGGAATGGGAAAACCTGCTGACATTGAAGAAGTTAAAAAACGTAAACTCATCGTTATTGTTGAATCACCTAACGAAGACCTTATGAAAAAGCTTACCAAGAAGAAAAAAACCGATGATATTAAAGCTTACCAAGCCGCACTTGACCTTTATAATAGTGAAATGAAGGAAGTGGTGGAAAAATTCTGGTCATTCTCTACCAATGAGATTGTATACAAAAATCAAAAGGAAGTAGAAAAGCTTACGAATAAAAGCCAGTTTGCACTTATTTATTGCTCTTCGGGTTCTAAAGGCGTAGGTACCAAACACGAAGGACTGGAATGGACTCCTAAAGGAGATAAGGTTGAAGGTGATGCCATTACTATAATGGCCGTTGCGCTGGCAGAGAACAACAAGCCTATTTATTACGTAGGTATGCCCGATGCGTTTCCTTCTAAAGCCGACCTTGTGTTCGGAATAACATCAACCGAATATTATTTTAATTACAGGGCAAACCATCAAAAGGCTTCGCTAGGTGATACCAAAGAAATGATCGCTGCAAATGAGCCGACTTTAAAAAGAAGAACGTTGTTGTTAAGGCAGGATCAACTAGACAGTAAGATGAAGCCGGAAGAAATGAAGGCAGCGTATCCGTTCAGCTACCGTACCGTAACTGAAGATGAAATGGACCAGTATGTGGTGAATGCTGATTCAAATTATGCATACGCTATTATAGCTCCTTCATACAGCGGCGATAAGGTTATTTATATACAGGAAGTAATGGATTGCAAAGATGGTGCAATGTTAGGTTTGTCGATGCCAAGCATGGGCGCTTTAATGTTGAGCGGTTATACCGGAGGCGCAGGCCACAGTGTTATTACCAAGAAAACCCTTGCTGATTATTGCCAGGATATTTCAGGAAAAAAGAAATAAGGATCCAAACAGATTAATAATAAAATGCCTTGACAAATATTGTCAGGGCATTTTTGTTTTAGAGCCGGAACGTTATTCCTGCTGTTATTTTTAATATACCGGTTTGCATGGTAAGCACATCAGTAGGATGGTCCTGCACAAGCGGGTAATAGCCCGGTGTAGAAAGTGTCCAGGTAAAGCCGGTGTATTTTATATCGGAGCCAATATAATTTACGTTAAGTGAAATGGCTGCATTTTTAGATATGTTGTATTCCAGGTTGGCACCAAAGCTATAACCAAAGCCTGTTCCGCCCTGGAAATCGGTTGTAAGGGTAACGGTATCGTTATATGCATAGTTCACTTCAGGGTAAGAAGCACTGACCAAGCCTATAAGTATATTGGCATTCATTCTGAATTTATCACTTAACGGTAGCTCGAAACATGGCCCGATCAAATACTCGTATTCACTGAAGCTACCGGTTGATGTTGTAGCGGGTCGGCCAATAGCGGATGAAAAACCACTTGTATTAAATGTACTTGAGCTGGAACCAAACATCATCATAATACCAATGTTCTCAGGGAACAAATACGATGCTGTTATAGTAAGGTTAAGGCCCGGTTGAGCAAAGCCCTGCAGGCGTGTAGAGTCAATGGAGTTGAAATCCCAGAAGGAGCCTTTTACATTGGTGCTGCCATAATCGCCAAGTGGAATAGCAGCGCCTATAGATACGCCAATATTAAACCTCCTGTCGTTTGGATTAGAAGGAAGCGAATATTGTTCCGGTTCAGGGCGTGCATAATCCTGAGCGTGCAGCTCGGTGAAGAATAACACAATTAATGCAGAGAGGATTATTTTAATTTTCATTGTTTGTTTAACCTTTTACAAAGTTAATGAAGAATAGTGAATTTATCTAAATCTCATATCTCAATACTCATTACTCAATTCTATTCTCTTATTTCGCCACTATTTTCATTTCGGTCCGGCGGTTAAGTGCACGGCCTGCTTCACTGTCGTTAGGGGCAATTGGTTTTGTTTGCCCGTAACCTTTATAGGTAAGGCGGTATGCAGCAATGCCTTTGTTAACTATATAGGTATAGACCGATTTCGCCCTATTCTCCGACAGTGTTTTATTGCTTAGTGGTGATCCTACATTATCGGTATGCCCGCTTATGAGGATCTTAACCGTAGAGTTTAAATTTAAAAAGCCAACCAGTTTATCAAGCTCCACCTGCGATTCAGGCTTAAGGTCGAACTTATTGGTAGGGAAGAACACGTTCTTCAACACAATGCTTGCACCAGTATCAATAGGTTGCAGCGGAATGTTTATTGCGTAAGGGTGGGTGAGTGTAGCATTGGAATCTTTCAACGAGAAGTTTTCAGAATAGAACAAATACCCTTTTTTAGAAACGTTGAGCGCATAGTTCTTATGCACCGGTATACAGACCATAAATGTACCGTCACCGATCATAGATATTGACTGCATTATGCTGGTGCCAGTGCTAAGGTCTATCAGGTTAAAGCTGGCAGCAAGCGGAGCTTCTGTTTTAGCATCATACACCTTCCCTTTCATATAGGTAACCGGTGCAGGCCGCACAGAATCGTAGAGGTTGAACTGGTAAATATCCATTCCACCATAACCACCGGGGCGGTTGTCAGAGAAATAGGCCAGTTGCCCGTTAGGGTCAACAATAATACCGGTCTGGTCTGATGCGGTGTTGATAGGGTAACCCAGATTCTTCGGTGTACCCCACGTGCCATCGGCCCTGCGGCGCGACATAAATATATCTGTTCCTCCAAAGCCCGGATGCCCGTCTGATACAAAGTATAGTGTTTGGTTATCGGCAGCAATGTAAGGGCATTCTTCCCTGCCCGGTGTGTTAATGCTGTCGCTAAGTTTTACAGGTATGCTCCATTTATTCGAGTCGCTGAGTTCTGTTACATATATGTCCTGGCTTTGTGTGCCATTGCCGGTAACAATACCACGTACAAAGTAGAGGGTCTTTCCATCGGCAGAAAGGCAGGGTTGCGATTCCCAATACTTTGAATTAATAGGGTAGCCAAGGTTACGCGCCTGGCTCCATTGGTTGCCACGGCGAATAGAATAATACAGGTCGCAGCTGCCATGCCCGTCGGGGCGGTCGCAGCCGGCAAATATCAATAGCCTGCCGTTAGCCGAAATGGTTGGTGCACCCTCGTTAAGCACCGTGTTCAATGGCCCGCCAATGTTAAAGGCGCCATCCCACTTACCGTTTATTTTATTGCTCATGTAAAAGTCTTCGTTGCCTTCGGGGTTCAAAGTATCTTTCAGATCGCGCGTAAACAGAAAGGTTAAGCCATCGGCGGTTATAGCCGGAAAGTATTCATCTTGTTTGGTGTTTATAGCAGGGCCCATATTCACCGGTTGAAATGGCACAGGGTGCTTTATAGCTTCCACTGCAAATTTAAAATCGGCCAGCATAATGTCGGTATTGGTTTTCAGCATAGCATTTTTAGTACCGATCTTGGCAAAGCGCTGTGCATAAATCAATCCATCGTCGTAATGACCCAACATAAGGTCTATCTGCCCCACGTAGTAATTCATTACCGGTAAAAAGTCGGGGTTAATAAGCAGTGCTTTTTTAAACTCGGTAGCTGCCATTTCTTCCTTACCCATGTCGAGGTATATTTTGGCAAGCAGGGCATGGCCCTCTACAAAGGTGCTGTCGTCTTTCAAAGCTGCCAGGGCCGACTTCAGTGCCTCCGGCGAATGGTTGAGCCTGTAGGCACTCAGTGCTTCGTTGTAATTCTTGGTGGCTTTTTTGTTGGTGGTCGATATGGGTTGTTGGTCCTGTGCAAAGGCACTAACGCATATTACCACACCTAGTATCAGGGCAAGGATTTTTTTCATAGTGTACAAAGGTAGGACAATTGAGTAATGAGAAGTGAGTATTGAGTAGTGAGATTCGGTGGTCAACTTGTGTCCCCCGCCAGAGGGTACATGGGCAGCCAGAACAGTGAACAGGAAGACGAATTAGATTTAAAAGAATGCGAAAGGTTATTGGCCGAATGCAAGGAGAGTATGTCTAAGATTCTTGTTTGGGAACTTCTTTTTGCGGTTTCTCTTGGCACTTCTTGAGTTTGTCTTCTAACTCCTGAATGTTTTTTTGAAGTTTTCGGTTTTCGTCCATTAAATTGTTCCATGCTTCTTGCGAATATACAAGAATTGGTCGGGCATCATACACATTGCTCATGATTCATTAGCTTTAAAGTGGTTACTAATCGTGGGCAGAGAGCCGAGTTAGAAGCTCGGCTCTCATCATTTGTACGAATATACAAAAATAAACCCGAAAACACTTGTAATTTTTTCAATGTGTACTTACCTTGTATGAAAACATACACTATGCCGTACACTATAAAGCAATTCAAATCCGAATACCCTACTGACGATGTTTGCCTTGAAAAGATATTTAAGCTCAGATATAGCAAACTGGAGGCTTGCCCACAATGTGCAACCGTTAATGCTGAGTTCAAACGTATACCTACCCGTCGTTGCTTCCAATGCTCAGAGTGTGGCTATCAATTGTACCCTACTTGCGGTACTGTATTTGAAAAGACTACCACACCACTCACACATTGGTTCTTTGTAATATACATGATGTCTGTTACCCGTAATGGGGTATCTGCAAAAGAGATAGAAAGGGCTTTAGGGGTTACCTACAAAACGGCTTGGAGAATAGGGCATCAGATAAGGCAGCTTATGGGGCATCGGTATATAGGTCAATTATCAGGAGAAGTTATGATAGACGAAACATACATAGGCGGTCAGGAGAGGTTTAAACATAAGAAGAAACGTAAGAACGTTGATGGGTATGTAGGTAAAACACCTGTATTTGCCATGATGGAGAAAGGCGGCAAAGTAATCGTAGGTGTGTTAAACGAACATAACATTACAGGCAAAGTAATAAAACCAATCATCCGTGAACATATACAGCCGTCAGCCACATTAATAACAGATGGGTTTGGAGCGTATAGCGGCCTTAAGTCAGAATATGCAGGGCATGAAGTAGTGAATCACGAGAAAGAAGAATATGTAAATAGCAAGGGTTATTCAACGAATGCCATAGAAGGGTACTTTAGCGGTCTAAAAAGAATGATTAGGGGTACTCACCTACACGTTAGCGTACACCACCTGCCTAAATACATAGCAGAGAATAATTTCAGGTACGAAAACAGGGAAACACCCGATAAGATGTTCGATATTATCCTTGCGCAGGTCGTATAGCCTTTTTTAAGGTCTTATCAAATGCAGTTTTGGCTTGCTTTCCCGACTTCTTATTGTGCTTCTTCAATATCTTCTGCCCGTCCTTAATAACTTCCTCTATGGGCTTGTGTTTGCGTTTCATTCTGCAAATATAGCCATACATTTTATAAGTAATTATAAGTTTATTACATTTGTATCATAGCGTTTAGCTATGCCTTGTATCTTGAAAGTCGAAAATTCAAAACGTAACAAGGATATATGCACCCTACGGCGTGGGCGTGCTTTATCTTTTTACAAGGGTCTTCGACTACCTAAGATAGAGGGTGAGGCTATAAGC